>ENA-ORTW01002781-ORTW01002781.1-human-gut-metagenome-genome-assembly--contig:-NODE-2781-length-15818-cov-2.920447_pt1 | contig 15818 bp, 7 predicted proteins | sample MGYA00242072_ERZ509193 | MGnify/ENA primary metagenome ERZ509193 (study PRJEB26280, sample SAMEA2338813) | human gut metagenome | biome: human gut; feature: human-associated habitat; material: faeces... | reverse complement strand
GAGAATAAGGCTCTACGCGACTGCCTTGGCTTTCGATACGTTTGTTTTGTGGTACATCACTGATGAATGTTTCGGCAAAATTGATAGAAGCACCGTGGAAACCGACGATAACGGGCGGTACTGTTTTACTCCATGCAGAATTTTTATCCCACCATACAAACTGATTGTTCCAATTGCTTTCATAGCCCGTGCGGGTAGCATTCATATTCCAAATGATTAAGTCACCTAAATGATTAGGAACTTCGGTCTCCACCTTGACGGCTGGGAATGAAAGCGCCTGTACAGCGGTCTATCAATGTGGCACGCGGTTGTGATGCGTGAGCTTCGTAGCAAGCATCATCTCCCCATTGTACATTCCAGATAACGGCTCCCATGCTTGGTTTGGATACGCCACAACCGTGATACTGTCCGGCATTTTCCATCCATTCAGCCAACTCTCCGGCTTTAGGAATTCGATAACCGCTACTATGGTCGTATACTTTACCTATAAATACGCGTGAAGAAGAGTTGGAGCGCACGGCTGAATGTCCGCGATTGCCACTGATTTCTATGTCATAGGCCGACACATTGGCACAACTAACCAAAGAGGCTGCTTCACTGACACTGACAAAATTAACACGACGCATCCATGAGTCGGTCAGGCGTACTAAGTCTATAAGCTTGTATTCGCTGTCATAAGAACCATTGTTACTGCTACTTTCATGGTGCTGGAATCTCTCTTCCGCTTTTCCTTCAAAAGCGATGTCTTCCACCCCTACATTTTCATAATGTTTGTATTCTTTGATAACCCAATTATATTTGGCTTCCACTTCGTGCATGATAGGCTCTTTGAAAGTAACCTTATTACCATTGACAGAAACCACTTGATGTAAATCATATATCTCCGCTCCATCTTTCACGATTGAAGTTGCAGCGTTCAAATCGCTGATGGGGTGAGGGGCTATTTCTTTGGCAACAAATTCCGGGTCATTGTTTTTCACGTAGAGACATACCCAGTCACCCGCCTTGATTTTAGAAGCACTACCCACGGTTATTTCAAACCCGCCTTTGGGAGTATCGGCGGTAACCTCGGTAATGTCGGATTTCATGTCAACACCGGAATAGTTCTTTATTTCAATCATCGTGGGACACGTCCACATATCACCGGGAGTAGCCATTGTGTTTTTAGCATTCATCTTGAGCGTAGTAAGATTTCTACCTGCTCCTTTGATAAGGAAACCGCCCATAGTAAGGCTGATGCTCTGATTTACCTCTTCTTCGGTCTGTAAAATGTAATTTCCTTTCGGGAAATAGATAATGGCGTTCAGAGGCTTCTCACCTTGTACCTGCATACGAATGGTGGAAAAATCCGGATTTTTTTCATTGATGTTGAGCGTACGTTTTGCCCCTGCTGCTTCCAAAGCCTTTAAGAATGCTTCCCGATCTGACTTGTCATCATCAGGTATGGCACCATAATGGGTTACATCAAACACTTTATATCCGCGAGCTATCAGCTCCTCCATTTCCGGTGGCGCTACTTCTCCGTGCATATATCCCGCATACGAAAAGTCGAGCAGTACATTGTTCTCCGAACCGGACACAAACTCTTTCCATGCATTGCAATAGTCGGCGTCAAAAGTCGTGTTCAGCAACTTGGCTTCCAGTGTCACTGTACGTTGGTATTGCTTGGAAGACGTAATGATAATGTTAATATTCTGTGTCTTTGTGGCAGATGCTGTGGCCGGAGCCTTAATTGATAATTCATCGTTTTCCAGTGTCACCGTCCAGCCGTCGGGAGCTTTTATTCTGGTTCTCACTACATCGCTTGTCTCCACTTCGTACTTGCGTTCTTCGTTGAGGAAGAACGTCAGCCCGTCTTCTGCTTCGCTTCCTTTTACTTTGAGGTAGAAGTTACTGATGACAGGGAAATCCTTTAATCCTTTGTCCGCTCCCAAAGTAAGGGATAGCTTACCGGCAGTTTCGTTATAAACGATGTCACTGAAGAGCGAGCTTACTCCTGCGCCTTTACCGCCGAATGCAGCGATGCGGCTGCGTGAGGTATCGGACAGATAGGCATAAGTGGTACCGCCGTCACAGGTTATTTTCCAGAAGCCTTCGTTGTCAATCTGCAATTGAGGAGAACGGTAAGCGGCTTCTATATCTTCCAGCGAGTAGGCATTCAGCGTTTTGCCGGATGGGTCGGTGAAGTCGAGATAATTGCTGCCGTCGAAGCTATAAGCCCAGTTACCCTTTTCGGAGATTGTGATAAGGGGGAAGAAAGCGTCTACCTCTTCTCCGGCGCCGATATTGTAGGCGTTACCACCGGAAAGTTCTACTTTATAGCCTGTTTCGATGGGAGTGATACCTACGGGAATCTCGCCGGACAGCAGACTTTGGTAGCAAAGAATGGAGGCATTCAGTCGGTCGACCGTACCTTCAAAGGCGGCTACCTGCTCTTTCATATACTCGGCCTGTGCCTGTTTGTCGGCATCGTCGTCGCACGACTGCAGCGGCAGTAGCAGCAGGCTACAAACGGCGGGAAGTAAAAGTTGTTTGATGTTCATTTTTCTCATACTTATGTGTTAGATTTGGTTTTTTATTTCTTTTCGATAAAGTTGAGGTAACGGGGGAAACCATCTTCCAGCACTACTGTTACACGGGTTTGCCCGTCGGTGTGGGTTACGGACAGGGCTTCCGCAGCGCTTGTCTCATCCAAAGTCCATGTTCCGTGGAAAGTCAGTGTAGCGGTGGTGGGGGTGGATACCCAACCGAAGTATTTATCGGACTGCGGACGCAGGTCGGGGTTGCAGACAGCTATTGAAAGCTGCTTGCCTGTGATGCGCTCCAATAGCAGCAGCTCCGTGTCCGAGGCGAGCAGTGCACCTTCATTCAGTCCTGTGGCAGGGGCAAACAAAGCGTATGCGGTTGTGTGCGAAGGTGTGTGCTTCACGATGTGCAGTGAATCTTGCTGCTGTTTTACTTCGAAGATACCGCCTTTACGTACAAAACGTTTGGCGTCGGCGCGCATGCGTTCGGCCGTAGTGGCAGGTACTACAAGGAACTGATATTTCTTTTGTACGGGCTTCGCGCCGTGCAGAAGATATGCTTTGGCGGCTGTCATTGTTCCCATACCTTGCTCGGTAAGGCCGAAAGAGGATGGAGTGGTCTGCTTGCCGTAGCGAACGATAAGCGGGTCGTTTCCGGCAGGGATGAAGTATCCGGTAGAGCATGGATTTACAATCCAAGTATCTTTGGAAGAGGCGATGCTCAGTGAATCGCCCTCTGCCAACGGTTTGCCGTTGACTATCGTTGAGGCCTTGCCGTCCGTAACGCTTTGGAACAAGTTGGTGGCTGTAATCCATTCGTCAGGATATTCACCTTGTGCGCTTACGCCGCTGCCCATGCTGAACAACATGCCGTCGATGGCAAAGACTGACTTGCAGAAAGAGAGGTGAGTGGGAACGAAACGTTGGCTGCCCCATTTGTCGTCCTGGTCGAAGGCGGCGGCGAACAGACCGCAATCACCCCATGCCAATGCACCTGCAAAGTTGGTGGTGTGCGACCATTGGTCGAAACGGTCGGCGTTGTTGCCGTTGGGCAACATTGATTTCCAGTCGGTGTAGTGTACGGTGGTGGTACCGGGCATTACGTTCCAGTCCCATCCGCCTTTTTCAGCGCTTTTCTTGTCCTTGTAAGGGTAGCCGGAAGCCGCTAAAGAGCCTTCATACAATACTTCCAATGTACCGTGCGATTGGTAACGTCCGAAGCGGTTGGTCTTGTTATAGATTTCGCCCCCCCAGAAACGGGTGGTGGGGCAGCGCATGGTGGCTACCCAATTCGCCTGACGATAGACGCCGGCCGGACTGTAATTGAATTGATAAAAGCCGTCCAGTTTTCGGGGAGTGACGCCTTTGTAATGGTCGGTTTTGAAGAAGGCGTTGTAATAGGCGGCAAGTTCCGGGTCGAATTCTTTGCCGTCCATATCTCCGCCAATCTCTACCAGTTCGCGGAAAAGAGCTTTGGAAAAGTTCACGTCCAGCCCGTAGAGCGGGTGACGTCCGGCGAGGCTGTTGGCGTAGAAATGTTCCGTATCGGATGCGGAAGACGTAGCCATAAGGTATACGCTTACGATTGCCTTACTCATGCGTTGGTATGCATCGCGGGTGATACGGAAAGCAGTGCCTTTCAGCCGTCCCATATATTCCACCCATGTGCGGTAGGAATACATATAGCCGTTGTAATGTGTTTTGTGGTGGAAACCTGTACCGTCGGGTTTCAGGATGTCTTTTTCACCGGGTACATATTGCGTACATGCCGAGAGATAACGTGAGAATGAACGCAGGTCTTCCGCTGCTTGTGCATTGTCCGGGTTATGGAGTGCGCATACAAACAGATGCGGAAGCACGTTGTACAGATAGTCGGAATTGACGGTACGTTTCAGGATAGCGTCTTTCTGGTTGAGTTTATAAAACTCCATCAGTCCTTTTACCGATTCAATCAGTCGTCCCTGTTGTTCGGGAGTACAAACCGGCAGGGCGGAAAGAAAATCGACGGGAACGACACGCACGTCTGTGTACGAGTTGTATGGAAATGCGGGAATGCGTTCTATTACTCCGTCGTTCAGTACTCTATCCAGGTAAGGAGAAAATTCGGAACCTTCGGGCAGGTTCTCTTGTGCAGCGTATGCCAATGCACGTATGGCGGCGGCGAGTTTGCGGGTATCTTCAATCTTTACCGTTTCCATTTTGGCGGTATCAAAGGTTTTTATGAAGTCGATAGCACGCTGTACTTCTGCCTTGGTGGCTTTTGCCGGTTTCAAGGGATATTTTTTACGTAATTTCAGCAAGTCTTCGATAGATGTATCGGAGGTATTGCCGGATTGGTGGGTAACGGCGGATGGGATACTGTTGTCGGTTGCTTCTGATGCCTGGGCATGTGGTTGTCCTGCCAGGGACAGAAGTAAAAATAAGCCAAGAAAATTCTTCATAATATCAGTCTTTTAATTTTGGTTGCTAAATTCGGCATTTTGAGGGATATGTGAGGTATAAAAAAATACAGAAAAGGGGAGATTATTGTTCAGGGGGAGGTCTGATTTTGTAAAGCTCTGCTTGAGCTTTGTAAAGTGGCACTTTACGGGGCTGAAGTAGTATTTTGCTTAGCGTATGCTTATGGTTGTTTTTTTGATATTAGCGAGCGATGAATATAGATTGTATTCTGTTCTGAATGACAGAGGTGGAATGGGGGAGTTAAGGATGAATATATATAAAAATCCCTTGCTATGGGGGAGGCAAGGGATTTTAGTGAAGAGCTATTGCTCTAGGATAGAGATTTGATTAAGGTTGTATTATCATTTTTTATATTTATTCTTCAATTATTTTTTCAAATTTCATATTCTTGAAGAGGATAGAATAATCTGCTGCAACATTTTTCCAGAGTATGATTGTTATACCGTTTCTGTTTTCAGCTGTTGTAGGTAGGAAAGCTTCATCACCTGATTCAGGAACATTTGTAAGTCCTGTTTTTATAGAAGCTGTGGTGGTATCAATGATAAACTCTAACTGTGTCCAATCATTAGGTACTTTATATCCAATCTGTACTCTGGTTCCACTAAATTGATTGACTACTTTGAATGCAGTACAATCGGTAGCATCTCTGAAAGTAATTCCTAAAGTTTGGCTATCTTTGTCACCTGTCGTTTTTGCCATGAATGTTAGTTTATATTGGCCTTCTTCCAGTGGATTACTTCCCAAATGATAACCGAAACTCGAGCTATCCCAAGTTAATCTGTTACTATCACCTGACTTTATTTCCATAGCACTTTCGCTTTCATTGTATGTTACTTGAGTCTTGTCGGTTCTAGTAAACCAGAAATTTTTACTATCTGTTATTTTATCATTTTTGTAGACATCTCTTTGTTCTATTTGAGTTGTTGCATCAAAAGTAATTTCCATCGAAGTTACTGGGTCAATTTTTTCTTCTCCCTCCAAGTCAATACCAGGTGTCGGTGTCCACGGGTTAATGCTTCCAGCAGGGAATTTGATTCCTGCATTATATTCACCGATAGTCACTTCCATTCTGAAGTATTTACCTTGAGGATATTTTACAGCTTCATTTTGAGGAGCTCTGAACATATAATTCTTACCGCTATTTACTCCATAAACTTCCAACAATACGCTACCTTTTTCTATTGTTTGTTCAGGTACAATAGCACGGTATAAATAAGTACCATTATTTTCTTCATTTGCTACATAAGCCATAACTATATCTTGTTTGTTAGTAGTAGGCGTTATTTCTTGTGTAACAAGGTTTATGCTAGCATCGGTTATTACATTTTTCAAAAGAACTTTTTCTGGAGCTGTATCACCTACTTTATCGCCAGCTATAAGAACCTCTACCATGGCATAAGCGTGGCTGTATTGCAATTCGATAGAAGTACCGTTGTATTCACTTGCCTCTACCTTTGATATAAGTATATCACTCAAATCATAGTTGCTGTTACCATCACCTTGAGCGACTGATTGGTCTGGTAATACGTTCAGGCTGGCGTTGGTTGCTACTGTTATCTTTTCAGTATAAGGATAATAAGCATAGAAACTATAAGTCTCTCCATTTTCCAGTGTAATAGCGTCACTTACGTTCGTAGCTTTCCATTCAGTACCATCATAGGTATATTTGCAATTATTCTGTGTGCCATCAGTACCTACGGCAAAAATACCAACTTCATCACCTGTTCTCCAAGAAATTGTGCGCTTTTCGCTATCATTAGTAGTTATAGTACGTGTATTTGAGCCACCATTTATAGTCATTGTAAACTCTGCAGGTGTACCTTTCTTTGGTGTTTTTTGCGGTTCATTATTTTCTTGATTGCAACCAGTAGCAATGAATGCCGCTACAAGGCACAGTGCTAAATGTTTTAAGGTTTTCATATCTTTAAATTGTTTTTGATAGTTGATTAAATGCTATTTTGATTAACTAAGATTGTGCTTCTTCACCTTCACCACTAATTTTATCTCCTTCTTCCCAACCTGCGATAGGTGAGGAAGAACTCTCGATAGTATAGCCGGTGTTGCTGACAGTAACATCGAATACATACTGCATCCCACGCTCAAAACTACCTATGCTGCTATCGATAGTATAAGTCTTCTTCTTCAGCGCATCAGGCAACTTGTTTGCATTGATAGTGGCTACATATCCCTGTGTACCGCCGAGAGGCATAACAAATGCTTCTGTGGTGCGTGCCACGGTGGCATCGGTAGACGAGGAAGTACGCATACGGAACGAGGCTACACTTTCTGTATCGGCACTGAAACGTCCCTCGACAACATTGAAACTACCGATGGTAGGTAGGCCGTTAAGGTCTACTGTCACATTATCGAGCTGTTCCGCCGTTATATCCCCCTCTGCACGGAAGTAAAATACCAAACGGCTCAGGGCGGGAGCAAGGCGCATGGAAGCCACCGTATTCTCTTTAGTGAGCGAGCTGGCACGTCCATACAATAGGGAAGATGCTTTCATGTCTCCCTGTTTGTCCAACTTCAGAGGCACCATACCTTCGGTTTCGAACGTTTCCTGACGCGGATAGTAGATGGCTACATCCCATACATCCTCACCTGTTGTAGGAAAGTAGGGAATGGCGTCTACTTGGTCGGGCTGGAAATAGTCGTCATACGAAGTCGGTGTAGGGCTGTAACTGAGATTAGCGTGCGGGCTCACCACTTCGCTACTGCCGCTTTTCAGCACATATACGCCGATTTTGTCCTCGGGCTTGGTCCAGGTAGTTCCTTCCTGCTGGGTGTCATAGTTGGTGTACACCTTTGCTTCGATAATGAGAGGGTATGCCTTAGGGTCTGCGGCAGGTGCTTCATCATCGCTGCAGGCGGTCAGTAAAGCCCCTGCAAGGAAAAGAAATATGAGTTTGTTTTTTATCATAACGGATACCGTTTCTTTATTTGATTGCGTGTTATTCTTCTATTTTCTTCAGTGATACGCCGTCTATCAGGACACTTGACGGTTCGGATGCACTGTTTTGGAAACAGATAGAGAAGTTCTTCAAGTCTGTGGGAGTAGCATCCTCCGTATCGTTCATGCTGAACTGGTAGATGCTGTTGGCCACTTTACCGAAGTTGAAGTCGAGCGTGTAGTAGGTCCACTTACCCGAAGGGTTCGCCTTGCCGAAACCACCGTAGAATTTGCGATCCGCTTTCTTAGGCTGGCTTTGTGTGCACACAAAGAAACGTTGCAGGTCTTTACCGTTGGCATCACGCAGACGGATGAATACTTTTACTTGTCCCATGTCTTCGGACTTAGCCCAGAAACCCAATTTATACATACCCGGTTCTACGCTGCCTTCGTAACGTTGTGCCACGAACGACTTGTACCAGGTAGTCAGTTTGGGGTCTACGGAAAATTCCAATACTTTGCCGCGCTGTTTGTCGTTGATGATGCGGAAAGAAGCTGCGGTTTCATCGTTTACGGCGCACCAAGTGCCGAATGTCACGTTGTCTTTGCTGCCATATTCTGTAGTGAGGTCGGCGTTGTCGAATTCATTGTCCTTTATCAATTCTTGTGCTTGCAGTCCGGCTGCCATAACCAGCATACCGAAAACGCTTAAAATAATCTTTTTCATGATAATAATTATTTTTAGTGGTTAATAAAACGCTTGTTTGAATTATTGTGCGGGTTTCACTTCAACGGTTACTTCACGTACTGTCTGTTCCGAATTCCATTTGTTGGCATTGGTAACGATGAAAGTGGCGGTATAGGTACCCGGTTCGTTGTAAGTGTGCTGATAGATGCCGAGACGGGCGTTTGTCCCCTTAATAGGAGTACCACGGTCGGGTTCTACGCTATGCGGCGACAGCTTCTGGCTTACCATCCATACATCGATATCGTAATCCTGGGATTCGTTGACTGTTATTTTTCCATCCGTTACGACATATTCTTGCGGTTGGAACATCATACTGTAGTTGCTGACAGTGAAGTTGTTCTGTACCTTGGAGGTGACAAAATGCGGCGTGAAAACGAACTCCCTTACCATGTCTTCCACTACAATCAGGTTTTTGTCCGGTTCGCGCTTCACGAGTTTAAGTTCGGTGACGTCGATGCGGGGGCGGTTGTCGTAGCTATATGTCTTTGTAGGGTTGTTCGGAAGAGTATGTCCTTCGCTCTTTATTCCTGTGTGAGGCTCCGCCAGATAACGGAAAGCAAGGTAGAAATCCTTATCTTTGTATTGGCTGAGATTGACAGCGGCATACGGCAGTTTGGCTGTGGAACTGGTTTCCAAGATAACACTTTTCAGGTATTCTTCATTGACAGCCGGATCCGGGTCGGTAAGGTCGTGCCATTCTTCGGGGTTGATTTCTCCCGAACCGTCGTAAGTATCGGAAATCATGACGCGCAGGATACGGTCGCCCAAATAGTCATAATTTTCGGCATATTGCATCTTGGCGGAGTATGAAAGTCCGAGACTGTCTACTTCGGGCAGCGTGGTACGGTCTCTGTTGGCATAACGGTCGTTTTTCTCGCCGGAGTAGAAAGCTATGTAGTCGGGATTTCCGTCGAATTCGAAGGTGACAGGCTGACCGGCATACACTGCATCGGGTGTTTGGACGTTTACACCGAATTCTACACTTTCGGTTCCATCGCGATCGCATGAGGAAAAAGTAGCGAGCAGGCATAACGCCAGCAGTTGCGCAAGGCGTTTACCGGAAGTGGGATTATTATTTGTTTTCATATCGTTATGAACTGTTATTTATCGTTTCTATTATATACTTTAATCGGGTTACCAGCGTTCGTTCTGCTTACAGATGGTATTGGTGCTTAACTCGCACTGCGGTATGGGCAGATACAAATTACGCTCGGATATATTGTAGGCCGGAACGGAACGTACGTCGCTACGCTCATAACCCACTGTGGCGCTGGAAGCACCGCAATTGGGGTTCTCTGGAGCGGTTTGGTCGTAGAGCATACGTATGCGGTCGAAATAGAACTGTTCGCCGCGGCGGCGCAATTCCATGTGCCGGGGCACTTCAAAGCAGAGTTCGCGTGTCTGTTCCCTGAACAGTAATTGCCGCATGTTCTCTTTGTTGTCGGTCCTACCGGCTTCTCCTTGTAGGAGAGTTCGTGCATTGGAACGTTCGCGTACGCGGTTGAGGGCTTTTATACACTCATCTGTGGGGCCGTTCAGTTCGTTTTCGGCTTCGGCAAACATCAGTAATACGTCGGCAAAACGCATGATGGGGAAGTTGATGGACGAATTGTTACGTGCCCACGGACGTACGGGGTCGTATTCGGCACGCCATTTGCCGGGGTTGCCGGTGCGGCCGTAGTTGTTGGCGCTTGTCAGGTTGGCATCGGTCAGGTAGTTCTTTTCTATTTTTCCGGTCTTGGCATTGGCTTTATAAGTGTAGTCGGCGAAAGTCCACCAACGACGCTGGTCGCCTTTGTCTTTGGCTACATTTACTTTGTATTCTCTTTCCGCGTCTCTGTCACTTTCCAGACCGTCTTCCAAGTAGAGGCGGTATAGTATCTTGGTAGCATCGTACCAGGCGTATGCGTAAGGTACATCAGGGTCGGTGGTGACACCTTGCGATATGCCGATGTACAAACCTACTTTACCGCATTCGTTACTGCGGTCCATGCCATTGCCGTAGAACTCCACCTCGAACATGCTTTCGCGGGCTTCGAGGTCGTAACGATTGGAACACATATTAATGAAAAGGTCGCGATAGCCTTGGTGAGCAGGGTCTGTTTCTCCGTAAAGGTGATGCAGATTGCTGTCTATAACTTTCTTGGCATAGGTACGGGCTTCTTCCCAAGTATCGGCATAAACAGGATAGCCGGACTGCCAGATATAGGCACGCGCCAATAATGCCTGTACTGTGGTACGGGAGATGCGTCCCGGAGCGTTCAGCTCGTCAGCGGGAAGACAGCCGCTTTCCGCCGCTTTCAGGTCACGGATAATTTGTGCATATATAGCTTCCTGCGGAGACTTTTCCAAGAGCTGCGTGGTGAGGTCGCGGGTAGGAGTCAGGCGCAATGGCACTTCACCCCAATAGGCAACGAGATTCATATAGTAGAGTGCACGCAGTGCGCGAGCCTCGGCAATATACATTTTCTTGTTTCTTGCGCTTCCGCATTGTTCGTCTGTACGCTGATTGATGAGGTCGATAAAATCGTTGGCGCGGTTGATGCCGTCGTAGAGGGCAAGCCAGCAGTCCTTGATATAACCGTCCGTATTGTTGTGCGTATAAAGATTGGGTTGGAGGTTATCTTTACCGTAGCTGCGGTTGTAGACGAGAATATCTGTTCCGGAGTCGAGGTCGCCCCACAAGTATTGTCCGTAAGTTCCCGCATAACCCAATACGTCGTATACACCGGCTAATCCGGACATACAAGAGGTTTCATCCTGATAGATGGTCTCCGCATCGGGATTGTCGTAAATTTCAGTGTCCAGGAAGTTGCATGAGGTGCAGAGTCCGGCACTTAGCAATATATATATCAACTTTTTCATGGTGTTTATATCTTTTTAGTTACTTCTGAATATCATATTACAAACCTAACTTCACGCCGAATGTATAGGAACGGGTGCGAGGGTAGGAGGAATAGTCGAAACCGCGTGTCATTGCCGAGTTACGGGTAGATACTTCGGGATCGTAACCGGTATATTTGGTCCACGTCCAAATGTTCTGTGCGGATACATATACACGGAGCGAACGTATCTTCAGGTTCTTCAGCATCTTGGTGGGGAAGCTGTAACCCAGCTGCACATTCTTTAACCGCAAGAAAGAAGCGTCTTCGATTTCTCGGTCGGTATTGATGTTGGTCAGGCTGCGGTTGGGAGCACACAGATAATTGGTGTAGTTACCTTCGGTAATGCTGCCGTCCGGGTTAACCGTACGCGGTGTCCAGTGGTTGGCGGCGGAAACAAGCTGGTTAGTGTGCTTGCTGTTGAGCGATTCCAGACGGGTACGGTTATAGTTGATAACGTCGTTGCCGTAAGACCATTGGAAGAATACGCTCAAGTCGAAGCCTTTCCACTCGAAGTTATTGGTGAAACCTCCGGTGTGGATGGGCAGACCGTGACCGATAATCGTTTGGTCTTCAGCCGTTACCTTACCGTCGCCGTTCAAATCTTTCAATTTTACGCTACCGGGCTGGATGTTGCTGCGAACTTCAGTATTATTGGGTATTTCAGGCTTCAATACGTATTGTCCGGGAGCCACTTCGTTGAAGTCTTCGTACTGATAGACACCGTCGTATACATAGCCGTACATCTCGGATAGCGGGTGTCCCACCTTACAGATGTAGTTGTTAGTGGTTATCACGCTGCTGTAACGGCTCTCCTGTCCGTCGGAAAGTCCTGTGACTTTACTCTTGTTGAAAGAGATATTGAAGTTGGTGGTCCATTTGAATTTGCCCTTACCGCCTACAAAGTTTACGGTATTGATAGAAAATTCAAGACCGCGGTTGTTGATACTTCCGATATTTTGTTGTACGGAAGAGAAACCGAGCGAACCGGGCACTTCGGCGTAGAGCAACAGGTCTTTGGTGTCTTTGTTGTAGATATCGATTTCACCGTTGATGCGGTTGTTGAAGAAACCGAAGTCCAAACCGATATTCGTTTGGTAGGTAGTTTCCCATTTCAGGTTTCTGTTACCTATCTGACTGTTGTAGATGGCTGAAGTGAGCATATTGTTGAATGCGTAGTTCTGGCCGGTGGCATAGAGCACGGAAGAAGCGTAGTCATTGTAAGTATTGTTGTTACCGGTAGCTCCCCAACCTACACGCAGTTTCAGGTTGGACACGAATGTGTCTTCCAAATTCATGAACGGCTCGTCGGAAAGACGCCATGCAAATGATGCCGAAGGGAAATAACCCCATTTGTTGTAGGGGAAGCGTGACGAACCGTCGGCACGGATGGTAGCGATCAATATGTAGCGTGACTTCCAGTCGTAGTTGAAACGCGCGAAGTAAGACATCAGTTTGCTTTCCACGCTGGTGGTAGTGATGGAGCGGGGAGTACCGCTATCCAATCCCCAGAAACCGAGGCTTTCCCATGTGATAAGTCCCGAACCGGCTCCCATCACCGTAGTGCGGTCGCTGGAAAGAGAAGCTCCGAGAAGTCCTGCCAGATTGTGATCGCCGAAACGGCGTTTGTAGTTCAATGTGTATTCGTTGGACCAACTGTTACGGTCTTTGTCGGAGAAATTACCGTTTACACCGCTTGCGGAGTATTTGGGGTCTCCCTGATAGGTATCCGAGTTGTAGAACGTACGGCGCACATCTTGTCTCCACGTATAGTTGAACGTGGCTTTGAAAGTCAGGTTCTTGATAATATCCCAAGTCAGATACGTATTCAGGTTCAGTTGGCGTGTACGGGTCTGGTCGTACGAGTTCTGTACGGTTTTCATGGGGTTGTACGGATAGTTTCCGCTCTCATCCACCATGTTGTTAATCAGGTCGTCTTTCTCATTATAAGTAACCGGACGGTAAGCGAGTACCTGATAGAGGTAATATTGAGATGTACCGCCGCCCGACTGTGAGGGTGCCGAACCTTTGGACAGGTTATTGGCAAAGTTCATCGTTGCTCCGAACTTTACGGATTTGCTGATGTTCTGGTCGAGAGTAAGGCGTGCCTTTAAGCTCTCGTAAGAGGAGTTGATGATAACGCCTTGCTGGTTATAATAAGAAATACTCGAGCTATAACGGGTGTTTTTACTACCGCCGGAAAGAGATACATTGTGGCTTGTCATGGGAGCGCCCCGATATACCTCGTCTTGCCAGTTATAATAAGGTATGTAATCGTAATCGGCCAATGTACGTTTACGTCCCAATGCTTCGCTATATCCGAAGTAGGTATCGTTCAGTTCTTTCTCGGTCAACATTTCGGTCTGCAACTTCATAAACTGCTTACCGTTCATGATGTCGAGGAATTGAGGCTGTTCCTGCCAGGTAAAGTAACCGTCGTATGTCACGCGGGGAGCACTCTCTTTACCGCGTTTGGTGGTGATGATAATTACACCGTTGGCGCCGCGTGCACCATAAATGGCGGTTGCGGAAGCATCTTTTAGAATGTCCATGGACTCGATGTCACTCGGGTTATAGGCGGCGGCGTTGGGGTCGTCGGTCGCAAAACCGTCGATAACATACAACGGAGAACCGTCGGAGTTGTCGGAAACCGTATTACTACCGCGGATAACGATGTTCGCTGCCGAACCGGGACGTCCGTCACCGCTTACCACTTGCACACCGGCAACACGTCCGCCTAATGCCTGGTCGAACGATGCGACAGGAGTTTTATTGAGCTCTTCCATGTCTACTTTCGCCACAGAACCGGCAAGGTCGCCTTTCTTGGCGCTACCATAACCGATGGCTACTACTTCATTCAGCATCACGCCGTCTTCTTTCATTACGACATCGATTACTTTATTCTTTCCTACCGGAATTTCACGGGTGGTGTAACCGATAAAGGAGAAAACAAGAATGGCTTTCTGATTAGGTACTTCAATCGAGTATTTGCCGTTTATATCGCTGATAGTACCGATTGTGGTTCCTTTTACAGTAATGTTGGCTCCGATAACTGTTTCTTTAGTCTCATCGGTAACCGTACCTGTAATTTTGATTTGTGCTTGCAGCGCAGTCAGCGAAAGCAGCAAAAAGAATAAAAGAGAACTCGCTCTTTTAAAGCTCACGGAATGGTTTCTTTTCATATTATCAAAAATAAGATTATCTTATGCTGTTTTTTAAATCCGGTGGCAAAGTTATAAATATATGTAAAAACATTCTTCTATAATAGTACAGACAGAGTACATTTTCGTACAAAAATAAAATTGTACATAAAAAGAAAGCCACATCAGAGTATGGTGTAGCTTGTGTAATGACATAAATAAGGCACGAATCGTACAGAATACTACGGATTTTTTATTCCTTATCCGTAAGATGCCGTACAATTCGTGCCGGAGTATTTCCTGACTTCTGATTTCAGACTTATACACTCATAAATCCGAAATCATAAATCAAGGAATCATTTGTCTTTTCTCAGTTCTGCAAAGATAAGTCCTTCCAGTTCTTCCGCCAGTTCCGGGTTGTCCAGAATAACTTGCTTGGCGGCGTCGCGTCCTTGTGCGATTTTGGTGTCGTTATAGCTGAACCAGGAACCGCTTTTCTTGACGATACCCAGTTCCGCGCCCAGGTCGATGATTTCTCCTGCGCGCGAGATGCCTTCGCCGAACATGATGTCGAACTCTGCACGACGGAAAGGAGGAGCTACCTTATTCTTTACAACTTTCACTTTAGTCTGCTTACCGATTACCTCTTCTCCGTTCTTGATAGCCTGGCTTCCACGGATGTCGAGACGTACGGAAGCATAGAACTTCAACGCGTTACCTCCGGTGGTTGTTTCGGGGTTACCGAACATTACACCGATTTTTTCGCGGAGCTGGTTGATGAAGATACAGGTTGTACGGGTCTTGCTTACGGCGGATGTCAGCTTACGCAGCGCTTGTGACATAAGACGTGCCTGCAAGCCTACCTTGTTGTCGCCCATATCGCCTTCAATTTCGGCTTTCGGGGTCAGGGCGGCTACGGAGTCTACCACAATGATGTCGATGGCGGAAGAACGAATCAGTTGTTCTGCAATTTCCAATGCCTGCTCGCCGTTGTCCGGTTGCGAAATCAAGAGGTTATCTACATCTACGCCGAGTTTGGCCGCATAGAAACGGTCGAAAGCGTGCTCCGCATCGATGAACGCCGCGATGCCGCCCGCCTTTTGCGCTTCGGCGATAGCATGGATCGCCAACGTGGTCTTACCGGAAGATTCCGGTCCGTAAATTTCGATG
>ENA-ORTW01002776-ORTW01002776.1-human-gut-metagenome-genome-assembly--contig:-NODE-2776-length-15842-cov-2.297460_pt1 | contig 15842 bp, 14 predicted proteins | sample MGYA00242072_ERZ509193 | MGnify/ENA primary metagenome ERZ509193 (study PRJEB26280, sample SAMEA2338813) | human gut metagenome | biome: human gut; feature: human-associated habitat; material: faeces... | reverse complement strand
GGAGGCCCGCTGGATATGACGCTGCGTGCCAAGCAGGTGCTGGAACAGGCAGATGTGGTGGTCGCTCCGGTCACCAAACAGGGCAGCGCATCTGCGGCATACACCATAGCGGCGCAGGCGGCAGACTTGTCCCGTGCGCAGATCCTGGAAATGCTGTTTCCCATGAAAGCACATACGGATTATCGGGAACGCCTGCGCTCCGGCATTTTGCAGCCGGTCTGTGCGGCATTGGACGAGGGAAAGCTGGTGGCGATGGTAACGCTGGGGGATGTCTCCGTGTACAGCACGGCATCCTATGTGCGGCAGCTTTTGGAGGAAAAGGGATACGAGACCCGGGTCGCCGCCGGTGTGCCGTCCTTTTGTGCCGGCGCAGCCAAGGCAAAGCAGAGCCTTTGCGAAAACGGGAAGACGCTGGGAATCTTGCCCGGCGTGGCATCCCGGGAAGTCCTGGAACAGGCGTTCGACGAATTCGACAATCTGGTGATTATGAAAGCCGGAAGGGCGCTGTCCTGGCTGCTGCCGCTTCTGGAAGAACGGGGACTTCTGGAACACACCACAATGCTCCGGGATGTGGGCATGGCATCGGAATATGTGGGCAGTCCCCAGGCAGAACCGTATTCCTATTTTACAACCCTGCTGATTCGGCAGAGAGGAGAATGACATGGTATATTTTGTTGGTGCAGGCGCCGGAGACCCGGAACTGCTGACGCTCAAAGGAAAACGGCTCATCGACCATGCGGACACCTTGATCTATGCCGGTTCGCTGGTGAATCCGGAGGTTCTGGCTGGGCGAAAGCCGTCCTCTAAGGTGTACGACAGCGCCGGGATGACGCTGGAAGAGGTGCTAGCGGTCATGAAAGAGACCGAGCAGGCAGGCGGCACAACAGTGCGTGTCCATACCGGAGATGCGTCTATTTACGGGGCGATACGGGAACAGCTGGATGCACTGGACAAGCTGGGAATCGCTCATGAAGTCGTACCGGGCGTCAGCTCTTTTCTGGCGGCTGCGGCTGCCATGCAGAAAGAATACACCCTGCCGGAAGTGACACAGACTGTGATACTGACACGGATGGAAGGCAGAACGCCTGTGCCGGAACGGGAACGTATCGAAGAGTTGGCAAAGCATCGTGCAACCATGGTGATCTTCCTCTCTGTGGGACGGATTGCGGAGCTGGCAGAACGGCTGAAAACCGCTTATCCGGAGACAACGCCGGCTGTGGTCTATAAGGCAAGCTGGCAGGATGAGACTATCGTCACCGGAACACTGGCAGATATTGCGGAAAAGGTGCAGGCAGCCGGCATTACCAAGACGGCGCTGGTGACAATAGGCGATTTCCTGGGGGACAGCTACGCATTGTCCAAGCTGTATGATAAAGCATTTACCCACGAGTACCGGCAGGGGAAAAACGCATGAAAACGGCATATTTCTGGCTGACGCCCCAGGGAGAACAGCTGGCGCTGCGGCTGCAAAAAGCATTTGGCGGCACAGTAGAACCCAAGGCTGCGTTCGATACGGCAGTGCAGCGTGATTTTGTATCCTGTGACTTGCTGGTATTCATTATGGCATCGGGCATTGCCGTGCGGAAGATCGCACCGCTGGTGCAGTCGAAAGCATCTGACCCGGCAGTGCTGGTTCTCGACCAGCAGGGAAAATATGTGATCAGTCTGCTGTCCGGACACCTGGGCGGTGCCAATGCCGCTGCCCGGCGCTTTGCCGCCTATCTGGGCGGTGAGGCTGTCATCACTACGGCGACGGATGTGGAAGGCGTTCCGGCGTTCGATCTGTTTGCCAAACAAAATGACCTTGTGATCGAGAATCTGCACGAGCTGAAGCACATCAGCAGCGCTCTGGTGGCAGAGGAAAAGATTACACTTCTGACAGATCTGCCCGTAGAACCAGATGCCTTTTCGGAGAATATCGTGCCGGAAACCCATCCTGTACAGCCCTGTGCCGTGGTGATTTCGGACCAGCTCCGGGACTGCCGGGCAGAGCATACGCTGTATCTGCGGCCGAAAAGTCTGGTGCTGGGTGTGGGATGCAAAAAGAACATTGCGCCGGAGCATCTGGAACAGTGCTTTTTGCGGTTTCTGGAAGAGCATCGGCTGAGCCGGCTGTCTGTGGCGAAGATTGCTACAGTTGCGCTGAAACAAAACGAGCCGGCGATTCTGGCACTGTGTGAGAAATACCGGATTCCGCTGGAAATCGTCTTGGATGATGCGATTCTGGGATGCAATTATCCCTTTGCCGCATCGCCGTTTGTGCAGCAGGTCACGGGGTTGCCGTCTGTTTCGGAGGCGTCGGCGTATCTGGCATCCGGCTGCGGCGAAGTGCTGACCGGAAAGGTGAAATACAGCGGCGTGACATTTGCCGCCTGCCGGAAGAAACTGCCGGCACTGCGATGGAAAGGGGAAACTTCATGAAACCTTTGATTTATGTTGTGGGCTTTGGACCTGGAGACCGTCCGTATATGACACAGCAGGCGATCGACGCTGTGACACAGGCAGATCTGGTCGTGGGATATACCACATATATTCAGCTGCTGGAGGAGCAGTTCCCGGAACTGCGCTATTATGCTACGCCCATGCGGAAAGAGACTGACCGCTGCCGGGCGGCAGTCGAGGCTGCGCTGACCGGGAAAACCGTGGCGCTTGTCTCCAGCGGTGACAGCGGCATTTATGGCATGGCAGGCGTACTTCTGGAAATTGCGGCGGAGATGCAGGCGGATGTGGAAATCATTGCCGTGCCGGGCGTTACGGCGGCAAGTGCGGCGGCGGCAGTCCTGGGCGCACCGCTGATGCACGATTTTGCGGTAATCAGTCTCAGCGACTGCATGACGCCGCTGGAACTGATCTGGCGGCGTGTGTCCCTGGCGGCAGAGGCAGATTTCGTGATCTGCCTGTACAATCCGAAGTCCCGTTCCCGGACGGAGTATCTGGCGCAGGCGGCGGTGCTGATCGGACAGCACCGCTCGCCGGACACACCGGTGGGCATTGTGCGGAATGCCGGACGTGCCGAGGAAAAGGCGTGGATCACCACGTTGAAAAAGCTGCCGGAAGAACCGGTGGATATGTTCTGCGTGGTGCTGATCGGCAACTCCCAGACATACGTGCAGAACGGGAAAATGATTACGCCCCGTGGCTACTGCATCCACCCGGAGACACAGGCGTGAAAGGGCTGCGGCTTGCGGTGATTGCCGGGACGAGCGAGGCGACAGATCTCATTGCCACCTTGCCGGAACAGGACAGCGTTACCGCCTTTGCGGCAACGGAATACGGGAAAACGATTCTGGAAGGGCAGCACTGCATGGTTCGTGTGGGACGGCTGGATGCGGATGGCTTTCGCTTTGCACTGCGTGGGATGGATGCGGTAATAGATGCGTCCCATCCCTTTGCACAGGTGGTTACGGAAACGGTGCGGCAGGTCTGCGCAGAACTGGAACTGCCGTATTTCCGGCTGGGACGGCAGAAGATGACCTACGATTACAGTCGGGTCATCCGGGTGGAAAGCAAGGAACAGGCGGCGGCTTGTCTTGCGGCAATTCCCGGAAATATCCTGCTGACTACCGGGGTGAATACGCTTTCCTTTTATGAGAAAGCGATTCCGGATTTCAGCACCCGTGGCTGGGCGAGAATCCTGGATACGCCGGATTCCCGGCGGGCGGCGGCAGACTCCAAAGCGCATCTCATTTTTGCAATGCCGCCGTTTTCCAAAGAGGATACGCTGGAACTGTTGGAAAAATATCACATTGCGGTGCTGGTCTCCAAGGACAGCGGCAGGCGGTGTGGCAGAAAAAATGGATGCGGCAAAACAAATGGACATTCCGGTAGTGCTGCTGGGTGCGCCGGAAGAGGAAGTCCACGCCATTTCACAGGTGCTGGAATCCTTAGACAGATACCGGAAAGGAGAAACAGATGGAGGCACTGTATCATAAGCCGATGGAGATCGAATCCCGGAGCATGGCGATCATTGAGGAGAATCTCACGGGCGTGGAGATTCCGGAGCCGGAGCGGAGCATCCTCAAGCGGGTGATCCATACCACGGCGGATTTTGACTATGTGGAGAATCTGTGCTTTTCCAGGGATGCGGTATCTTCGGCGAAAAAGGCACTGCAAAACGGGGCGCATATTGTGACCGATACCAATATGGCGCTTTCCGGCATCAACAAGCGCTCTCTGCATCAGCTGGGATGCCAGGCGCACTGTTTCATGTCCGATCCGGACGTTGCCGAGGCGGCAAAAGCACGTGGTGTGACACGGGCGATGGTTTCCATGGAAAAGGCGTGCAGTCTGGACGGCGATCTGATCTTTGCGGTGGGGAACGCACCCACGGCGCTGATACAGCTGGATGAACTGATTCGGGCAGGAAAGCTTTTGCCGAAACTGATTATCGGCGTGCCGGTGGGCTTTGTGAATGTGGTTGAGGCAAAGGAGCTGATTCTGGCGCAGGAGCAGGTACCCTATATTGTGGCAAAGGGCAGAAAAGGCGGCAGCAATGTGGCAGCGGCGATCTGCAACGCACTGCTGTATCAGCTGTACCGGTAAATTTGAACAAAACATATAAATTGAATCGGTTTTGTAAAGCAGTCCTGGAAAGGGCTGCTTTTTTTGCAAAAAGGCTTGCCAATTGACAGAAAATATGGTATAGTAGAATGGTACGGCATCATCCTGGTGCTGTACAGTGACAAAGGAGTTCTTTCGGGGACTCTGTTTTACGAACAATTGGCAGCAGATGTCAGGGAAGCAGGTGAGAATCCTGCACAGTTCCGCTACCGTGTCGGGGAGTGCCATGCAGATGCCACTGGAATCTTATGATTCCGGGAAGGCGCATGGAATACGGTGAACCGAAGCCGGGATACCGGTCTGCTGTTTTGGAATAAAATCCTATCTACGAGAATAGAAGAAATTGTTGGTGCATCCGGTTTCCTGCGCTTTGCGGCTATGTCGCAAAGGCAAGGCTTTGTGTACCCATATGCTGTTTCCCGTGTTCTTCTGGAATCACGGGTTTTTTGATGTTTGCGGATCGGAGGCGTGTGATGCAGATCGTATTTATCCGGCACAGCATGACTGCCGGCAATCTGGAACGGCGCTATATCGGCTGCCGGACAGATGAGCCGCTCTGTGAAGCAGGCATTTCTCTGGCACAGCAGAAAACGGCGGAAATTCGTCAGACATTTCCCATGCCGGAAGTGGTTCTGACCAGTCCCATGCGGCGCTGTGTCCAGACGGCGGAGATCCTTTTTCCGGACACGCCGAGAGAAATAGTATATGGTTTGCAGGAGTGCGATTTCGGAGACTTTGAAGGGAAGAACTATGCAGAACTGTCCGGAGATCCGGCGTATCAGGCATGGATCGACAGCGGCGGAACGCTGGCTTTTCCCGGCGGAGAATCCAGAGCGGCATTTTTGCAGCGATGCTGTCAGGCATTGGAACAGGCTTTGCAGCGGCAGCAGCATCAGATAGTTGCCGCAGTGGTACACGGCGGTACGATCATGGCTGTGCTTTCTGCACTGGAAGAACAGCAAAAGCCGTACTTTTCGTGGCAGGCAGGACACTGTGAACCGATCCTCTGTACTGTGACTGGTACAGAACCACTGCGGCTGCGGCAGCAGCTGACGGAAAGGAGCTGAGAAAAGAAATGTGTATCTATATGGCAGGCGTGGACGTGCATTCCGCAGACGTTTCAGAAAGAGAACGCTTTGCATTTTCGGAAGAGCAGGTGCGGCATATCTTGCAGGAACTGGTGCAGAAAGACGGCATCAGCGGCGCAGTATTGCTGGCGACCTGTAACCGGACAGAACTGTATCTCTCCGTACAGTCTGACCGGGAACGGACGGAAAATAATGCAGCAGAACGTCAGCCGGCAGAGCAGATTTCCCCGGCGCAGCTCCTACAGTACTATGCAGGCTCTTCGGCAGAACCGCCGCACATCCTGGTGCGAACAGAACTGGACGCAGCGCAGCACCTCATGGAGGTTGCCTGCGGTCTGCATTCCCAGATCCTGCATGAGGAACAGATCGTAACGCAGGTGGGACGTGCGGTGGAACTGGCAAGAGAATGCCATACCACAGACAGTGTGCTGGACACGCTGTTCCGGACGGCAGTTTCTGCCGGAAAGGACGCACAGAACCAGGTGTCGGTCTCACAGGTGCCGCTCTCTGTCTCTTATGGGGCAGTGCAGCAGCTGGAACAGTGCATCGGAAAACTGGATGGAAAAAGCTGCCTTGTGATCGGAAACGGCAGCATGGGACGACTGGCGGCATCACTATTGGTACAGCGTGGCTGCCGGGTGTTTATGACACTGCGTTCCTATCATCACGGGGAAACGGTGATCCCCTTTGGGGTGAAACCGATTCCCTATGAACAGCGCTTTGCACAGATGGAAAACTCGGAAATCGTCATTAGTGCAACACGCAGTCCGCATTATACCATTTTCAGCGATCAGCTGAAAGCGCTTTCCCGAAAGCCACGGTTTCTGCTGGATCTGGCAATGCCCAGAGACATTGAGCCGACCTGCGGCGAGACAGACGGCGTGACCCTGTGGGATCTGGATGACCTGCACAGTGATGCTGCGCCGGACGCTGCCGCTCTGGCAGCGCTGCACCAAATCGCAGAACAGTATGCGGACAATTTTCAGATGTGGCGCAATTACCGGGATTCTGTCCCGTATATGCAGCAGCTGAAAGAACTGACCACGCAGCGTATCCTGCACAGTACTACCGCCGCACCCTATGCGGAACTGCCGCAGCTGGAAGAGATCGTCCGGCTCGTGACGGAAAAGACGGTGGATATGCTGATGGGCAGCATGAAATCAGAGATCACGCCGGAGCTGTTACAGCAGAGCTGTGCGAAGATCAGAGACAGAGGAAGATTTTGAAAGCCATGGAAGAGACGATTCGTATCGGCAGCCGTGCCAGCCGTCTGGCGGTCATACAAAGTGAACTGGTGATGGCAGAGATCCGGCGCATTCAGCCGGCGGTAAAGCTTGAACTGGTGACCATGAAAACCACCGGTGACAAAATTCTGAACAAGACCCTGGACAAGATCGGCGGAAAGGGACTTTTCTTAAAGGAACTGGATGCCGCACTTCTGGAAAAACAGGTGGACATTTGTGTCCATAGTCTGAAAGATGTGCCGGCGCAGGAAAATCCGCTGCTGCCCATCGGAGCGTATTCCGGACGGGAAGCGCCGGCGGATGTGCTGGTGTTTCCGCAAGGACAAACCCGGCGTGATCCGGCGCTGCCTGTGGGATGTGCCGGGGCAAGGCGTGCCATGCAGTTTCAGAAACTGTTCCCGGATGCGGTCATAAAGCCGGTGCGTGGCAATGTTCTGACACGGCTGGAAAAACTGGATCGTGGCGAATATGGAGCGCTGCTGCTGGCGGAGGCTGGTCTGATCCGGCTGGGACTGGCAGAGCGGATCTCCTATCGCTTTTCACCGAATGAAATGGTGCCGGCTGCCGGACAGGGCATCATGGCGATCCAGACCCGTGCAGGGGAATATGCCGGGCTGCTGCGGCAGCTGAACCATGAAGATGCTGCATTCTGTGCCGGAACGGAACGGCGCTTGTCCGGACTGCTGGGCGGTGACTGTTCTGCACCGGTGGGGTGCTATGCAAAGCTGCACGGGGACGATTTCACGCTCTATGGCTTTTCCGGCATTGACGGAACGCCGAGATTCGATAAAGTACAAGGCAAACGAGAGGACGCCGAGGCGCTGGTACAGGCGTTGGCGGCGCAGTTGAGTAAGAAGGTGTCCATATGAATTTGATCAATCGTCCACGCCGGCTGCGAAACGGCGCACTGCTGCGCAGCATGGTGCGGGAAACCCGTATTTCTGCGGATACGCTGATCTATCCCATGTTTGTACAGGACGGGGAGAATATCCGGGAAGAGATCCCGTCTATGCCCGGACAGTATCGCTGGAGTCTGGATCGTGTGGATGAGCTTTTGCAGCAGGTGACGGATTCCGGGGTAAAGAGCGTTCTACTCTTCGGAATCCCTGCGGAAAAGGATGAAATCGGCAGCAGCGCATGGCAGCCGGACGGCATTGTACAGCGTGCAGTGCATCATATCAAGGCGGCATATCCGCAGCTGTATGTCATTACTGATGTTTGTATGTGTGAGTATACCTCTCACGGACACTGCGGCATTCTCTGCGGTCACGATGTGGATAACGACAAGACGCTGGAGGTTCTGGCGAAAACGGCGCTGTCCCATGTACAGGCAGGAGCGGATATGGTCGCACCGTCCGATATGATGGACGGCAGAGTGGCACGCATCCGGCAGGTGCTGGACGAAAACGGCTATGTGAACACGCCCATCATGTCCTATTCCGTCAAGTATGCCTCGGCATTCTATGGCCCGTTCCGGGATGCGGCAGGTTCTGCGCCGGCGTTCGGCGATCGGAAAAGCTATCAGATGGATCCCCACAATGCACGGGAGGCGCTGCTGGAGGCAGAACTGGACGTGCAGGAGGGTGCAGATATTTTGATGGTAAAGCCGGGCATGGCGTATCTGGATGTGCTGCGGTCGCTGAAGGAAAAGTTTCACCAGCCTGTGGCGCTGTACAGCGTCAGTGGTGAGTATGCCATGATCCAGGCGGCAGCGGCTGCCGGCTATGTCGACCGGGAGGCTGTGATCTGTGAGTCGGCTGTTTGTATGTACCGTGCCGGCGCAGATCTGCTCATCACCTATTTTGCTATGGAACTGGCGCAGTATATTCGGGAAGGGAGAATCGGATAATGGAACAGATGCAGATCACACATTCTGAGGAACTCTACTCCCGTGCCAAAGAACTGATGCCCGGCGGCGTCAATTCGCCGGTACGTGCATTTCAGTCCGTGGGCGGAACGCCGAGATTTATCCAGCGTGCCAAAGATCAGTACCTCTACGACGAGGACGGCAACGCTTATATTGATTATATTGGTTCCTGGGGTCCGATGATCCTGGGGCATAACCCGGACGTGGTGCTGGAGGCAGTACGCAGCCAGCTGGAAAACGGTCTCAGCTACGGCGCTGCTACAGCGCTGGAAGTGGAAATGGCAGAACTCATTCACGAGATCGTTCCCTGTGTGGAAATGATGCGCATGGTAAATTCCGGTACTGAGGCAGTGATGAGTGCGGTTCGTGCTGCACGGGGCTTTACCGGACGGGACAAGATCGTCAAGTTCGAGGGCTGCTATCACGGTCATGCAGACGCCATGCTGGTGAAGGCTGGTTCCGGTGTCATGACTGCCGGAATCCCCGATTCCAGCGGCGTGCCGAAGGGCTGCACCCAGGACACGCTGTCTGCGGTGTACAATGACCTGAACAGCGTGGAACAGCTGTTCCGGCAGTATCCGCAGGAGATCGCCTGCGTGATCGTAGAACCGGTGGCAGCCAATATGGGTGTTGTCGCACCGGAAAAGGGCTTTTTGCAGGGACTGCGGCAGCTGTGCGACCAGTACGGCGCACTTCTGATTTTTGATGAAGTCATTACCGGTTTCCGGTTACAGCTGGACGGCGCTGTGGGTCACTTTGGCATTATGCCGGATATGGTGACCTACGGCAAGATCATCGGCGGCGGTATGCCTGTGGGCGCTTACGGCGGCAGACGGGAGATCATGCAGCTGGTGGCACCGCTGGGGTCTGTGTACCAGGCAGGTACGCTCAGCGGCAATCCGGTGGCAATGCGTGCCGGACTGACACAGCTGCGCTATTTGCAGGCACACCCGGAGGTATATCACCAGGTGGGATTTTTGTCTCACCGGCTGCGCAGCGGTCTGGAGGATATCATCCGCCGGCACCATGCGCCGTGTACCGTAAACGGGATCGGTTCGCTGTCCTGCCTGTACTTTACACCGGAAAAGGTGCGGAACTATGCGGATGCCAAAAAGGCAGACACCGCAAAGTTCCGGGAGTACTTTCACTTCATGCTGGATCGGGGCAATTATTTTGGTCCCAGCCAGTTTGAGGCAATTTTTGTATCGAACGCACATACGCTGCGTGAGATAGATAAAACGCTGGGAGATGCAGACGAATTTTTCGCTGCACACAGCGGAAACTGAGAACCTCTTTCTGTTCTCAGCCGGGAGCCAACGGAGAGGGGTTCCGAGAGGAGAGGTTTTCATATGAACAAACAAAATGGCTCTGCTTTGCAGAACCGCAGCACCGGAGGCATGACGGGATGTCGTGTGCTGGTGTCTGCCCTGGCAGTCTGTCTGCTGCTGTCTGATATGGCAGCAAGCGGCAAATTCGGTGCATCCGCAATGCACATCATGGAGGGCTATCTGCCTGCCGGATGGTGTATTGCGTGGGGTGCACTCTGTATTCCGTTCCTGGTGGCTGGTGCAGTCAGCCTGAAACGGAAGATCGCTTATCAGGGAAGAGTGAAGCTGCTGATCGCCCTGTGCGCAGCTTTCGTCTTTATCATTTCTTCCTTGAAGATCCCGTCGGTTACCGGCAGCTGTTCTCATGCCACCGGTACCGGACTGGGTGCAATTCTGTTCGGACCGTCCATCATGTCCGTGCTGGGCATTATCGTGCTGCTGTTCCAGGCGATCCTGCTGGCACACGGCGGTCTGACCACACTGGGCGCAAATACTTTTTCCATGGCGATTTTCGGACCGTTCGTTTCCTACGGGCTGTTCCGGCTGCTGAAAAAGTGCAAAGCGCCTATGGGTCTGGCAGTATTCCTGTCGGCAACCATCGGAGACATGGCAACCTATTGTCTGACTTCGGTACAGCTGGCGGCAGCATATCCCGGCGATAACTTCTGGGCATCCTTCGGAAAGTTTATCGCTGTCTTTGCACCGACTCAAGTCCCGATTGCCATTGCAGAAGGCATTCTGACTGTCATTGTGTACAATGTCATCCAGAAGAACTGCGCAAAGGAGTTGAAGGAACTGTCCGGCATTACAGTTTCCAACCCTGGACGTGGCAAGCTGTGGGCAAGAAATCTGGTTCTGGCATTTGGCGTTGTCCTGCTGGTGACCATTCCGCTGATGCTGCTGGGCAACAGTGAATTCGGCGGCTCGGATGATGCAGGCTCTACTGTGGTAGAAGAGATCAACGGCGGCTATACCCCGTGGTTTGAATCCTTCTGGGAACCGCCTTCGGGTGAGATCGAATCCCTGCTGTTCTGTGTACAGTCGGCGATCGGCGCAGGTATCTGCGGCTTTGTATTGGGACGCATCAGCCGAAAGCCAAAGGCGGAAACGGTATCTGCACCAACAGATTCTGAACCATCCGAAACTTCTGACTAACACAGGAGGCACAAGATGAAACGACACACACACAGCCATACCCACGGAGAACGCATTCTGATCGATGAGATCGCATATGCCTCGGCACTGCGCCAGGTTTCTCCGATGTGGAAAATTTTTGTGTCCCTGTATAGTCTGTTTCTGTGCCTGTCCTCACATACCTGGGTGATAAGCGTGCTGATCTTATGCGCCATGCTTATCGCTATGACTGCCATCGGGAAAACCCGGTGGCATCATATTATCCGCTTGATGCAGATTCCGCTGGCGTTTGTGATACTGGGATGTATCATGATCCTGCTACAGGTCTCACACCACGGCGAGAAAATGCTGCTGGCGATTCCCGTCGGCAGCTGGTATTTCGGCGTGACGGCAGAGAGCGTGCATCAGTTCGGGCAGGTATTTCTCCAGTGTCTGGCGGCGGTGAGCTGTCTGTACTTTCTGTCAACCTCCACCCCGATGACGGAGCTGTTTACGGCGCTGCGCCGGATGCACATTCCGGGATTTCTGGTGGAGATGATGGAACTGGTCTATCGGTATATTTTCGTGCTGCTGGAGGCGGCATCTCAGATACGAAATGCACAGGAGTGCCGTCTGGGATATGCTACGCTGAAAACCGGCTTCTATTCCACCGGGCAGCTGATCTCTAATCTGTTTCTCCGGGCATACCGGCAGGCAGACCGGACATATACCGCCATGGAATCCAGAGGGTATACAGACGAAGTGCGGACACTGGGACTGGCATATGAGACAAAGGGCTGGCAGAAAGGGCTTGCCGTCGGGTACAGCGTATTGCTGACGGCGGCAGTGCTGATTTGCAGAATAGGAGGCAGCAGATGGGGATTATTTTAGAGGCAGAGCATCTGACATATGGCTATGACGAAAAGCGTCACGCCATTGAAGATCTGTCCATTGCATTTGAAGAGGGTAAGACAACAGCGATCCTGGGTGCAAACGGCGCCGGAAAATCTACGCTGTTTCTGCATCTGAACGGTATTTTACAGCCGGAACACGGCGAGGTGCGCTTTCGTGGGCAGCCGATCTCTTATAAGAAAGCAGGGCTGCGGCAGCTGCGTTCCAAAGTGGGAATCGTGTTCCAGAACCCGGACGACCAGCTTTTTTCGGCGTCCGTGTACCAGGATATTTCCTTTGGTGCTGTGAACATGGGACTGCCGTCAGAGGAAGTGCATCGGCGTGTGAATGTGGTGATGGAACAAATTGGAATCACTTATCTGAAAGACCGTCCCACCCATTCCCTCAGTTTTGGGCAGAAAAAGCGTGTGGCATTCGCCGGCATTATGGTAATGCAGCCGGAAGTGATTATTCTGGACGAACCCACTGCCGGGCTGGATCCGGTGGGGGTCAGCGAGCTGATGCACCTGCTGCAGGACGTCTGTCGGCAGCAGAACACAACAATCATCTTATCCACCCACGACATTGATGTTGTGCCGATCTATGCAGATGTGATCGACGTGATGGATCAGGGTCATGTGATCGCACACGGCACGCCGGAAGAGATCTTTGCACAGCCGGAACTGCTCCGGTCGCATCATCTGCGGCTGCCGAGAATTTCACATTTGCTGGAGATTCTGCAAAAAGAGGACGGCTGGGATGTGGATGCTTCGGTATCTACCATTTCCGGCGCAAGAAAAGAACTGCTGCATCACGCAGCAAACTGAGGAGAACTATCCATGAAAACAGGACGTGTATTTCTGGTGGGCGCCGGTCCGGGAGACCCGGCGCTGCTGACGGAACAGGGAAGAAAATGCCTGGAGCAGGCGGATGCCGTGGTCTATGATGCGCTGGCGTGTTCGTCTGTGCTGAATCTGACAAAGCCGGACTGTTCGCTGATTTTTGCCGGAAAAATGGCTGGGAATCACTACAAAAAGCAGAGTGAGACCAACCGGCTGCTGGTGGAACTTGCAGAGCAGGGAAAGCAGGTGGTGCGTCTCAAAGGCGGCGATCCGTTCGTCTTTGGACGTGGCGGAGAAGAGGCGCAGGTATTGCAGGAAAACGGCATTCCGTTTTCCATTGTGCCGGGTGTGTCCTCCTGCTACAGTGTACCGGCATATGCCGGCATCCCTGTGACGCACCGGGCGTATGCGCCTGCATTTCATGTTATCACGGGACACTGCAAGACGGAACAGCACGCTGAACTGGACTATGCCACGCTGGCAAAGCTGGACGGGACACTGATATTTCTGATGAGTCTCAGCAACCTGCCGCAGATCGCCGCAGCGCTGATACAGAACGGAAAGCCATCGGAGACCCCTGCGGCAGTGATCCAGGAGGGAACGACAGCGCACCAGCGTGTCGTGACTGCATCTCTGGAAAACATTGCGGAAGAGGTCAGACGGCAGGGCATCCATACACCGGCAATGACGGTGATCGGCGATGTGGTCGGTCTGCGGGAACAGCTGCAATGGTATGGAAACAGTATCTTATCCGGGAAAAGCGTTCTGCTGACCGGAACGCCGGAATACAACCGAAAAGCCGCAGAACGGCTGCGGCAGTATGGTGCGGCATCTGCGGAGATCAGTCTGATCTATCCGTCACTGCTGCATCCGGACAAACTGAAACAGCTGTCCTGGGAAAGCTATACCTGGGCGGTGATGACCAGCGCCAACGGCGTGGAGATGCTCTTTGCCGCCATGCGGCAGGCTGGGGTGGATCTGCGCAGTCTTTTGCACCTGCGGTTCGCCGCTATCGGAAAAGGCACAGCACAGGCGCTGGCAGACCACGGCATTTTCGTGGACTGCGTGCCGGAGCATTTCGACAGCCGCAGCCTGGCAGAGGCGCTGATTCCGGAACTGACGGAAAATGACAGGGTTTTGCTGCTGCGTGCAGAAAACGGTTCTGTTCTGCTGCCGCAGCTGCTGGAACAGGCAGGAAAGGCGTTCGACAATGTGCCGCTGTACACGGTGAAAACCGACCGGCGAAAGCAGGAACTGCTGCGCCAGGAACTGGAACGCACAGACTATGTGTTCCTTGCCAGTGCATCTGCGGCAAGAGCGTTTGCGGAAATGACGGGAGAGATCTCATATTCCGCAGAAGTCGTTGCAATCGGAGACGCCACGGCGAAAGCTGCCGCAGCAGCTGAGATTTCGGTAACGCATATTGCGGCACAGGCGGATATTGACGGAATGATACAATGTATATGCAAAGAAGAGGTGTAAAAAATGTATCCGATCTCACTGAATTTACAAGGGAAAAAGTGTATTGTTTTCGGGGCAGGAAAGGTGGCGCAGCGCCGTGTCTGGGGTCTGCTGGATGCCGGCGCAGAAGTGACTGTCGCTGCACCGGAGAAAATGCCGGCGTGCTGGGAAACGGCACGTCTGACTTATCTGGAACAAGCCTATGCACCGGAGCTGCTGGAAGAGCAGTTCCTGGTGTTTGCGGCAACGGATGACAGTGCGGAAAATGCACGCATCGTCCGGGATGCCCAGGCGGCAGGAAAGCTTGTCTCCTCTGCAACCGTCAGTCCGGACAGCACACCGGATTTTGCCGTCCCGGCACACCGCCGCCACGGGGATGTGACGATCTCGGTGGCAACTGAGGGCGATGCGCCGGCGCTTGCCGGTGCAATCTGCCGGGAACTGGAACCGAAACTGGCATCGTACAGTGAGATCTGTACCTGCCTGGGCATTCTGCGGCGGACGTGGAAAGAGACCATACCGGACGATTTTCACCGGATGCAGCTGCTCCGGATGCTGACCGAGCCAAAGGCGCTGGAACTGTTCCAGGAAAAGGGAAAGGGCGCTTATCTGGCGTATGCCTCTTCGCTGGCAGATGGTGAAATGCCGGCTGTCAAGAAAGCGATTCTGATGGTCAGCTTTGGGACAAGCTATGCAGACACCCGGGAGCATACCATCGGTGCTGTAGAGCGTGCAGTGCAGGCGGCGTTTCCGGAGATGGATGTTTTCCGGGCGTTTACCAGCGGCATGATTATCCGGAAAATGCGGCGGCAGGGAAACGCAGTCGATACGGTTCGGGAGGCGCTGGAAAAGCTGAAACAGCAGGGCTATACCCACGTATACCTACAGCCCACCCACGTGATTCCCGGCGAGGAATACGACCGACTCTGTGCAGATGCGGCGGCGTATACCGGTGCATTTGCGGTAATGCGCATTGGAAAACCGCTGCTGACAGAGACAGCAGATTATCCGGCGCTGGTACAGGCAATGGAGCAGGACGGCGTTATCCGGAAATCTGCGGAAAAGGCATATCTGCTGATGGGACACGGCACGCCGCATATCATCAACCAGGCGTATCCGGCATTCGATTACTGGCTGAAACGCAGCGGTTTTGACAATGTATTTGTCGGAACGGTGGAAGGCTATCCGACGCTGGAAACGCTGCTGGAACTGCTGAAAGAGCATCATTATCGAGAGGTTGTACTGGTGCCGATGATGCTGGTGGCAGGTGACCATGCGCAGAACGACATGGCTGGGGATGATTCAGATTCCTGGAAGTCGGTGCTGGAACGGTACGGCTATATCGTGACGCCGCAGTTGCAGGGACTGGGCGCATACCCGGCTGTGCAGGCACTGTATATTGCACACACAGCGCATATGCTGGAACAGTCTCCGGAAGGTGGTGAAAC
>ENA-ORTW01002770-ORTW01002770.1-human-gut-metagenome-genome-assembly--contig:-NODE-2770-length-15856-cov-4.020632_pt1 | contig 15856 bp, 13 predicted proteins | sample MGYA00242072_ERZ509193 | MGnify/ENA primary metagenome ERZ509193 (study PRJEB26280, sample SAMEA2338813) | human gut metagenome | biome: human gut; feature: human-associated habitat; material: faeces... | reverse complement strand
TTTTACTGAAATATGGTGATGGCAATGTAAATAATGCTTTAGCAAACGCTGAATTTGTATTGTATAAAGATGGCGAAGAAGCACCTTTAACATTCGTAAAAGAACGCAACGGAAAATATAAATATGCACCAAATACAGAAGAGGCATCTGCAACACTTGTAACTGATGAAAATGGTATGATCGATGTAGAAGGTTTAGATGTTGGTTCTTATCATTTCGAAGAAACTAAAGCACCAGAAGGATATTCTATCAATACAGATGGTAAAACTCTTACACTTACTGTAAATGGAGATGTTGCTACAGCTAAATTATATAATGAAGGTCAGTTAAATGATACAAAACTTTCCGCTCTTCCATCAACCGGTGGTATCGGTACAACAATCTTCACAATCGCTGGATGCGTTATCATGATCGCAGCAGCTGGTCTGTTCTTCGCAAGCCGCAAGAAATCAGACAACAAATAATTGCAATAATTATTTATAATCAGATATTGAATCCGGGGCAGGTCGCCCCGGATTCCTAAAAAATAATACAACAGCAAGGAGAGTTCGGATGAAACGCAAAACAAACAAACTTATTATTGGCATCATATTTTTAGCCGGGTTGTCCTTACTGCTGTATCCATTCGTTGCAAACCAGTGGAATAACTACAGGCAAAAGCAATTGATCAGCAGTTATGAACAGACTGTATCCGAAAAGGATGCAGCACATGAGATTGATTATGACGCAGAACTGCAGAAAGCAGAAGCTTACAACGAAGCCTTACTTCCAAGTATCCTTCCTGACTCATTTGCAGTTGCCGCAGCCAGTGACAAAGAAGACCAGTCCTACATGGATGCTCTGAATATTGCCGGTGACGAGATGATGGGAATCGTGGAGATCCCGAAGATTGACATCAAGCTTCCGATCTACCACACTACCGACGAAGATGTTCTCAAACAGGCAGCTGGACATCTGGAAGGAAGCTCTCTTCCAATCGGCGGTAAAAGTACACACGCCGTTATCTCCGCACACCGTGGACTTCCGAGTGCGTCTCTTTTTACCGATCTGGATCAGCTGGAAGAAGGCGATCATTTTCTGATCCATGTATTAAACGAAACATTATGTTATGAAGTCGACAAGATTTCCGTAGTAAAACCGGAAGAAACTTCCTCTCTTGCAGTAGAAGAAGGAAAAGATCTTGTAACACTTTTAACCTGTACTCCATACGGAGTCAATACCGAGCGGCTTCTGGTCCGTGGTCACAGAGTACCTTATGTGGAACAGGAAGTTGCCGATGAGAAGACACCGCTCAGCGGAATCAGTCTTCATACAAATTATCTTTTATGGGTAATTATTGGTCTTGTAATTACCACAATCTTCATCCTTGTGTTATACTTAAAGGAGAAGAAGCTTCAAAAGAAGAAAAATGAGACCTCTTAAAAAGAGAACAAGAACTAGAAAGGGAATATGCCTATGAAAAGAAAAATCTCAACCTTCCTTTTCGGTCTGTTATTCTTGATAGGATTTGGGATTCTGATCTATCCGATGGTATCCAACCAGTGGAACACCTACAGACAGAATCAGCTGATCAGCAGCTATGACAATACAATACAGGACATGGAACCGGAGGACTTCACCTCTGAGTGGGAAAAGGCAAAAGCTTTCAATGATACCATTCAGCAGAACAACCTCTACGGAGATGTATTTGGTGAAGATGAAAATGACATCAAAGACACCGAATACTGGAAGATCCTGAACGTTGCAGATGACGGAGTAATGGGATATCTTTCCATTCCGAAGATCAACATCAAGCTTGCCATTTACCATGGTACCGGTGATGATGAACTTCAGACCGGTGTCGGACATCTGAACGGCACAAAGCTTCCGATCGGAGGGGAGAGTACCCACAGTGTTCTCGCAGCTCACCGTGGACTTCCAAGCGCAAAGCTTTTTACCGATATCGATCAGCTCAAAGTTGGCGATAAATTTTACATCCATGTACTGGATGAAGTCCTTGCCTACAAGGTAGACCAGATTCTTCCGATGGTAGACAAAGACGATCATGAAACACTGGAGAAAGCACTCCAGATTGAAGAAGGAAAAGATCAGGTAACTTTATTTACCTGTACACCATATGGAGTCAACTCCCATCGTCTTCTCGTAAGAGGAACCAGAGTTCCATATAACGGCGAAGAGGATGCTACCGAATCAGTTACAGATTCTATGGTAAAAGCCATTCAGAATTATTATATGCTCTATTTAATTTTAGGACTTTCAATCACGATTCTTGTGATCATTCTCTTGCGATTCCTTTCCAAGAGAAAAGCTCACAAAGAATAACCAAGATTTTTAAGGAGGACATGAGGCGATGATGAATAAACGATTAAAACAGGGAAGTACTTTTCTCTTAGCTGTCGCTCTTACATTTCCACTGCTCACTCTTCCGGGTGCGAAAGCCGCAAGCGCGATCGATACCGATGCAGAGTGTTCCATCCAATTTGACATTGGTGGAAACAGTGAACTTCTAAATGACGACGTTACTGTTCAGGTCAATCTGTACAAAGTTGCATCAGTTGATGTATCCGGCAACTATACCGCAACCGGTGCATTTTCAAAACTGGATTTTTCATCCGTAAGTGCTGATAACCTGGATACTGCAGCTGCTACCTGGGCAGAACGTGCCAAAGAAGCACAAGGTAAGTTGACAGATTCAAAGGGAAATACGGTTGTTGATCCAACCGAAACCGTTACACTGCAGAACGGAAGAGGCTACCAAGATAAATTGGATACCGGACTTTACCTTGTAGATACACCAAAAGTGATTACAACCAATTATACTTATACCTTTACTCCTTACCTTGTATCACTTCCGACCAATAATTACTACAGTGGTAACGGTGCAAGTGATGACTGGATCTACGATTTGACCAAAGAACACAACAGTGCAGTTGGTCTGAAACCGGAACAGCACGTAAGATACGGTAATCTGGTGATCAATAAGGAACTGGTAGATCACAATGCTACCTTCGGTAACAATGCAACGTTCGTATTCCAGATCGATATCACAACACTGGATAAGAAAAAAGAAACCAGAATCGAAGAGCTTACCTTTAGCGCAGCAGGCAGCCATTCTGTAACAATCGAAAAAATTCCTGCTGGATCTCATGTCAAGGTAACGGAGGTTTACAGCGGTGCAAGCTATGAACTCGCTTCTGCTAAAAGTCAGGAAACAGACATCATTGCTAATCCTGAAAAAGAAACCGAAGTAGAATTCAGACCGGCAGAGGTTTCATTTATCAACAAACACGATGGACGTACCAATGGCGGCTACGGTGTAAAAAATAATTTCAAGCTGGACGAAAATGGTCAGTATCAGTACACCAAACCGGCAGCAAAGAACTAGAAAGGGGGAATCGGAATGAGAAAGTTACATAAGAAACCACTTATCATGGCAGCAGCAACACTTGCTCTTACCGGAACCCTGGCAGTTGGAAGTGCGATGGCGTATTTTACAACTTATTCGACAGCCGGTGGCGGTGTAACAATGAATATGGGATTTACAGAAACCATCCCAAATGAAACAGTAGATCAAAACGGGAAGCATGTCACGATCAGCAATATCGGTGATTATGACTGCTTCGTAAGAGTAACGGCATTCGCTCCGGTAGCACTTACATACAACGCTCCGGACGGCGGATGGACCGAAATGGTCGACGAGAATGACAAGAATGTCTCCTACTGGTGTTACGACGATGTCCTTCCGGCAGGCAAGACAACCGAACAGGAACTCAATATCACTTATAAGTTCCCGGAAGGGGATGACAAACCAGAAGAATTCAACATCGTAGTTATCCAGGAATGCACACCGGTTCTCTACGACAACGATGGTACACCATACGCCGACTGGAACCACGTAATCAAAGACGACAGCACACAGACGACAGAGTAGGAGGTAATGAGAATGAAAAAGAAAAAGAAATCATTTCCAAAAAAACCTGCCCTGGTTCTGACAGCCGCAGCACTCCTGCTGGTTGGAAGCACTGTCGGCAGTACACGCGCCGCACTCACTTACTACAGTGAGAATTATTCCGCACAGATGAATATGCAGAGTATCGGCGTATCTCTTCTGGAAAATGACAAAGTAGTCAGCAGCCGGGATTATGTATCGAACAATGAATGGAAGGGAACCTCAGAAGGCGAGCTTCTCACAGATCTTCTCGGAAAGGATGATACATTTACACCGGGCAAAAAATATAACGAAGCAATCAGCGTCAAGAACAGCGGTACGATCGACACCTTTGTACGTGTCATCATTACAAAGAGCTGGCAGGACAAAGAAGGAAAGAAGAATACCACTCTTTCACCGGATTTGATCGAGCTGAACTTCCTCACAGACAATGGATGGCAGATTGCAAACGCACAGTCTACGAAAGAGCGTACCGTTCTTTATTATACAAAGGCAGTTGCAGCCGGAGATACCACACCGGCATTATCGGATACACTCCGCATCAATCCTTCGATTGCATCGGATGTAACAAAACATGTAACCGAATCTGAAAAAGGAAAAAGCATCACTTATACTTACAAGTACAATGGCTACACCTTCCACATTGACGCAGAGGTGGATGCAGTTCAGACACACAACGCAAAGGACGCGATCAAGAGTGCCTGGGGCGTGGACATAAATGTATCAGACGACGAAACAACAATGAGCTTACAGTAGGGAGGTACAGAGTATGAAAAAGAAAATTTTGTGCCTCGCCATGACAGTGATAATGGCAGCAGGGGTACACACAACTGCATTTGCAAAGGATTATCAGGGAGCCGACGGATGGCAGGTTAATTTCACCGGCGGCAAGATGGAAAGTAATTTTAAAAGCTCCGATGTGACTGACGAGCTGGCAAATATCCAGCCGGGCGACAGCATCGAGCTCAAGGTTCAGCTTAAGAACTCCGACAGTACGGATACCGACTGGTACATGACCAATGAAGTGATCCAGACACTGGAGGATGCACAGTCTTCCGCAGAAGGTGGTGCTTACGAATACAAGCTGACCTATGTTGGAAGTGACAATGCCGAAAAGGTACTCTATGACAGCTCAACTGTCGGAGGGGAAGGTGCTTCCAAAGCAGGAGAAGGTCTGAAGCAGATCGATAGCTCAACCCAAGAATATTTCTACCTCGGAAGACTTGCTTCCAATAATACCGGAACGGTACACCTTACCGTCGGTGTTGAAGGTGAGACACAGGGCAACGGTTATCAGCTCACACTCGCAAAGCTCCGCATGAACTTTGCAGTAGAAAAGGTTTCAGCCGGCAAAACCATCACCAAGAATAAGATTGTTAAGACAACCAACACCGTTAAGACCGGTGATACCGCAAGAGTTCTTCTCTTCTGTGTGCTTGCACTCATCAGTGGACTGATCCTTCTTGCATATGGTATCTACACACTCAATAAGAACACAAAAAGACGCAGACAGAAAGGAGAGTAAGCAGATGAAAAAATGGAAAAGATTACTGGTTTCTCTTCTGACTGTATCCATGACACTCGGTGCATCCACAATGAGCGTTATGGCAGATGATACTACACCGTATACCTACAAGGTAACATTATCCGCAGGTAACAAAGGAACAATTAACGGACAGAACAAGATCGAGCAGACAAACATTGCTTCCGGTTCTACCGTTACTTTCAATCTGAATGACATCCAGGTAACAGACGACAAGTATTATGTCAAAGGAATCCATCTCAGCGGACGTGACAATAACGAAACACTTGCGGCTCCTTCCTTTACCGTTGATAAAGATGCCGACTATGTAGTCGCTTACGGAATCAAAGGCAATATGGTTGCCTATACCGTAAATTATCAGGATGCATCCGGTAAATCACTGGCAGAAAGTCAGACATTCTATGGCAATATCGGTGATAAACCGGTCGTTGCTTACCGTTATATTGAAAATTATATTCCAGATGCTCTTGCACTTACGAAGACTTTGAGTGATAATGAATCTGAGAATGTATTTACGTTTACCTACACACCGGGAGCTACAGACCGTATCGTTGAGACAACAACTACCGTCACAACAACAGTTCCTGGAACCGCAACTCCTGGCACAGGTACCGGTAATGTCGGTACAGCAGGTGGCACGACAGGCGGCACAACCGGTGGAACTGCCGGAACTACCGGTGGAACTACAACCGGAACTACCGGTGGCACAACAGACGGAACCACAACCGGTACAACCGATGGTACAACGACAGATAACGATTCTCAGGATACGACAGCTAAAGATAAAGATACTGCAACATCTGAGGATGAACAGACACCAAAGTCTCTAGTAGATCTGGATGATGAAGACACTCCAAAAGGAAATATCGATGCGAAAGACAAGACGAGCAAAACTCCGATCGCAGCAGGAATCGCTATTATCGTTGTTGCAGTAGCAGCTCTCGCAGGACTGATCGTATTCTTGAAAAAACGTGCAAAATAAAAAAGCGCGGCACTAAAGGAGAAGTCTTTTTTGAAGAGAACGAAGAAAAAGAAAAGCCCGGTGGCTGCATTTTGCAGTGCACTGGGCACTGTTTTACTGACAGTACTGATTCTTGCCTGTATTCCGCTGACGCTTCCGAAAGCTTTTGGTTTTCAGATGTATACCGTGATCAGTGGGAGCATGGAACCGGCGATCCCGACGGGAAGCCTGGTCTATGTCCGGTATGAAGAACCAGACACGATCGTCAAAGATGATGTCATTGCTTTTTACAGCAACAATGCAGACGGCTCGATCATCACCCACCGTGTAGTATCCAACAGCCCGGCGATGGGACAGTTTATCACAAAAGGGGATGCCAATAAGGAAAAAGATATGAATCCGATCCCTTACAACAACTACATCGGAAAAGTAAAGCTTTCTGTTCCGGTTGTTGGCGGTATCGCACAGACTGCAACCGGCACTGCTGGAAAGATTGCCGCTGCATCTATGATCGGTCTTGCTTTGATTCTTGAAATCGTTGCTGCCATGCTTGACAGACGCGATGACGAAGACGAATAAGAGAGAACGTTTTTCATTTTAACTTGCTAAAGTGTAAAACATTTGCTAAAATAATATCAGATTGTATTGTCAGAAGAAGATGGGGGAATTTCACAATTCTCCCATTTGTCATATATTGAAAAGAATGGAGAGGTGAATGGATTGTTATCCAACCAGATTTTACAGAGAACAATCAATGAAATAGGGGATATCATCGAGTGTAACTGTTCCATCTGGAACACAGACGGAGTGATGCTTGCAGCTGTAGGTAAGGAGAAGCCTGCAGTAAAAAAAGCTGTCTGCTCATTTTTAAAAGAGCTGGAGGTTACCGGCGTATCGGAGGAGCACCTGGATGAATGCTATGGCCTGTTTCCGGTTTATGATGATGATGAACTGACTTATATTTTCGTGATCGAGCACAATAATGAGATTGATGTGCATACCAGCGGACGCTTAAGTGTCTGCCAGCTGGAGAGCCTTTTAAGATCCGGAAGCGAACGTCTTGACCGTAACCGTTTTATCCAGAACCTGCTCCTGGATAACCTGCTTCTCGTAGATATCTACAATCAGGCGAAAAAGCTTGGTATTACAGTGGAGCAGCGCAGAGTCGTCTATCTGATCGAACCGAAGAATCCGGATGACACGATCGTCCTGGATATGATCCGTGGGATTTATTCCTCGGGAACCGGCGATTTTGTTACTGCCGTAGATGAGGGACATATTATTCTGATCAAGTCCCTTGACAGTACGGATGATTATGATACGATCCGTTCGACTGCCGATATGCTGGTGAATGCGATCAACACCGAAGCTATGGTCAATGTCCGGCTTTCCTTCGGAACCATCATTCCCGAACTCAAAGAGGTCTCACAGTCTTACAAAGAAGCAGGCATGGCTCTGGATGTGGGACGTATCTTCTATCCGGAACGCAATATTTTATCCTACCGCGAACTCGGTATCGGACGGCTGATCCACCAGCTTCCCGTTTCCTTATGCGAGATGTTCCTGGAAGAAGTATTTGCCGGAAATACCGTTGATCAGTTTGACGAAGAAACCTTATCCACAGTTGATAAATTTTTTGAAAACAGCCTGAATATTTCGGAGACAGCGAGACAGCTTTTCGTCCACCGGAATACGCTCGTCTACCGGCTGGAGAAGATCCAGAAGCAGACCGGGCTGGATGTCAGAGTGTTTGAGGACGCCCTGACATTTAAGATTGCTCTGATGGTCGCAGACCACATGAAATTCATAGAAAACAGAAAATAGGAGGACATGATATGGTGAAATTATACGAAGGCGGTGCCTATCTTTTACACGGTACTGAGGTAATTGCAGATGCACCCGATGCACTTGCTGCCGTAAAAAGCAAGACAGGGATTGAGACAACAAAAGAAGCTGCTGCAAAAGAGACAATGGCTTATGGGATCTTAAGTGCGCATAATACTTCCGGTAATATGCAGCAGCTTCAGATCAAATTTGACAAGCTGACTTCGCACGACATTACCTTTGTCGGAATCATCCAGACTGCAAGAGCATCCGGACTGGAAAAATTCCCGATCCCTTATGTTCTGACCAACTGCCATAACTCTCTGTGTGCAGTCGGCGGTACGATCAATGAAGATGACCACATGTTTGGACTGACCTGTGCGAAGAAGTACGGCGGTGTCTATGTTCCGCCTCATCAGGCCGTTATCCACCAGTTTGCCCGTGAAATGCTCGCAGGCGGCGGCAAGATGATCCTTGGTTCTGACAGCCACACCCGTTATGGTGCACTCGGTACCATGGCAATGGGAGAGGGCGGACCGGAACTTGTAAAACAGCTTCTGAACAAGACTTATGATATCAAGATGCCGGGCGTTGTCGGAATCTATCTGGACGGCGAACCGGTGAAAGGTGTCGGACCGCAGGACGTTGCCCTTGCAATCATCGGCGCAACCTTCGGCAATGGCTATGTCAATAACAAGGTCATGGAATTTGTCGGACCTGGCGTTGGCAAATTAAGTGCAGACTTCCGTATCGGAATCGATGTTATGACGACAGAGACAACCTGCCTTTCTTCTATCTGGAGAACCGATGACAAGATCAAAGAGTTCTACGATATCCACGGAAGAAGTGATGACTTCAGGAAACTGGAGCCTGGCGCAGTCGCTTACTATGACGGTCTTGTATACGTCAATTTGAGCGAGATCAAGCCTATGATCGCCATGCCGTTCCATCCGTCCAATGTCTACACCATTGAGGATGTCAATGCCAACCTTGCAGATGTTCTCCACGATGTAGAGCAGCGCGCGCTGGTAAGCCTGGACGGTGCTGTGGATTACTCTCTTCAGGACAAGATCGTAAATGGTAAACTTTATGTCGATCAGGGTATCATCGCAGGCTGTGCCGGTGGCGGTTTTGAAAATATCTGTGCTGCCGCAGACATCATCCGTGGCAAATACATCGGATCAGATGAATTTACCTTCAGTGTTTACCCGGCAAGTACACCGATCTACATGGAGCTTGTGAAAAATGGTGCGGTTGCTGACCTGATGGAAGCCGGTACGATCGTGAAGACTGCCTTCTGCGGACCGTGCTTCGGTGCAGGGGATACTCCGGCAAACAATGCATTTTCCATCCGTCACTCTACCCGTAACTTCCCGAACCGTGAAGGAAGCAAGCTGCAGAGTGGACAGATCGCATCTGTTGCCCTTATGGATGCACGTTCCATTGCCGCAACTGCTGCGAACAAAGGTTTCCTTACTCCGGCAACAGATTTTGATATTGAATACAAGAACCCGACCTACCACTTTGATTCCAGAATTTACGCCAACCGTGTATTTGACAGCCACGGCGTTGCTGATCCTTCGGTTGAGATCAAATTCGGACCGAACATCAAAGACTGGCCGGCAATGAGCGCTCTTCCTGAGAATCTGATCCTGAAGGTCGTATCTGAGATCCACGATCCGGTTACAACGACAGACGAACTGATCCCGTCCGGCGAGACTTCTTCTTATCGTTCCAACCCGCTTGGACTTGCTGAATTTGCACTTTCCAGAAAGGATCCTGCCTATGTAGGACGCGCGAAAGAGGTCCAGAAAGCCCAGAAAGCGATTGAAGCAGGTACTTGTCCACTGGATGTACTGGACGAATTAAAACCGGTGATGGCAGCAATCCAGAAGTCTTATCCGGAAGTCGGCAAAGGAAATATCGGTGTCGGAAGTACCATTTTCGCGGTCAAACCTGGCGATGGTTCTGCCCGTGAACAGGCTGCTTCCTGCCAGAAGGTTCTCGGCGGCTGGGCGAATATTGCGAATGAGTACGCAACCAAACGTTACCGCTCGAACCTGATCAACTGGGGCATGCTTCCGTTTATTACCGAAGAGGAACACACAAAGCTTTCTTTCAGGAACGGTGACTATCTCTTCGTGCCGGATATCCGCAAAGCAGTAGAAGACAAAGCTTCCACGATCAAGGCTTATGTCGTAGGCGATGATCTGAAGGAGATCGATCTGAAGCTCGGTGATCTGACGGATGCAGAACGTGAGATCATCCTCAAAGGATGTCTGATCAACTATTACAAAGGTTAATTTTTCTCAGAAAATGATATGATTTCAAAGGGACGGAAATTTTTCTGTCCCTTTTTGCAACACTTCCGACTTTTTTATACTCTTATATACAAAGAACCGATTTTGAGAGGAGGGACTTTATGATCGATGCAATTGCATTTAAAGAATTATATAAGACGGTTTATCAGGATCTGTATCGTTTTGCGCTCTGCATGATGCATCATCCGCAGGATGCAGAAGACGCCGTCAGTGAAGCCGTTCTTTCCGCCTATGAGAATATACATAAATTACGCAAAGAAGAAGCATTCCGTTCCTGGATCTTTCAGATTCTGGCAAATGTGTGCCGCCGGAAGTTAAAGAGCCGTGAACGGACCGAGACCGAGCTGAAAGAAGATCATGCTTCTGCTACATACTGTGACGGACTCCGCACAGATGTCGAGCGTGCTTTTCTTATTCTCGATGAAGACGATCAGCTGATCATCGGCTTATCCGTCTATGGCGGTTACAACAGTAAAGAGATCGGAGAAATGCTAAAAATGAACCCGAATACAGTCCGCTCCCGCAGAAAGCGTGCCCTCGAAAAGATGAGCTGGCTTCTGAAAGAGTAGGATAAAAGAGTAATAGGAGGTGTTTCATATGACAGATCACGAAAAAGAAATACTGGATAAAATAAAACAATCTACGGAAAAAACTCCTGTTCCGGAAAGCCTTGCACCGGATCAGATTATGAAAATGCTGGAAGAGCATAACCGCACTCAGGCTTCCGGACATATCCCGAAAAAGCATGGATTTTCCCGCGGCCACCGGATGCGCGGAGGACTTATCGCTGCCGCACTGGTACTGGTTGTCGGCATTGGCGCCCACATCCGCCAGCAGAATCTTTCTTCAGACTCAGCCACTTCTTCCACAAAAGGCAGTTCTTCAATCGGTACATCCTCCGGTAAGCTTGCCTCTTCCGATACTTTAGAGACGGCAACCGATTATGATGAAGTCTACACATACCTGCAATCTTATCAGGATGAGTTGGATTCTTCATCTGTTACCGGTTCAACCGACGGCGGAATTGTCATGTATTCAACTGAAACAGCCGACAATGGTGCACGTACCGATAGTTCCAGCTCCTCTTCGGATTCTTCAACAGCCTCTGCACGTGCTGTGGATACTTCATTTTCCGATACCAACATCCGCACAGAGGGCGTCGGTGAAGCAGACATTGTAAAAACGGATGGAAGTTATCTTTATACACTGAAAGCAAACTCACAGGAAATTTCCATTGTAGATATCCGGTCTGATCAGATGAAGGTTGTTTCCGGCATTTCGCTGAATGAGAATTTTCAGGCATCCGAATTTTACCTGAGTGACCAGAAGCTTTTTGTCCTTGGCAACATGCAGAACACGCAGGTTGATTCTGACAGTAAAACCTTGTATCGCGGCAGCTGTACCCGTATCCAGACTTATGATCTGGCAGATATCAACAATCCGAAATCCATCGGAACCGTGGATCAGAGTGGTTACTACCGCACTTCACGTTTTAAAGACGGATACCTGTATGTATTCAGTGACTATTATATTTACGATACGATCACCAAAAAAGATTATCCTTCCTATGTTCCGCTTGTTGGTGACAATCTTCTGAAGCAGTCGGATATCTATCTCCCAACGAACCATGCAGCAGACCAGTACCTTATTGTCAGCTCCGTTTCCGCTTCCAGTCCGGATAAGGCAGCAGACCAGAAAGCAGTCATGTCTGAGAATGGCGAAGTCTATGTGAGTGAGAACAACATTTATATTTACGAGTATGCGAACAGCAGTATCCTCGCAGATAATCTTGCGGCAAAGAATCAGACGATCCTCCGCAAGCTGTCTTACAATAAAGGAAAACTTTCCGGCTCTGCCCAGGGCAAAGTAAAAGGATATCTGAACGATTCCTTCAGCATTGATGAGTATGACAATACGTTGCGGCTGGTGACAACGGTTACGCACAATGCCGGAAGCTCTTCACAGTCCAATGCAGTCTATGTGCTGGATGCAGATTTGAAAACAATCGGTAAGATCGAGGATCTTGCCAAAAATGAACAGGTCTATTCCGCAAGATTTTTGGGCAATACCGGTTACTTTGTAACTTATGAACAGACAGATCCTTTATTCTCCGTAGACTTTTCCGATCCGGAGAATCCGAAGATCCTTGGCAAGCTGAAAATTCCCGGCTTTTCGGAATACCTGCATTTTTACAGTGATAACCTGCTTCTTGGCATCGGTATGGATACCGACGAAAATGGCATTACAAACGGGGTAAAGATCTCCATGTTTGATATCAGTGATCCTTCGGATGTGAAGGAAGTCAGCAAGTACACACTGGATCAGTACTATTACTCGGATGTTTTTTCTGACTACCGTGCAGCACTGGTTGATCCGGAAAAGAATCTGATCGGCTTTCCGCTTTCCGGATCTGCCAACCAGTATGTGATCCTTTCTTACGATAAAGATCAGGGCTTCCAGGTACAGATGCAGGAGGAAGTCAACGGTAATTCTTATCTTGGAACCCGCGGTGTGTATGCAAACGAAAAGTTCTATGTGATCAATGGAAATGCAATTGAAGCATACCGGATGGGAGACTATGTGAAGATAGATGATCTGCTGCTATAGTGCAGCTTTGCAGAAGGAGCTGCCGCTCCGCATACTTTGTACACCATCCCACCTCATTGTATACACCAAAATCGTATATAATCGAGTAGGCTGACTCCTACTCGATTCTTATACTTTGTACATCATCTCGCTTAACAGCTCGATGATGTACATTCGCCAAATGCAGATCCTTGTGCAAGCACAAATCTGCACTTGGCTCATCGTATACCCAAAAACAGGTGCCCACGGGGATATATCACTAAGATATACTTACGTGGACACCTGTTTTCTATTTTCATTTACCTGTTATTCCACACCGTTAAAGCAGTAGGTACATACCTGGCATGCATCAATCCCGATTGATTTGATCAGATCATCCAGTCTGTGATAACGAAGTGAAGTGAAATTCTGTCTCTTGCGGATTTCCTCCAGCATTGCTGCATACCGGTCACTGTTCGGATCCGCATATTCACCCAGTACATTGACATCATTGTCGCCTTCCCACTCACGGATGATCCTTCTTGTGATCAAATCCAGATCTGATTTGGAACGGGAGAAGTTCAAATATTTGCATCCGTACAGAAGCGGTGGACATGCCGGGCGGACATGCACTTCTTTTGCGCCACTCTGATACAGGAACTCTGTCGTCTCACGGAGCTGTGTGCCACGCACGATAGAATCATCGATCAGCAGCAGGCTCCTGTCTTCGATCAGACTATGTACCGGGATCAGTTTCATTCTGGCGATCAGATTACGCTGACTCTGTGTTGTCGGCATGAAGGATCTTGGCCAGGTCGGAGTATATTTGATAAATGGTCTTGCATACGGAATACCTGATTCATTTGCATAGCCTATCGCATGAGCGATACCCGAATCCGGAACTCCTGCAACAATATCCACGTCGATCGAATGGTCATCTCTCTGTGCTAAAAGCTTTCCACAGTTGTAACGCATTTCTTCTACACCAACCCCTTCATAAGAAGAAGTAGGATATCCATAGTATACCCACAGGAACGAACAGATTCTCATCTTTTCACATGCAGGACTTACAGTCTCCACAGATTCCGGTGTCACGTAGACGATTTCCCCAGGTCCCAGCTCTTTGTAATCTGTGTATCCAAGGTTGATATATGCAAAGCTTTCAAAGGAAACGCAGTATGCATTCTCTTTCTTTCCGATCACAACCGGTGTACGTCCGAGAAGGTCTCTGGCTGCATAAATTCCATTCTCTGTCAGAAGCAGAAGCGTCATCGAGCCTTCAACTACTGACTGCACATAACGGATTCCCTCAACAAACGAATCCTTTTTACAGATCAATGCCGCAACCAGCTCTGTAGAATTGATCTGTCCATTGGTCATAGACTGAAAATGTGTATGTCCATTTTCATAAAGATTCCGAATCAGCTGATCCGCATTATTGATCTTACCTACTGTCGTAATTCCAAAGCACCCCAGATGCGACTGGATCAGAATTGGCTGTGGATCATAATCTGAAATACATCCAATTCCAATATTTCCCTTCATTGTATCAACATCTTTTTCAAATTTTGTACGGAACGGCGAATTTTCAATATTATGAATCGCTCTCTTCCAGCCATCACTTCCGTAAGTAGCCATACCTCCGCGGCGGGTTCCAAGATGCGAATGATAATCTGTTCCATAAAAAAGATCCAGATTACATGCTTCTTTTGATGCAACGCCAAAAAATCCTCCCATATCTGTAGGTCTCCTTTCTTTATCCCAATGCCATAGCCTGTATTTTTCATCTATTTTTTAGTGTATCATGCATTTATGGACGGAAACAATAGCAAAACCCCGAATATATTGCAAATGGCTATAACTATTTCTAATCGTATTTATAATTGTTTGAATTTTCTGATATATATATTACAATTTCAATTCTTTCTAATTTTACCAAAATTATTTCAAAATTATATTGACAAATAAGTATTTGGGTGTTATTATTAAGTCAATCCAAAAGAAAAGAAGTTCCTGACGAGAAAGGGAATTTCAAAAAGATATTTTTTTAATCTGTTACATAGTTTCATATATACTCGCCAAGAGTATAAGATGAAGAGCCAGATCAGAAAAGGGTAACAAGAATAATTGTTATTTGAAGGTTAGAAAGTTTTAAAAAAGCAACTATACATTTTGGTTATGAGCGTTTTGTAAGCGGAGTGTGTAGAGAACAATTTTTAAAATTGATAATTTATAATAATAAAAGAAAATTGATATCTGACTTCTGAACAGAAAAAAGTATAAGAGAAAAAGAATATCCGGATAAAATTTTGGAACGAGAACGAAAGGAAGGAGGCTTTGACCGTTGGATATTTCATCATCTAAAACTCAATATGTTAATGGTATGGCAAATGTAAATTCCTGTGAGATGAGCCTTAACCATAGATTATAATCCGGTAAGAGAAAAGTTAATGATAAAAAAGGTCGGAGTAGTAGATAAACCGGAAGCGATTATAAGATATAAAAAGATTCAGCATTTGTTGACATATTGAAGTAAATACCACAGTAATTCAAGATCAGAAAATGTGTAAAGAAACATTCATTGATAAGTAAATTTAACAGTGACGAGAAAGCTGATAAATACCAAAATTGGATTACCTGATTATATAAAATAACGAACGATCAGAATTGATCAAAATCGATTCATATGATTC
>ENA-ORTW01002767-ORTW01002767.1-human-gut-metagenome-genome-assembly--contig:-NODE-2767-length-15879-cov-4.318567_pt1 | contig 15879 bp, 13 predicted proteins | sample MGYA00242072_ERZ509193 | MGnify/ENA primary metagenome ERZ509193 (study PRJEB26280, sample SAMEA2338813) | human gut metagenome | biome: human gut; feature: human-associated habitat; material: faeces... | reverse complement strand
GCCGCACCCGCCGCACCCAAGCCTGCGCCTAAGCCGGCGCCCAAGCCGCGCGACCCCTACATCCGTGCCGAGAACGAGGACGACGACGGCTACGATCCCTACAGCGATCGCCGCCCCGAGCGCGAGCCGATGTTCGAAGCCGACCCGTGGCGCTGAGTGCCACCCAAAAGGCCACCAATAAGTTGCGGTGAAATAGGGATTGTTTTGCGGTTTGACCAGCAAAAACAGTCCCTATTTCACCGCAACTGCGTTAGGGATTTTTCTGCAGGGGAGGGCAGTCAAAAAAGCCCCGTCCCAAATTGACTGCTCGGGGAGCCGCATTCGAGCTCGGTTGTCCTCTTAGCCACTCGATATCCTTCGGAGCAATAACGGTGATAAAACTTGCTTAAGTGTTAATCAAGCTACACACAATCTTGCTCTCTAATTAATCAAGAATCAGTATAATTTTGATTAGCTAGAGAGCAAGATTGGAGAATCATGGCATTCAACGACTTGATCGCCCAGAAAATAAAGGACTTTGAACAGCAGGGGGTTCCGCAGGTCTTTGAGCGAGACCTTGATCTGGAAAACCCACAGGAGCCAAAGCGCGACAACATCGTAAATGTGGTTGTGGGGGCCCGCCGTTGTGGAAAGACGTATCGCCTGTATCAGGAGATGCAGCGGCTTCAGGGCCGGGGCGTCGAGCTTGACCGGATGCTTTACTTCAATTTTGAGGATGAGCGCTTGCGCCCGTATGAGCCATCGCTGCTGGCGGACGTGCTCGACACGTTCTATGCGCTGTATCCTGTTGCTCGAATCGAGGGCGCTTACATTTTCTTTGACGAGATCCAGGAAATCCCCGAATGGGGTGCGTTTCTGCGGCGTGTAGTCGATACGGAGAAAGCGACCGTCTATGTGACGGGATCTTCTTCTAAGATGCTGTCCTCAGAACTTAAGAGCGAGTTCAGGGGTCGTTCCCTTGTGCGAGAGCTTTTTCCGTTGAGTTTTTCGGAATACGTTCGATATAAGACGGGGAGCGTTCCCGAGCCAGATGCGACCTTTTCCCCGAGCGATGCAGCGCTGCTTCGACATCATCTGATCGGGTATCTTGAACAAGGGGGATTCATCGCGACACTTGAGCAGACGCCTGCAGACGCGATTCAGCTGCTACAGGAATATGCTTCGCGAACGGTCGCCATGGACGTCGTTGAACGTTACGACGTCAAGAACCCTCGCCTGGCATCGCTGTTCTTGACGCGGTGTATGGCATCTTCGGGACGAGAGCTGTCAGTGAACAAAGTGTACAACGAGTTCAAGAGCAGACAGATACCCGTCAGTCGTAATTCGCTCAGCGATTTACTTGAGTATTATGAGGATGCCTACCTGTTATTTTCTGTGCCGGAGTTCACGCGTTCATTGGCAAGTAACATGCGGTCTGCGTCTAAGGTCTACGCTGTCGACCCTGCGATGTTTGGAGCATTCTCTCCCGCATCAGCATTGGACCAGGGCCAGAGGCTCGAGACCGCAGTGTTCAATGCGCTAAGAAGAAGGACTCCCGCGGTGAGGACCGGCTCGGTCTGCCGCCTGCTGATCAAAGAGAAGAGCAAAAGCCATGAGGTGGACTTTGTGGCTGGGGACGCACTTCTCATGCGGGCTTATAGCCTGATTCAGGTGAGTGTGGATATGGCAAGTGAGAAAACGCGCGAGCGCGAAATTGCCGCGCTTGATGCCTCGATGGCCCAGTTCGATCTTGGCGAGTCGGCAATCGTTACCATGGATGAGCAGGCCGATATTCCATGCGAGCACGGTGCGGTACACGTTGTGCCCGCATGGAAGTGGCTCCTTGCCTAATCATCTATGGACCTGTGGGATCAGGACCTCCTGGCTCCTTCATCACGGTTGGGGAGCACCTTGCTGCGCCAGGCTAGTCCTGGGCTTTGATGCTCGGCAGGAGAATCTGGGCGAGGTAGTCGGTCTCGAGTTTGGTCGCGGTGTCTGCCTTGCCGTCTTTGCCGACCAACACGTTCTTGATCTGGCTATACGTATAGCGGTTGCCGGTCGTAAGCTCGACAAGCTCAATGGCCGTGTCCATGGGGTAGGTTGACACGGGGTTCTGCGTCCGTCCGTTGATGGTCTGGGGCACCACGTACGGATAGACGGGGCCGCTGGCGTAGACGGTATAACCGTTGCCTAGATTGGCCGCACCCAAAACCGTATCGCCTTCATCGGGCGTAAAGCTCTCGCCCTCGCGCACCGCGACGAGCGTCACGAGCGGCGTATTGGCGTCGTCGCCCAGATAGATGCATAGCGTGCTTCCGTTTTGCCAAGTTGCGACCTTGCCGTACCACTCGACGGGAATATCGAGCTGGTAGAGGTCGGTTGCCTTGTGGCGAGCGTCAGCATCACGGGACGCCTGTGCCTTTTGCGCGCTCACGGCATTGACGGCGGCGTCGCGCCGCGCGGTTGCTGCCTGCTGGAGCACTTTGGCAGCCGCGGCGGAGCTCGCACCGCCCTCCTCGGCGTACTTGGCGGCGGCATCGATCTGGTCGTCGGTCACCGTGTCGGCTGAGGGCACCTTAAGCTTAAAGGTGGCTTGAGCGCGCAGATCCTGCCCGTCATTCTTGACCGTAACCTGGGCCTTGGTGGTCGGGACGGTGTAGATGGTGCCGTCGGCCGCGATGGGGGAGGCGGCGATGGAGAACGTGTAATCGCCGGGCAGCAGCTTAATGCCGCGACCGTGCTCGTCAACGTAGAGCGTTTCGCTCACGGAAGAACCGTCGGAATCCTGACCGCTCACCTGCACGGGAATCTTGGAGCCAGTTGAGCAGTCGAGCCCCGCGGCATGTACGCCAATTTGCACCGACATCATGGTATGGGCGTTTGCGGCAACCACGGCGGCCTGCTCTTGCCGGTATCCATTCCAAGCGGCATAGCCTGCGCCGCCGGCGACAAGCGCGACGGCTACGACGCCTGCCACCATCAGGTTGCGGCGCTTGGGCGACATCTTACGGTGACGAACCTCGGCTTCGCGTGCCGAAGGAACGGACGGTAGGGGAATATCGCCCATGGCGATGGTCTCGTCCACGGCAGGCGCAGAGCCTAAGCCAGGGAGCTCGCGGGTCAGCGAATCTTCGGCCGGCAAGTTGTCGAGCAAGATGGTTTCCTCGCTCGTGTCGGATCCGGGCTGGTCGTCGGCCTCGCTTTCGGTGTCTTCGTGATCTGCCTCATCCTCGGCAGGCTCAACGTCGCCTGTATCCTGATCATCGGGCTGCGCCTCGATTTCCGGCTCATCCTGCACATCAACGCTCGAATCGTCAAACGCAACATCGTCAAGCGAAATCCGGTCTAGGCTCTCCAGGGCCTCGGCACACGCTTCTGCATCTTGGGCCGCATCCTCTTGGCCCATCGTCTCATCATTCATACATCCCCCAAGCTCAATATCGGGACAACACTGTACCCAAAAACGGGACCCCATAGAGCCGCCTCATGATTTGAAATCCGATTTTATATATGCGCATGTTTTTGAATAGATGAATAGAGACGCAACGACAAAAGCCCCCGAAAAGCGAGCGAAACGCTTTCCGGGGGCTCTGCGAGGCATTGGATGAAAAACCTGGCGGGCGGGCCTATGCCCAGGCGCCAACAGCGACCAACATGTTACTCGGCGTGAGCGTAATCGACCTTGGCGCGACGAGCGGTGGCCTTCTCCCAATCGCTGGTGCCCTCAAAGACATCCTGCTTGTAGGGATTGCGACCGAGCTTCTTGGCGCGGTAGGCGATGTAGATGATCGCGGCGACGTTGGCGACCAGTGCGGCGATCGAGACCGCGGTAGCGGCGCCGGGGTCGAGCGTGGAGTGGGTCACAAAGATGGACTCCTCCTGGAAGTACGGGAACACCTGGGCAAACATGCACCAAATGGCCAGCGTAAAGGCGCGGTTCTGGATCCAGCCGCCCTTGTTCCAGATAAAGGCGGCGACGGTGGGCGCCAGCAGCAGCGCAAAGCCGCAGAACCAGGAGTGGGTGGGCAGGCAGTTGTAGGTGTAGCAGAAGTTCCAGATATCGTAGGCGATGATGTAGACCCAGGTCATATCGGGCCACAGCATATCGGTCTGATCCTCGGAGGCGTAGACGCTCCACCAACCGGTCATGCAGAAGATGTTGATGATACCGGCGATGCCGTTGAACACGTTGTTCCAGCCGGCCAGCTGCGTAGCACCTTCGGAGGTGACCCAGGTGGACTCGCCCAGGACAAAGAAGTGATAGGCGCTCTCGAAGTCGGATACGACGGCAATCATGATGTTGATGGCGACGATCACAAACGGCCATGCGCGGAACCAATGTGCCTTGCCGATCTTGCCCCACTGGTACTTAATGGCAATGAAGCCCCAGCAGCCGGCCAGCGCCGCGTATACCTTGGCGTAGTGGAACCAGCTGTTCTGGTACACATGGGTGGGGTTGGTGAGCGCCCACTCGGCACCCTGCGAGACGCCGATGGCGATGGCGACGCAGTAGATGGTCATGGCCAGCGGAGCACGCCAAAGATGATGGCCGCGCCCAGCTTGGTGCGGCGGCCGACCTCGTTGAGCACGATCAAGCCGATAAAGACCATGGCCCAGCCGGCCCAGTGGATAAGGGTATCGCTACCCCAAACATCGAACAGCATGCTGCTCTCCTTTCACACGCCCGCGGCCCCTCTTCTGATCGCGGGCAGTTTGGCCAAATGTCGTCAGTTCTGGGGCTTGCGCTCCGGATACTTGGCGGTATAGCCCTCGATGTGGAGTGTCGAGGCGATGATTTCCTTGACCGTCTCGTCGGGCACATCGGGGTGCGTGCGGATATACATCAACAACCCCATGATGAGGGTGTAGAACGTCTCGTAGACATGGTCGATGCGTAGCTCATGATGGGCGACAAAGTCCACCACGGTGGTGTCGCAGATATACTGCGCCACGCGCTGAACCACGTTGTGCAAAAAGCCGCCGTAGAGCGCGCCGCTGCTTGAGGTGAGCGTACTCGGCAGTTCGCGGCCGCTGGCGACCAGGCGCTTAAAGAGCGGGGCGACGGTGTCGAGCGCGCCCTCGATATCGCCGACGGTGCGGCCGGCGTTCCACTGCTCGAGTTCGGAGATAAAGCCGTCGATCGCCTCGTCCATGACGGCGGTGACGGCGGCGTCCATGTCGGCGAAGTAGTGGTAAAACAGCGAGCGCGTGCAGCCGGCTCGCTTGGTCACGGCCGAGACGGATAGATGCGACACGCCTAGCTCAGAGCTCACGGTGCGCACGGCGGCGAGGATCTCGCGACGGCGTTCGTCGCCCGTCAAGCGCTTTGCCGCGCTATCGGATGCGGGGACGGCATCGACCACAGAGGTATCTGCTGTGTTGTTGCTCATGTTTTGCCGCCTTTCATCCTCTTTTGCTTGACCGTTCGCCTAACAGTCTTGAATATTGTTGACGGTTCGTCAATACTATTTTTGACACAATGTCAACAATAACGGGTGAACGGCGTGGGGGCATGTCGAGCTGCAAAAAAGAGGGGTGCCGCGGTCTCGCCGGGCTGTGGCAAGAGAAGGGACAACCATGATTCTCAACGGACCGGGGATTAGCTACACCGAGCCCGACATCGGTTCGGAGTTCGTGCCGCCGCTGCCGGAGCATCCGCGCGAGGCCATCGTCAAGCTGTGCGAGCACTGCACCAACCGTCTGCTGCATCGCGATGAGCTGCTGGGCTACGAGTACTGGTCGTTTGCCGAGGCCGCGACTGACGAGCAGGCCGAAGTGCTCTGCAAGATGAAGATGCGCCGTCCCTATACGCTGCCCGAGATGGTCAAGCTCACCGGCATGCCCGAAGCCGATATCGAGAAGATGCTCGACGATATGAGCTACACGGGCCTGCTCGAGTACAACTGGGAAAACCCCGAGCGCGCCAAGCAGTGGGTGCTGCCCATGCTGGTGCCGGGTTCCGCTGAGTTTCTCAACATGCGCGTGAGCCAGCTCGAGGAGCACCCGGTCTATGCCAAGTTCTTTGAGCAGGCGTCCAAGGGACCGCTGTCCAAGGCCACGCCGATGGTGCCGCCCGGTGGTGCCGGCATCGGCATGCATGTCATTCCGGTCGAGAAGGCTATCGATGCCGCGAGCACGTCGGTGCCGATCGAGCATATCGAGCATTGGCTCGACAAATACGATGGCAAATATGCCGCTAGCACCTGCAGCTGCCGCGCGAGCCGTCGCGTGATGGGTGAGGGCTGCGCCGACGACCCGGCCGATTGGTGCATCGCCGTGGGCGATATGGCCGACTACGTGGTCGAGACCGACCGCGGCCATTACGTGACGCGCGACGAGGTTTACGACATCCTGCGCCAGGCCGAGGACAACGGCTTTGTGCACCAGATCACCAACATCGACGGCGAGAACAAGATCTTCGCCATCTGCAACTGCAACGTCAACGTGTGCTATGCCCTGCGCACCTCGCAGCTGTTCAACACGCCCAACCTGTCGCGCTCGGCCTATGTCGCCAAGGTCGAGAAGGACAAGTGCGTGGCCTGCGGTCGCTGCGTTGAGGTGTGCCCGGCCGGTGCCGCCAAGCTCGGCCAGAAGCTCTGCAGCAAAAAGGCCGGCGGACAGGTGCCCGAGTATCCGCGCCAGGAGCTGCCCGATGCCACCAAGTGGGACCACACCAAGTGGTCGCCCAACTACCGCAACGATAACCGTATCGAGACGCACGAGTCCGGCACCGCGCCCTGCAAGACGGCTTGCCCCGCGCACGTTGCCGTCCAGGGCTACTTAAAGCTCGCGGCGCAGGGCCGCTATGACGAGGCGCTGGCGCTCATCAAGCGCGAGAACCCGCTGCCCGCTATCTGCGGCCGTGTGTGCAACCGCCGCTGTGAGGATGCCTGCACCCGTGGCCGTGTGGACGCCGCCGTGGCTATCGACGAGGTCAAGAAGTTTATCGCCCAGCGCGATCTTGATGCCGCGACCCGCTATGTCCCACCCGTGGTGACGCCGACGCGCGCCGGCGGCTTCGATCAGAAGATCGCCATCATCGGTGCCGGCCCGGCCGGTCTGTCCTGTGCCTTCTATCTGGCCGAGAAGGGCTACAAGCCCGTCGTGTTCGAGAAGAACGAGCGCCCGGGCGGCATGCTCACCTATGGCATTCCCAGCTTTAAGCTGGAGAAGGACGTTATCGAGGCCGAGGTCGAAGTTATTCGCCTGATGGGTGCCGAGTTCCGCTATGGCGTGGAGGTCGGTCGCGATGTGACGCTCGACGAGCTGCGCGCGCAGGGCTTTAAGGCCTTCTACGTTGCCATTGGCTGCCAGGGCGGCCGCCTTGCGGGCATTCCGGGCGAGGGTGCCGAGGACGTGACCGTGGCCGTCGACTTCCTTCGCGAGGTTAACAGCGGCAAGATCGATTCCCTGTCCGGCCGCACCATTGTGGTGGGCGGCGGCAACGTGGCTATCGATGTCGCGCGCAACGCCTGCCGTCTGGGTTCCGAGCACGTTGAGATGTTCTGCCTGGAGAGCGATGCCCAGATGCCTGCCAGCGAGGAGGAGCGTCGCGAGGCCATTGAGGATGGCGCGCACATCAGCTGCGGATGGGGCCCCAAGGAGATTCACCTGGACGAGGCCGGTCGCGTGTGCGGCATCACCTTCAAGCGCTGCACGCGTGTCTTTGACGACGAGGGCCGTTTTGCGCCCGAGTACGACGAGAACGATCTGCGCCGTGTCGATGCCGACCGTGTCGTCATGTCGATTGGCCAGTCCATTGTGTGGGGCGACCTGCTGGCTGGCTCCAAGGTGGAGCTCGGCCGCGGCCAGGGCGCCCTGGCCGATCCCCAGACTTACCAGACCGCCGAACCCGACATCTTTGTGGGCGGCGACGTCTACACCGGCCCCAGCTTTGCCATCGATGCCATTGCCGCCGGCCACGAGGCTGCCGTGTCCATCCATCGCTTTGTGCAGCCGGGCTCCACGCTCACCATCGGCCGCAACCAGCGCCGCTACACCGCGCTCGACCGCGACGATGTCGTGATCGAGAGCTACGACAACGCGAGCCGCGAGGTTGCGCATGTGGACCGCGAACGCGAGAAGGCTGCGCCGTTTAGCGAGTATGTTGAGACCTTTACCGAGGAGCAGGTGCGCGCCGAGACCGCCCGCTGCCTGGGCTGCGGCGCCTCGATCGTCGACCCCAACAAGTGCATCGGCTGCGGCCTGTGCACCACCAAGTGCGCGTTCGACGCCATCCATCTGGATCGCGACCGCCCCGAGTGCTCCACGATGGTCAAATACGAGCAAAAGCTTCCAAGCCTGGGCAAGTACGCGCTCAAGCGCGCCATCAAGATTAAATTCGGGAAGAAGTAAGAAACGCAACAAGCAGGAGAACGGCGCAGAGAGCGGTTGGACAGCGAGCGAGTCCCAGGCGTGGCGAGGTGCCTTGAAAGAGGAGGGCATAGGGCTTTTGCCCATGCCCGACGATTGAAAGGCAGATCGCCCGTCTGGGGCTCGCGCAGCGTCAAGCCGACCGCCGTTCGGTAGAACGGCGGAAGGAATTAAAAGTGCACGAGCTCGGAATCGTCTATCACATCATTCGCGATGTTGAGAATGTGGCGCGCGCTCATGGCGTGCGTCGCGTTTCGAGCGTCACGCTGCTGCTGGGCGAGGTCTCGGGCGTCGTCCCCGATCTACTACTCGACGCTTGGCGCTGGGCGGCGGATAAAAAGCCTATCACGCAGGGCGCGGAGCTTATCGTGGAGCCTGTCGAGGCCGTGACGCATTGCGAGGCGTGCGGCCGCGACTACGCGACGGTCGAGCACGGCAAGACTTGCCCCCATTGCGGCAGCGGTGAAACATACCTGCTGCAGGGCCAGGAGGTCATGATCAAACAGATCGAGACCCCCGACGAGGACCCGGCAGACGCTGCTCCTGACGGCCTCTCCGACGCCCCCGACGCCGTCGACGCCGCCAACCCCCTCCACATCGCCTAGGATTCCCTATAAGTTGCGGTGAAATAGTTCCTAAATCCAGCCTTCTGGCTCTTAAACAAGAACTATTCCACCGCAACTATTTTGAGTGGTTTCATAGACCATAAGTCACGAAAATAGTCAAGCCATGTCTGTTTAAACAAAATAGCGGCAGTACAAGCGCATTCGCGCTTGCCTAAAATCGATATTAATGAACAGCCTGCTTGTATCTGTAAAATGCATGGCTTGATGAGCGACGCCTTGTCGTGTAATGAGTCAAAAAGCAGTAACGTAATCAACTTGTAACAAACCTAGACGTTTAAACAAATAATCCAACCTTTTGCGGATTTAGCTATAATTCCACAAACCAAACAGCTATACTCCTTTCATGTCGTGTAGGAAATACGTAGACAAAAAGGAGGTTATGTGATGGTAAGTATTGTTCTTGCTAGCCACGGGGACTTGGCAGCTGGAATCAAGCAGACGGGCTCGATGGTCTTTGGCGATCAACCGTCTGTTGCCGTGGTCTCGCTCGAGCCGAGCATGGGCCCCGACGATTTCCGTGCCAAGGTCGAGGAAGCAGTCGCTTCCTTCGAGGACCAGGAGCAGGTGCTCTTCCTCGTTGATCTGTGGGGCGGCACGCCGTTCAACCAGATCAGCGGGCTCATCGAGGGCCACGATTCCTGGGCTATCGTCACCGGTGTCAACCTGCCTATGCTCATCGAGGCATATTCGCAGCGCTTTGACGCAAAGAACACTGCACATGCGATCGCAAAACATCTCGTGACTGAGGCTAAGGCTGGCGTGCGCGTCAAGCCCGAGTCTCTGGAGCCCGAGGAGAAGAAGCCGGCTGCGGCCGCCGCTGCTCCTGCAGGCGCCATCCCTCCGGGAACGGTCATCGGCGACGGGCACATCAAGATTGCCCATGTCCGTATCGACACCCGTCTGCTGCATGGTCAGGTGGCCACCACGTGGACCAAGCAGATCAACCCCAACCGCATCATCGTGGTTTCCGACGGCGTCGCTCACGACGAGCTCCGCAAGACCATGATCGAGCAGGCTGCCCCTCCGGGAGTCCATGCCAACGTCGTGCCTATCAAGAAGATGGCCGAGGTCGTCAAGGACACGCGTTTTGGTGACACCAAGGCCATGCTGCTCTTCGAGAACCCGCAGGATCTGCTCAAGGCCATCGAGGCCGGCGTCGACATCAAGGAAGTCAACATCGGTTCCATGGCTCACTCCAAGGGCAAGGTCGTCGTCACCAACGCCGTTGCTATGGGCGATGACGACGTCAAGACTCTCGAGGCCCTCAAGGCCAAGGGCGTCAAGTTCGAGGTCCGCAAGGTTCCTTCGGATTCCTCCGAGGATCTCGACGCCATGTTGAAGAAAGCTAAGGCCGAACTGGCCGCTCAAGCATAGTAAAGGAGGGTCCGATACATGTCTGCAATCACTATTCTGCTTGTTGCGATTGTCGCGTTGCTTGCCGGTATGGAAGGCATTCTGGATGAGTTCCAGTTCCATCAGCCGCTCGTGGCATGCACGCTTATCGGTCTCGTAACCGGTCACCTTCAGGAGGGCATCCTCCTGGGCGGTTCGCTCCAGATGATGGCCCTTGGCTGGGCTAACGTCGGCGCCGCTGTCGCGCCTGACGCCGCTCTGGCCTCGGTCGCTTCTTCGATCATCATGGTGCTCGCCCTCAACGGTGGCGCCACCGATTCGGCCAAGGCCGTTACCACCGCTATCGCCGTCGCCGTCCCGCTGTCGGTCGCTGGTCTGTTCCTGACCATGATCTGCCGTACCATTGCTACCGCTATCGCTCACGCCATGGACGGTTGCGCCGAGAAGGGCGACTTCTCCGGCATCGAGCGCTGGCAGTATGCTGCCATCCTCATGCAGGGCCTTCGTATCGCCATCCCGGCAGTGCTTCTGTGCGTCATCCCGGCCGAGGCCGTTACCAACGCGCTTAACGCTATGCCCGACTGGCTGTCCGGCGGCATGGCTGTCGGCGGCGGCATGGTCGCTTCCGTCGGTTACGCCATGGTCATCAACATGATGGCCACCAAGGAGACCTGGCCGTTCTTCGTCCTCGGCTTCGTCCTTGCTGCCATCCCTCAGCTCACGCTGATCGCCCTTGGTCTCATTGGCATCTCCCTTGCCCTCATCTACCTTGGCCTTAAGGATCTGGCCAAGCAGGGTGGCGGCATGGGCGGTGGCTCCGGCGACCCGCTCGGCGACATTCTGAACGATTACGAGTAGGAGGGGAGTGATACATATGGCAGAGAACAAGATTCAGCTCACCAAGGCTGACCGCAAGAAGGTTTGCTTCCGTCATCAGTTCCTTCAGGGCTCGTGGAACTACGAGCGTATGCAGAACGGCGGCTGGTGCTTCGCAATGATCCCTGCGATCAAGAAGCTCTACACCAGCAAGGATGACCAGATTGCCGCTCTTAGGCGCCACCTGGAGTTCTATAACACCCACCCCTATGTTTCCGCCCCCGTCATTGGCGTTACCCTCGCCCTCGAGGAGGAGCGCGCCAACGGTGCTCCGATCGATGATGTCGCCATCCAGGGCGTCAAGGTCGGTATGATGGGCCCGCTCGCCGGCGTCGGTGACCCCGTCTTCTGGTTCACCCTTCGCCCGATTCTGGGCGCTCTGGGCGCTTCCCTGGCCATGTCCGGCAGCATCGTCGGTCCGCTGCTGTTCTTCTTCGCGTGGAACATCATCCGTTACGCTTTCCTGTGGTACACGCAGGAGTTTGGCTACAAGGTCGGCTCCTCCATCGCCAAGGACCTCTCCGGTGGTCTGATGGGCAAGGTCACCGAGGGCGCTTCCATCCTGGGTATGTTCATCATCGGCGCCCTGGTCGAGCGCTGGGTGTCCATTTCCTTCACCCCGATCGTCTCCACGGTCAAGCAGTCTGCTGGCGCCTTTATCGACTGGGCTAGCCTGCCCTCCGGTTCCGAGGGTATCAAGGAAGCGCTGACGATGTACAACTCCGTCGGTGCTACCGCCCTTGATCAGATGAAGGTCACCACGCTTCAGGCCAACCTCGATCAGCTCATCCCCGGCCTTGCCGCCGTGTGCCTGACCCTGCTGGTCTGCAAGCTCCTCAAGAAGAAGGTCAGCCCGATCGTCATCATCCTGGCTCTCTTCGCCGTCGGCATCATCGGTCGCTTCTGCGGCTTCATGTAAGCACGCTTCGGCTTAAGACCGAGAGTTGCTAGGTAAGGGCTTTTGAGCCATTGAAACGGACCGCACCCGGTGGGTACACTGGATGCGGTCCGATTGTTTTTATTGGAGGGCGAGGCGCGTATGGCGCAATCTCAGAACAGCACGGTCGATCTGGCAACGCCGGCAACCTGCCTGATGGGGCTTACCAGCCACGGTAACGTGATGGTGGGCAATAAGGCGTTCGAGTATTACAACGAGCGCAATCCCGAGGATTATATTCAAATCCCGTGGGACGAGGTCGACTATATTGCCGCCGAGGTTTTACGCGGCACCAAGAAGATCACGCGTTTTGCCATCTTCACCAAGGACAACGGTCACTTTACGTTTTCGACGCGCGACGACAAAGAGACGCTTCGTGCTGTCCGCAAGTACGTCGACGAGGATAAGCTTGTGCGTTCGCCCGACTTTATCGATGTGACGGCCAAGGGCGCCAAGAGCATCCCCTCCGTTATCAAAAACCTCTTCCACAAAGGTAACTAGTCATTAAAGAGCGCCCCCCCAAAGTGGGACGCAGTTTCCCATGGGGCTCGATTGGGAAAGTACATCCCAGTTCGAGCGCCGATTCCGGGATGTAGTTTCCGGAACGGGGTCGTTTGGGAAACCGTGTCCCGTTTCGAGCCGAAATTCTGGGACACAGTTTCCAGCGAGGTCCCATTGGGAAAGTTTGACCCAGAATTTGCCTGGATAGTGGGACACACTTTCCGGAGGGCTGTTCCACCGCAACTTCGAAGAGTGGCTATACGCTGTATTACAACGGCGTAAATCTGCTACACTAGTACAACATGCCTCCGTAGCTCAGGGGATAGAGCACCGCTCTCCTAAAGCGGGTGTCGACGGTTCGAATCCGCCCGGGGGCACCAGAGAAATAGCAGGTCAGATGATATAAATCGTCTGACCTGTTTCTGTATAGATAGGGGTAAAACCGCTTGAGGGGTGAAAAAGAGGTGAAAGTTCTTTCTATGGTGAAACCATCTCAGCTTCATATTTCACCCCGAGATTCCACCTTTTGCGCCGGTTTTCAACCCTTCCCACAGCCTGCGGGTTAGATGAAGGACCCTCCGGCTATGGAAAGCGTTGAAAACCTAGGGTGACATTGCCGTGAGACGGGCGAGAATCCGACAACACTTGATATTGTCGGATTGTTCTTGAGACCCCCTAGGGCGTTGAACACCGTTGATGGTTCGTTCTTCTGTTCTGTTTCGATTCGCTATTGTCTTATTCTATAAACAGGTCAGAGTCGAAGAACTCTTTCAGAGAAACGCCTAGTCCTTGAGCGATCCGGTCGATATTTTCAATTGATATGTTTCGCTTGCCGATTTCGACTTCGGCTAAGTAAGTTCGGGACATCTCTATAGAGTACGCAAGGGTTTCCTGACTATAGCCGAGTGCATTCCTCAGTTCTTTTATTCTCAACCCGACTCTCATCTTTGCATCTAATTGAGTCATTGGTACCTCCTGACCAGTGGTGCCAATGATTTGGGTTAGCCCTATATGAGTCACACCTATATAAGTGACAATTTGCAATACAATGCTCTTACGGTTTCTTTTTTGATCAGGGGGATAACCGCAAGCATCATTGAGAAAGAAAGGAAGAATGTCGTGACGACAAACGTATCAAGACGCGGTTTTCTAGGTGTCATCGGCCTTTTGCCGCTTATGGGTTTAGGTGGCCTGAGCGGATGCGGAAAGACAGGGATAAAGGGAAAAACCCTCTATTACATCTCAGTCTGTAACAACGTTGCTCTTGGGAAGATGACGAAGAACGCGATTGGCTCCGAAACAACCATCGCTTTTGATAACGATGACGGCTGGCATTACGCCGGCTCATTTGAATCTTCGGGAACGTGGACTCAGGAAGATGACGACATCGTCCTGAACTCAAGCGAGCTTGGAACATTGACACTTAAAAAATGCGATGACGAAGACGCCTATATCCCGTCGGGGGATGAGGAATATGGAGAACGTTATTTCCTGAGCGAGGACGATGCAAAGAAGTACTACGAGGACTACACCGGCAAGGCGGTCGCCCGCGTCAAAGAGCTGCTTGAATCGCAGGAATGGGAACGCTCGAACCGGCCGGAGTCCCTGGCGAGTCCCGAGGAAATCAACTTCGACAATGGAAAGATCGCATTCAAGAAGGCCTCGTATAACCAAAAGGGCTATCTATTCATCCAGGGCCCCAGCGATGACGAATGGGCTGCATCGGACCATTCGGGAAAATACAGCCTCACGGTTCAAGACCAGAGAGCTAAGGATACCGACTCGACACCGCGTCCGCTTGTCTACAAGGGCGAGCTGACAGTCGATGGTGCATCAGTGGCCTACACCCTCGAGAAGCGTAACGACAACTTGGTCCTGAAGCTGGGAGAGACGATGTATGATCCGGTGTTCACAAATGGGAAATAGCAGTCGAATCAAGCTCTTCGGGCGAGAGTTCTCCCGCAAGCAGGTTTGTGCGGCGGGGGCGGGAATCCTATGCGCGGCGCTTCTCATCGGCGGCGGGGCTTGCGCCGTCTCGAATACCGGTTGGACGGCAGGCTCCAATACCCCTGCGGTGTCGCAGTCGAAGGATGAGGAGAAACAGGACATGGTGCTTTCACTTGAGGTGAAGGCCGATGGGTGGGATGCAGACACCTCCACGCCCGTCATCGCCCATATCGAGGGTGCAGACGGTGATGTGGACTTCTACACTGCCATCGCTGCAAACAAGCAGGTGACCGTGAAGGTCGGAAAGTCCGGCAGCTATACCGTCACCCTCATCCCACCGGTGAATGCGGACGGCTCCACCTACAAGGCCGCGTCCAGTAAGGTCAAGGCCGGGAAAGATGACAAGAAGACGAACGGTACTGTCATCACGCTCGAAAAGGTGGATGCGGACAATGTGACGAAGGATGACCTGACCGCCATCGCCAAGGACGTTGCAGCAGCCGTGAAGAAGGGCGATTCCACCCTGACCGGAGACGAGGGTGCCGAGGTCGTGAAGAAGTTCGGGGACAACATCAAGAAGAACCCGAACGCCGACACCGATGCCGTCGAGAAGGAGACGGAGAAGGCGCAGGAGACCGCCAAGGAGGACAAGTCCGATGCCAAGGCATCGGAGACCTCCGACGGCAAGAAGGATGATGCAAGCTCCGATAATTCTGGAAACAAGAGCAATTCATCCTCCAAGAAAGACGAGGGAAAATCCGATAGCAAGCCGAGTGGCGGCAACAGCAGCAACTCCGGCTCAAACTCCAATTCAGGCAGTTCATCGAAAAAGGATGACACCCCGGCGCATCAGCACAACTGGGTTGCCCAGACAAAAACCGTCCATCACGACGCTCAGTACAAGACCGTCCACCACGACGCGGTGACGCATCAGGTATGGCATGACGCGGTGACGGAGGAACACTATATCTGCAACCAGTGCGGTGCGGATATCACGTCTGACCCTTGGGGGCATATTAACAACTCTCTTATGAATGGTGGTAATTGCGGAAGCTATCACTCTACCTATGTGACTGTAAAGCAGGGGTATTATGAAACCGTGACCGACCAAGCGGCCTATGACGAGCAGGTGCAGGTGCGCGATGCATGGGATGAGACTGTGACCACTGGGTATAAGTGCTCTTCTTGCGGTGCCACGAAGTAACTTGAAAGAGCAAAGCAATCGTCTATTTCAGGAAAGGAAAGCCCCGGCCAAATGGCCGGGGCTTTCCTAATGCTCGTTGTTCA
>ENA-ORTW01002754-ORTW01002754.1-human-gut-metagenome-genome-assembly--contig:-NODE-2754-length-15940-cov-2.636135_pt1 | contig 15940 bp, 4 predicted proteins | sample MGYA00242072_ERZ509193 | MGnify/ENA primary metagenome ERZ509193 (study PRJEB26280, sample SAMEA2338813) | human gut metagenome | biome: human gut; feature: human-associated habitat; material: faeces... | reverse complement strand
GGAGTTAAAGAAAGAAACAGAACTAACTTTTTTATTTTCAGCCATCAGACTCTCACTTATTAACGTTAAATAAATTAAGGAGATGCGTACAGAGAACACACCTCCCAATTTTCTTGCAAAAGAACGAATAAAATAAGTAAGCCGAAAGGGTTTTAGAATATTTAACCTCTACAACTCTAACAAAGGCTATTCGTACATATACAATGATAAAAAAGAAGACCGCCGGAACAGAGTATTCCTAGCGGCCTTCCCCAACATTAAAGACTCAAGGGTTAGTTTCTTAAAATAAGGTTGTTAGCGAACGTTTACTTTCACTGTTATATGCTTGCCATTCTCGTTGATCTCTATCAGATAGATTCCTGTCGATACCGGGATGCGGGTAGGTCCGATAATTGAGTCGCCATACAGGCTAACTCCAGTCACCGCTATGATACGGATCGAGATTGGACGGGCCGGATGAACGGTTATCGCACCTCGCTCGCAATAGATTTGATGATCGTCGATGATTTGCTCGATACCTACCGTACCGGAGACAGTTACCACACAAGACGCCGTCTTGTTTCCATCATCGGTAGCCACGGTAATCTTGCAAGTACCGATCTTCAATGCGGTAACGACACCATCCGCGTCAACAGTAGCCACCGTCTCGTCGCTGCTACTCCAAGAGACGGTTTTCATAGTGGCGTTATTAGGGGTAACTTTCGCTTGCAAGGCAAAAGATTCACCTACGGCCAATGCCTTGGACGTGATATTCAAAGAAACTCCCGTAACAGCCACATCTGTTCCCGGAGGTGTAGAAACCGGCTTGAACTCTGCTATAATAGCCAAGGACTTATCGACTTCAATCTCTACAGGCGAAGTCGTATACTTCTCTTCGCCTATTTGAATAACGGCCAATTCATAATCCGGATTGGCTTCTGTCTCAATGGTTAGCTTAGTCGCTTTCGCCACAGCGGTTCCACTCGTTATCTCGGTCTTCTCGCCCTCACCTTTCAACATATAGACTTTCAAAGAACCATTTTCCGGTTGAGCGAACGTGACAACTAACGCATCCGAACTTTTCACCGTAACCTCCGCATTCGTAGTCGCATCCTCATAATTCGGATCATACGACGTGAAGATCACTTCCTTTTTCTGGCTATCGCCGGGTTTCAATATAGCTGACGCATCAGCCCATTCAAATTTACCGGATATGGTAGTTCCATCGGCACCTTTCGCAACACCACCGGATAATAGGAATTCCGACAAGGACTGACCTTCCGTGATCGTAGATGCGGTAGGAGCTACTACCTCTACGACCTTCGCTTTCTTTATCACTAATTTCTTGGTTGCCTCGAAAGATCGCCAGTTCTCGTCCCCGGTACGTGTTACAGTCACAAGATAAGTACCTGCGTTCAATGGGGTAGCAACCGATCCATCCGTATTTGAATATTTAATATTTACATCTGTCGGATAACTACCGCTCAAAATGTCTTTCAATTCCACAAGCCTTACGGAACCATTATAAACAAACTCCAAATCTGAAGGATTCGCCGTTATTTTAGGTTTATCCACAAAATTCGGGGTGTATGTCGCATCAGCCGCCAAAGTAACCGTTATCTCTGGGTTCTTTCTATCGGTGCTTGAGACATTTTCACCCCAAGAATCAAAACGCTGATTCTCGCTAGGAGCTACCGCCCGTAACTTTATAACCGTATTCTCCGGAATTTTAGAATAATCGCTAATAACCAAGCCTCCATTCGTAACCTCCGTATTTGAGGCACTTAAAGAAAACGTTTTTACTTCACCAACCGGCATTGAATAATCTACCGATTCATAATTACTCTTGTCAAGTGGGGTAAAGCGCAGAATATTTACCTGATCCTTTGTCGGGCTTCCAGTCACGTTCGCACGAAGCGCCGATTTTTGTGTAGAAGGATTCCATTCCACATCCTCGAAGTCTTGAGTAAGTTTAGCGTCAATCTTTGAATAATCCTCCCCTTCTATAGTCGGTTCTTTCAGCAATGCCATACCAGCCTTCTTGATAATCAGCTCGGCAGTTACATCCACGGCTTTAAATAAATCATCCTCGCCACGGGTAATCCGAACTTTATAAGTTCCGGCCGATTTAGGATTCTCTGTCATTTCTACCCCACTCCGGGAATATGCGACCTTAAAGTCCAAACCGGAATAGCCCGTAATCTTAACCTCGAAATTCCGGTATTGCTTATTATAGACTACCGTTTGCGTCGTCTTATCAATCAGCGAAGCCAAATCTTTCTTCTCCACATAATTAGCGGTAACAACCATAGGGCCAGAAACGGTGAATACGTCTCCATCCTTGATCTCGGAAGAGTTCACCATCATATTCATAAAACGATATCCCGTTTCCGTCTCAACAGAAGCGGTCAGTTGAGTCATATAAGGTACCTTTGAACCGGAAGCCACCTCTTTACCGGCCTTATCTTTCAATACGACTTTACCCGCATTGGGGATATTCAACGCCGAGGTTATTTGATATTTCACCAATTGGAAACTCGCGTTCACCGTAACATCTCCGGTCCCAACCATAAATGAGCCATCAGCCTCATTATAATTCGCGCCTTCCACTTTCACGGATGCCAGCTCATAGCCATAATCCGCATTTCCTATCACCTTCACTTTCACACCTTCAGAGATAGCCTCACCGGGAGTAACGGGTGCCTTCGTATCCACCTCGATCAGATTCACGCTACCATTCTTCAACTCCCCAACCTTTACCAAATGTTTATCCGGTTCTTTTTGAAGGAAATCGGCCGATATATCAGCGGCTTGTATCAAAGTATAAGAACCGTTATTCACCAAAGCCCCGTTCACCTTCACGGACTGAACCATATAGCCCGGATCCGGAGTCGCCGTGATAGTCAATAAGGTTCCCTGCAAAAACTCAGCACCATTCTTTACCTCCACGCCATTCGCGAAGACCTTCAAGGAACCATTCATCGGATTCGTAAACGTCACGCCATAAACGATCGAATCGAAACGGGCTACGATATCCAAGTTCGTATTCGCTTGCAACTCCCGTGTAGCCGATGTATTCCCATCACTCCAACCGGCAAACCGGTAATTCTTATCCGCGACGGCTGTCGCTTTCAAAACCGAGCCTCTCGCGTATTTATCATTTGCGGTACGCCCCTCCAAGATGACAGTACCGAAATTACCGGCGGTAACATTCATAGAATAAACAGGAATTACGTTCAAGGTTATAAACGTATCTTTAGCCGCATAGAGAACAGGATCATTCGGTTCGAATATCAAGTCGTACTTTTTCTTATCCGGAGAAGCGATCTCGTTCGGAGTTTTCCAGATAAATGATCCGGAAGAAGTTCCATCGATCAAGGTACACGCCGATAAAGCCTGTCCTTCCTCAATACGACCCGGAGTAGGTAACACCAAACTCTCCACCTCTTTCTTGCTCTCCACCACTAACGTAACCGTATCAGAGAGGCTACGGTATGTCAAGTCCTCCGCACGGCTCAAACGGGCCTTATAAGAACCCACGGCCAGCGTGGAAGGCAATGTCGTAACCCAAGCCGTACCGCTCAATTGATATTCGATCTTGATATCCTCCACAGCACTTGTTACCGTGACCGGCTTGATGGAGCCGACCGTCTGGACAAGGTTGTTAGCCACGAACCTCACCGTATCCTTGGAGACGAACGCAAAAGTATAGCTATCGCCACTCATCAGATTAGGAGTCGTGTACGTGTAAGAGGTATTTCCATTAGCATACGTTCCCTTGATCTTCGAGATATCCACGTCCGAAGAGGCTTGCTTAATAGCCCCTAGCCTATAGTTGGCATTCGATACGATCGAGAAAATGACGGGCTTACCGTAAGCGATCTCACCACCGCTCATGATGTCCTTGTTATCCATCTTGGCGGTAACCGTGCCCTGTCCACCATCGACAGCGTAAGCCAAGGTATTGGCATTACGGATCGTAAACGTTTTAGAGGAATCCTCTAACGCGGCATACTCCATGATCTCCGGACTAAATAAGACGATCTTATAAGCTCCGACTATCTGCGGTAACGTGGAAGTCTCCGAACCATCGGCCGCACGATATCGAACCGCTTGTCCCGCTATTTCCGGCGTAAACTTAATAACCGGCAAATTCTTCCCGGCCACGATCTCATCTTTTGTCGCCGAAGAACCTGTTACATTCACAGCAATCGTTTTCTTTGCGGCGAAACCTACCGATAAGGTCGTAGAGGCGGTTAACGAGGCGGTCGTATAGGTATAAGAGATGGTGTTATCCTTATTAAGCGCACCTTTTGGCAAGGCTGATACCGCGGTTCCATTCACAACAATCTTATTCAATAGAAATCCGGGGTTAGCGATAATTGTAAATACGGCAGGTTGCCCGTTAATGATCTCGCTACCGCTTGCCATGTCCGTAGAGCCCATCTTGGCGGTAACCGTACCTTGTCCGGCCGTTTCCACGTTATAATTTAATACATTCGCTTTAGATACCGTGAACTTCATGTTCTCATCCTTCAAGGCGGCATATTCCGCGGTCTCGGGACTGGTCGCGACGACCGTGTAAACACCATCCGCCGCAGGAAGTTTATCGGATAAAGCTCCGGAAGCGTTCTTATATTGAACCTTCTGCCCCGCTATCGTATTGGGGGAAAATGTAATAACCGGAAGATTCTTACCAGCCAAAACCTCATCCTTCGTGGCAGATAATGGATTGGCTGTTACAGATACGGTTTTCTTCGCGGCAAATCGCACGTCAATAACCGTAGAAGCGGTCAACGCCGATGTCGTATAATCCGCGTAGGAAGTCTCATTCGTAGAAGAATTAAAAGTTCCTTTCGGCAAAGTCACCTCATTATTATCTACGGTAAGTCTACTCAACACATAACCGGGCTTGGAGGCAATCTTCAATACGGCTGGCTTATTATAAACGATCTCATCACCACTGGCGATAATGGAGCCATCCATAGAAGCGGTTACAGATCCTTGCGCCTCCTCAAACGAGTAAGAAAGCGTATGGGGCGGTTGTACCTTGAATAGAATCTCCTTGTTTATGGCGGCTTGCGTATCAGTCTCCGACTTGGTTACGACAACATAATAAAGTCCAGCCTTTTCGGGTAACTCATCCGTCAAAGCAGCAGAGCCATCCTCCCTGTATTGTACTTTATACCCCGTAATAACCGGGTCAAAAGTAACCTTGGGCAAATTCACCTTCGCCCTTATCTCATCCAAGGTGGCATACTCAGGAGAGATCGTGACTGTCACCTGCTCTTTTGCCTTGAACACCGCCTTGATTTCCGTACTACCGGTCAAAGCGGTGGAAGTATAGGAATAGGTGGTCGTATTATCATTTTGAAAAGTACCGCTCGGCAACGTGCCAATAGTAGCCGTATTCATCGTTATATCCGACAGGACATATCCGGGCTTCGCCGTGATCGTGAAAACGGGTTTACTATTATATGCCACCTTGGAACCTGTGGCTACCGTACTGATTATGGTTCCTTGATCCGTATTCGCCGAGCTATAATTCAATGTCACCTTGAACGTCGGAAGATCCGGGGCGGAACGTAAATCTGAATCTTGCGCATGTACCTGTGCCATCGCAATGACAGCAAGGAATATCGCTAATATACTCTTTTTCATGTTTATCTTTGTTTTAATCGTTATTTAACCCTTACTAATTGACCGTTCACGGCATAGATGCCCGAAGAAACCATGATCCGCTGTCCGTCCGTAACCTCGCCACGATAAGCGACCTTGCCATTCATTCTGATAACCACCACGTCCATAGGCTCCGGCGTGTGAATCACGATAGCGCCACGATCGGTAGTCACGTAATAACCATCTACCGGCTCGATCGTCTGGTTGCCCGTAACCACGCCATCGCCGATACGTAAAGAGCGAAGCGTACTCAATGTCTTGGCGTCTGTCAAGACAAAGCTTTGGAAAGGCTTGATCTCCGGATTTGCCTCTTGCTCGAAAGAGGTTCCATCCGTTGTCAATATATAAGCAGATTGTTTCAAGGTAATCGTAAATGTATTCGGATTCGAGCACATCAAGAAAGTACCTGTTTCAGTTGGAGCGGCAGGTTCTTCCAAGGTCTTGAATTCAAAAGCTCCTTCAGAAGAGATCGTATAGGTATCGCCATTAGCCGCCCAAAGACCAGCCATGCCAAAAGCACTCTCATCCACCACGAACTCCGGAGTCTTGTTATCCTTCAGCCTAGCGAACCAGATACCATTATCAACATTTTGAACACTTGGAGCCGAGATCTCCTCCTCCGTAGAGTTCTTGATCACGGCAGAGGCTAATGGCACTCCTAACGCCTTCCACTCAGTACCGGAGAGATCCGGAGAGAAACGAAGAGACTTAGTGGTCACGCTTCCTGTTTGATCCGCAAGATTTGACTTTATTTGCGCACCTTCTCTCATGGTAACGGTATCTAAAGACATTGGAACAGACAACGTCAAAGTCGCGCCATCCAAGACGGTGACCTTTTGATTTGGATGCGGAGTGGCCCAGACCGTATCTTCCGAAATCGTTACCATCTTATAGATTAAGGTACCCAAAGCGACATCCGAATAATATGGGAAATAATCTACAGATCCGTTCGGTGCCCTGCTTTTATCAATCAAGGCAGAAAAATCCGGATTATCACTTCCCCAATAATTATTCGGCGCAACAACCGTTCCCTCTAAATTATTGGGACGAATGGAATATACATATGTCTGGTCGCCCGGGTACATCTTATTATATTGGAATGTTACACCATCCTCAACTTTCACGACACAATTATGAAACTCATTTGATTCAACGACATTCGAGCCGTCATTCTTCGCTACCGAAATATCACTATCCGTAAAAACATTATTCTTGACCATAGCGTTAAGTCGTCCCGCTGAGATCAACAAATTCTTATCATATACATTAAAAGTACTGTTATGAACCAACAAGGTCGCATCTTTAAGAGTACTACCCGGTTCCGAATATAAACCTGTTTGGAGTAGCTTATCCTCAAAAATACAACTATCAATCTCCACCGTACCTCCACCGACAAACAATGCTGTTGGACGATTCGAGCCATCCGTTGAACTCTTGAAAGAAAGATTCATCAAAGTCACCTTATCCGCAGAGATACAAGCTATGGAAGAACCCGTATACTTCTTCGTTCCTTTAATAATCGTTTTTCCATAAACTCCCTTTATCCGGACATCAGCGGTAGTGACATTGAAACCCGCATGTTCTCCCGCCGGAACAGAAATCGTCTCTCCCGCTACCGCATTATCAATCTTATTCTGAATATCTGGCTCTCCATAACAAATAAGACCCGAGGCCGGATCATAAACAGTTCCATTGATCGTCAGCTTGTCGTATTTTTTCGCCTCCTTTTCGCGATGTGAATAGACCCAGTTCTCTCCCTCCTTGCCATTCAATGTAGAATTGTTGATCGTTATCGTATTATCCGCAAATTCCGACTTATCATCCGTTCCACTCCAACCTAGCCGAATAACTCCGGCATGTAAATATCCGTTACTTCCATCCGGGAGATTATTCGTTCCTTCCAAAGAAGACAACGTACAACCTGTAAATGTGATCGTATTTCCATACGAACGTATATCCGTAGCCGTAGCTTGGGTAGCATTTATCAAAGGATCTAATCCATCTACCGCTCGCAACTCGCAATTCGTGAAATCAGCTGTAACTCCGTTGTATTTTTCCTGAAGAATAACAGCTCCATAACTATTGCTTTTCCCATTCAGAAGAGTCCTACTGATGAATGTCGCGTCTTTCGCCGTTATCCGGGTATTCGTATTAGCTAATGTACCATCACTTGGACTCATACTTCCGGCTGATGTCATGATCGCCCCCCATGCGGTAAAGGTTCCTCCCGTAATATCTAAGACTTGCTCTTTATTCCGTAAGCCTATTCCATAATAATTGACATCGATATCCGTATTCGTCAAGCTTAACTCCGCTCCCACTGATTCCATACGGACACCTACGGCAGCGGTTTGAGCGGTAACCGCACCACCATCTAACTTACAATTGGTTAACTTTACGATATCCTTGCCCGTTCCAATCATACCAATAAGCCCATGCGCAGAGGAATTATCAGTTCCTTTTAAGGTCATATCGCTTACGGTCAATGCAACTGAGCCTCCTGATGGTGAATTAACGGAAATATGCCCATTTACAATTGTCTGACTTTGCCCAGCTCCTTGAAGCGTGATTGATTTATCCAGAGGCAGCGTCATTGGTAAAGTATATTCTCCTTCCGGGAAAATCACTTTATCCTCCTCTTCTAAAATCATATTCGTCAATAATACGTCTAAACTGGATGCCGCATTGTTCAAAGTCCCGTTCTTATGAATCGAGACAATGCAAGGCTTCTCGTTTTCAGTCTTAAACTCAACATTTTCAACCCCTAAAACCTCCAAATTTGTTCCTGCATCATCAAAAAATAATGTAGGAGCATATTTGTCATTCTTGGATTGGATTAAAGCCTTAGAGCCATCGGTGGATGTAAACGTCCAAGTACCGGAAGTATTCTTACGGACATCAGCCACACACATATAGGTGATGGGGCTATCTATCGGTGCTTTATTCTCTGAAACGATAGAACTTTTAGAGTCCATCGTCATAGTCAAATTTTGACAATTATCCAAAACGACAGTTCCAAATCCATCACTTGGCCCATTTTGGTAAGAACGTCCATACAAATGAGTATTAGAGATCGCTACATTATGCGGGTAGGCTTCATTTACTAAATCACCTCTTAGAAAAAGTGCGGCCCAAGCAGTTACACTGGAATTGTCGATAGTTATATTTACGGCATTTGTGTACCCCGCTTGGTTGATAGCGAATATTGCATAATAATTCACATCTACTACAGAATTCCTTATATTATAAGTTACCGGATTAGTATTATCAGTTCCTCCCACCCATGAGCAAATGCCGATCACGTAAGGATATAAACCTTTAGCCGAAGGCCCCTCCATCTTACTTCCTATAAAATTGAGAGTATGGCCTCCACCATCACGAAATGCAAGTCCTCTTTCAAAACCCTCAGACATATACATACGGGAGTTGATAAAGTTTACGGTATTCTCATTTACAGTTAATTGAGACACTATACCAAAACAAGCCCCGGAACCACTATCACCCGTTCCCCGACCCTCTATCGTTATCTTACTCTCACTGAAAGACACTGTCGTTTTAGAGGATTTAATATCGACAACTCCTCGTCCAGTCGATGTTTTCGCTGTTAGATGTGCCTTTTGGAAAGACACATTCCCTCCGTTTGTTAGCTCAATATCTACCGGAGACTTAATTGTAACTGTTGAGGTATCACCTTCACCAATGATAGCCAATGATGATTTGGTGATAGAATAAGGAGCTGCATTAGCCGAGTATTCCCCTTCAGGTAACAATATGATCACACTATCCAATGAGGATGATGCCGCATCAGACAATGCTGTTTCCAAGTTTGTCTTGTAGATTGGTGAACCAGCTGATGATCCATCACCATCTGTTCCTACAGCCACTTTGTAGTATGTAGGGATCATTTGTCCCCACCCCACACTTGCACCCACCATAAACACGGCGAACAAGAAAAGTAGTCTTCTTTTCATACGATTAATTTTTATAAGTTAGTAATATTCAATTATTTAAAACATTTACCCTATATTCATAAACTCTGTAGCTTCCAGCACATCAGTCTTCTCATAATCATCATTTACAAGCAGTTATGCGAAATCATCGGTTATAAAACGACTAGTCTAAACGATCATTTTATTCTGGCGTTTTATTGAATTCAACGCATAAGCGTCCATATTTACGTTTATGCGTTGATAATCAAATTTTAAAAGTTTCTCTGGATTTTGTTTTATTCAAAAATATAGCCTATCTTTAACGCCTAGAATAAACGATCGTTTAGACTAGGCGTTTTTATCTATTACAGAATACTTATAGATCAAATATTTTTACGTAAACAAAATTTTCTACCATAAAAACTTTATATCATCACAAGCTATAAGATTCTCTTCTTAAAGCATGTGGAATAGCATAACTAACCAAATATCAGACTGCAACTATACATAATTGAGATAAAATGAATTCTACAATATTGATTTTATGTAAACATCTACAATATCTACCACTACGCCATGTATGCTTTATAAATCAAAGCATTACATATAGGTTGTAGATAGCCTGACATCTACAATTATCATTCAACATCTACCACTTATACTTGACATTGATACTTTTTCTTTGCATTGGATAAGAAAACGTGTTATTTTTGAAAGACATTTCCCTTAGGGGAACAAAGAGTTTCTCCTAGAGAAAACTAAAGTTTCTTCTAGGGAAAACTAAAGTTTCGTAAGCACAAAACAAAAGTTTTCCGCTATGAAAACTTTTGTTTTATGCCTAAAAACCATAAATACCTATTATTCAATACATTAAATCAGTACACAAGGTATACAAATAACCAAGCAGACAACCTGTTGGCATACCCTCGCAGAACGAGTAATGTGGTTAGCGAATAGTGAACGGCTGCATTTAGTGGTTGAAAAGCAGTAAATAGTGGTAGATGCAAGCTGATAGTGGTAGATGTTTATTATCTACCACCATTCAACAAATTTCTTATAATTAGATACTTATATAGATAATGGCAGATATGGTAGATGATTTAGTTTTTTCATTTCATACTCAAGGTACCACTCCAGAAAAATATCAGTACAATACATTAAGAACCCAAAAGAACGGCTAATAAAAATCAAGGTAAGCTGTCGCTATTATGAAAAGGGAAGCTATAAACATAATTTACGTACGTGTACTATAAAAATAATACGCAAGAAAAAACCACAGTTCCGTAGGAACTAAATCCTTACTATCTCTCTCTTTCGATATGGCAAAGATGGGAAGTAATAAGAATCAAATGGTTACAAAAATGACATTTCTTGTTAGATAAATGACATAACAGATCCGCAATCAATCCTAAACCACTCTCCTCTAATATCCTATACATAAATTACCCATTGAGTTCCTACGGTACTTAATAACTTTATAACATATAGCCTATGGAGTATATCTAATAATGTATTAGTTAATCTGAATCTATCAGACTTATCGTATGTAGTTAACATTATCTATTCAATTATGAACAAATGAAAAGTATGAAAAGTAAAATGAGAACTTGGAATGTGGCGATGGGATCATTGTCTTTGCTCTTCCTCTGCGTATCGCCGGCATTGGCTATCGCTACAAATCCATCACAAGAGAACCCGTATACGGAGCGGAACGATGATTCCGTAACTCAACAGAGAACAAGAAAAGTGACAGGTGTCGTGCTTGACGCCAACGGAGAGTCTATCATCGGGGCGAACGTAGTGGTGAAAGGTACCAATAATGGGACAATCACGGATCTAGATGGTAAATTCTCGATCGAATTATCGGATGGTGAAACCCTGCAAGTATCTTTTATCGGCTATAACAGCAAGGACGTTATGGTTGGCGCAGGAGAGAATCATATCAAGGTACAGCTACGGGAAGACACGCAGAAGCTCGATGAAGTGGTAGTAGTCGGGTACGGAACACAGATCAAGAGGGCGGTAACCGGCTCCGTGCAATCCATCAAGTCGGAAGAGATGGCGGATATGCCCGTAGCACAGATCTCGCAAAAGATGCAAGGCAAGTTCGCCGGTGTCCAAATCAATCAAGTATCCGGTAAACCCGGACAAGGAATGACCATGCGAATCAGGGGACAAGCGTCACTGTCCGGAGGAACCACGCCCCTTTATGTAGTGGATGGAATGCCTATCGTGGGCGATATCAGCACGATCAATCCAGACGAGATAGAAAGTATCAGTGTGCTAAAAGACGCTTCTGCCACATCACTTTACGGTTCCCGGGCTGCCAATGGAGTCGTATTGATACAGACAAAGACTGCCCAATCAGGGAAAAAACTAAGCGTCGACGTATATGGAGGCATACAATACGTACCCGAGAAAGGGAGGCCGGATATGATGGATGCCTCCGAATACGCACGGTTCAGGAAAGAGATCGCTGAAGAGAACGGATTGGCGGTCGATCCCGCTTACCAGCATCCCGAAGCGCTGGGTAAAGGCACGGATTGGTATGACGTATTATTCCGTCCCGCCGCTATCCAGAATTACAGTTTGTCGTACAGCAACGGAGACGGGAAGTTTAAATCATCCACCGTAGCCAGCTATTTCAACCAAGACGGAGTGTTGACAAACTCTAATTACCAACGGTTCTCCGCACGAGCCAATACTGAATACGTATTCTCGAAGATCGTCAAGGTAGGCGTGAACCTAGCGCCTAGCTTCTCCATCAATAATAGCCCGCAATCGGACGGTAACTGGACGGAAGATAAAGGTTCCATCCTGCAAGGAGCTATGTTGACAACACCTCTCGCACCCTATAAGAATGAGGATGGCAGTATTCCGCTTGTGGCCAGTGGGCCGGGATTGTTCGATAACCCGAACTGGTATAATGTGGTTCGCCTCAACAAGAACAAGACCCAGAACACCCATCTGATCGCAAACGCCTTCTTGGAGGTAGAGCCGGTCAAAGATTTAAAAGTAAAGACCAGCATCAACGCAGACTTGACACAGAATAAATGGAACTCGTTCAAGCCCTCCACCTCCGGAGAGATCTATAAGGCTCCCTATCAGATCCCCGAGGCGAAGGAATCCAATAATCTATTCTACACTTGGCTGTGGGAGAATACCGCCACCTACAGCAAGCAGATAAAAGATCATTCCTTTGATCTCCTGTTCGGCATATCCGCACAAAAATACCATAGCGAATATACGATGGTGACCGGAACGAACTTTCCCGACGATAAAATATCGACATTCAATGCCGCCCCTACCATCACGGCGGATGGAAACATAAACGAATGGTCCCTTTTATCCTATATCGGCCGTATAAACTATAATTACAAAGGAAAGTACCTTTTAAGCGCAGCGATGCGTAGGGATGGTTCCTCCCGTTTCGGTAAGAACAATCGTTGGGGTAATTTTCCATCCGTATCGGCGGGCTGGATACTCTCGGACGAGGAGTTCATGAAACCATTGGAGAAAACGATCTCTTTCCTCAAGGCCCGTATCAGTTACGGTATCGTGGGAAACGACCAGATCGGTAACTATACGCATTTGGCGACGATCACCACCACGAACAGCAACTTCAATAACGCCTTGGCCAGCGGCAGAAGCATCTCGGGAATGGGAAACCCGAATCTGGGCTGGGAAAGGAATAAGCAAGTCGATGTCGGTCTGGATGTCGGTTTCTTCAATAATCGCTTATCCATCATGTACGATTACTATAGCAAGCGAACGGACGCCCTGCTGTTCTCGCTAGAGGTACCGATCTCTTCCGGCTTCTACAACATCCAGTCGAACGCAGGCAAACTGAAGTTCTGGGGACATGAATTAAGCGTATCCTCCAAGAACCTGACAGGCAAATTACAATGGACTACCGACCTGAACATATCTTACAATGACAATAAATGCTTGCAACTGGGTGTAGATGACGCCCCGATCATCGGTAACAACATCACGCAAGTCGGGGAACGGATCGGACAGTTTTACGGCTTAGTATGGGAAGGGGTCTACAAGAACAAGGAAGAATTCGACAAATACCCGAAGCACTCACAAGCCGATGTCGGAACCATTCGCTTCAAGGATGTGAACGGGGATGGCAAAGTTACCCAAGGGGATGACCGCGATATCATCGGCAATCCAGTCCCTTTATGGATAGTAGGCATGACAAACTCGTTCACCTACAAGAATTTCGATTTAAGTATCTTCATTAACGGAAGCATCGGAAACGACATCATGAATCTCGGACGTGGAGAGTATGCAATGGTATCTCCGTTTGCATCACAACGCAGAGATATGCTGAACTACTGGACTCCGGCCAACACACAAACGGATATTCCAGCCCCACGTCTTGCACCACATGCTTATCTGCCATTGTCATCTTACATGATCGAAGATGGCTCGTATGTCCGCTTAAAAAATATCGTATTGGGATATCGTTTCCCGATCCGGAAACACATCGAGTCATTAAGGCTTTATGTCAGTGCCCAAAACCTGTTCACAATAACCGGCTATTCGGGTTTTGATCCGGAAGTGAACAGTAAAGGACAAAATAACCGTCAGTTAGGCGTAGACTACAATGCCTATCCAACAAGTAAAGTTTTTACAATGGGAGTAAACATTGCTTTTTAAATAATTCATAAATCAGATTTGTTATGAAATCAATCTATAAAATCATATTTTCTAGCCTTATTTTAATGGGCCTAATGACTTCCTGTTTTGATAAATTCCTGGAAGAAGACGTATACGATTTTCTTTCTCCAAACAACTTCTACAAAACGGAAGCAGATGCGGAAGCTGCTGTAAATGCCATATACAGCCGACTCGTATCCTCTGAAGACAATGATATCTCGTTTCACCGAGCCGCATTAATGATCGGAGAATACCCAGCGGAATGTTCATCCGCTCAAACCTCGACTGTGCCTTACCGGCTCGCATTCGAATTCTATACTTGGACTCCTAATACGGACGGTATAGAATTAGTTTGGAAATTCTTCTACCAGGTCGTTTTTCGTACGAATGTAGCGATTGAAAACATTCCGAATATCGGCGGCGATCCAGCCAAAATTAAGCGTTTAGAAGGAGAAGCACGGTTCATGAGAGGGCTTGCTTATCTCTACCTCATACGCTTGTTCGATAATGTACCGCTCACTACCGCATCCGAACAGGATGACCAAAACCTTCCGAATATGGGGACAAGCGATGCCGTATTCAAACAAATCATCGAAGATTTAACCTTTGCTGAATCTGCATTGCCGGATTCATATACTGGAACAGATGTAGGACGTGCCACCAAAGGGGCCGCTCAGGCATTTCTAGCCAAAACATATCTGACAATGGCCGGATATCCCTGGAACAAGACAGAAAATTATGCTTTGGCAGCTGCAAAATGCGAAGATATCATCAAATCGGGAAACTACGACCTGGATCCTAACTACGCCATGAATTTCAAAGAAGCCGGAGAGCACAACAAAGAATACATCTTCGATGCCGAATTTCAGCAGAATCTAAACGGATCGAATTGGGTAAATATGTCCAGCATACGTGACCAGAATGTTTGCGGTATGGCCGGCTGGTCCTCATTCGGAGGGACGATGAACTTCTATGAAGACATGTTAAAGAATAATCCAGGTGACAAACGTCTTGCCACCAACATCATCTTGTCCTTCATCGACACAAAAACAGGAGAGGAAAAAATATGGGGAAAAGACTTTGACGTAAACAAAGGATTGGTACATACTTGGAAATACATTGATCCGGAAGAGACGGGGGTCGGTGATCAGAATTCCAACCTGAATTACCATTTCACCCGCTACGCAGACGTGTTGCTGATGCACTCTGAAGCGGTCAATAACGCTACCGGATTCAGTGGCTCCTATGACAAATATTACGGTATCAACCTGGTAAGGGAACGTGCCGGTCTTGCAGGTATTACTAATTTGGACAAGGATGCATTCAATAAAGCGCTCATCTGGGAACGGGTCGTTGAATTATGCTACGAGGGCCATCTTTGGTATGATTATAAACGCATGAACTGCATGGAAGAGCGTGTTGCCCGCAAAGGGGTCAATATCGGAACAGACAAGAAATATTATGTATATCCGATTCCGGTTAACGAACTAAGTAGGAATCCGAAACTGGAGCAGCATCCGCTATGGAAATAAGAAAATAAATCATGGGGCTGTGCGAAATCCCCTTATCTCCGCGTCAAGCGCGGAAACAGATAGTTTTGACACCTCGACAGGGAAGCTAAAAGAGCGAAATAATAAAGCTGATAACCGGAACGAGGATAGCCGTCATGATCCCCATCAGGCCGA
>ENA-ORTW01002732-ORTW01002732.1-human-gut-metagenome-genome-assembly--contig:-NODE-2732-length-16056-cov-3.526092_pt1 | contig 16056 bp, 14 predicted proteins | sample MGYA00242072_ERZ509193 | MGnify/ENA primary metagenome ERZ509193 (study PRJEB26280, sample SAMEA2338813) | human gut metagenome | biome: human gut; feature: human-associated habitat; material: faeces... | reverse complement strand
GCTCTGGCCGTCTAAGCCGGAGCTGCCGTGATAAAAATTCAAAACAGAAAGGATCATGGATCATGAGTAAGATCGCAGTTGTTTATTGGAGCGGGACCGGCAACACCGAGCAGATGGCCAACGCCGTCGCCGAGGGAGCCAAAGAGGCCGGTGCGGAGGTCAGCACGCTGACCGCCGATCAGTTCTCCGCCGCGAAGATCGCGGAATTTGACGCCATTGCCTTCGGCTGCCCCGCCATGGGTGCGGAGACGCTGGAGGAGGATGAGTTCGAGCCGATGTTCACGGGCTGTGAGTCCGCCCTGTCCGGCAAGAAGCTCGCGCTGTTCGGCTCCTATGGCTGGGGCGACGGCGAATGGATGCGCACCTGGGAGGACACCTGCCGTTCCGACGGCGCGGTGCTCGCCTGTGAGAGCGTCATCTGCTGCGAAGCGCCGGATGATGAGGCGCTTGCCGCCTGCCGCGCGCTGGGCAGGAAGCTGGCCGAATAACGCTTGACAGTGCCGGTTCCCGATGTTATATAGTATAGAAAATAAAATCGGGAGGCGTTTTAAATGGTACAGATCAAAAAAGAGAGCGGAATGCAGAGCGCAGGCGTCCCGTTTGCATGGGTCGAGGTGCAGTACCCGGACAAGGTGCAGTGGGATGAGACAGGCTTCTACGATATGGTAGAGCAGCACGTCGCCGCGCTGCGGGAGCAGTACCGGGAGTACGTCCGCGCGGACGTGTTCGGGCAGAACCCGTATTTCCGCTATTTCCGGAAATTCAAGAAGACGTACCCTGTCATGATGCAGTTCGAATCCGTGCTGCTCAAGGGCAGGGAGTTCCCGCGCTGGAACGCCGTGACCGCCGTGCCGTTTCTGGTCGAGCTGGAAACGCACGTGCTTTGCGGCACGCACGACATTGACCGCCTGATGGGGCCGGTCGAGCTGTATCAGGCGGAAGCCAGGGAACCGTTTGCGGGCCTGCGCGGCGATGAGGTCCACACCTACCCCGGAGACGTCACCGGACGCGACGCGGGCGGCATCATCTTCAGCATGATCGCCGGTGCGGACGAAAGAACGTGTGCGCGGGCCGAAAGCCGCCATGTGTTCTACCCCGTCTTTGGCGTGCCCGGACAGGCACCCGACGCACTGCGCAGCGCGCAGACGCGCATGGCGGAATACGCAGCGCTCCTCGCGAAGGATGCGCAGATCGCGTGTGAATGGATCTGAAAAACGGCGGCCGGAGCTTCCGGCCGCCGCGGGTTTATGGTGAGGTACGAAAGTCTTCCGGCGAATCCGTACTGCCCGGCAAATTTCAAATGCAGAGCGTTTTTATCGCAGATATTCAAACGCAGCTGCTCACAAATCAGGTGTACCGTAACAGGCGGCGCGTACCATAGTGCCCGTAGGGTGGCTCGGTGTGTTCGCAACGACTATAAATCAGGGCTTGCCTGAACTGTACCCGCAGCACGCACCAAACCGTAACCAGCGCCCCTTTTCTTCCCATTCTTTTCCGGCAAGACGGAAAAGAATGGGCCGCCGGAGGCACACCGGAACGCCCCTTTCACAAAACACACCGCCCGCGTTCGATGGAACTGAACGCGGGCGGCAGCTTTTACAGTCTCTGATTTTTCGCCAGCTGGCGGTTTTTGTAGGCGGGGTCGCCGGTGACCTCGCGCAGGACGGTGATCTCGGGCGGCGCGGTAAGCACGGGGGCATTTTCCGGCAATGCGGCACGCATGATGGCCCGGTCCTGCGAGAACGGGTAGACATCGATCTCGAACCGGCAGCCGTTATACACAAAGCGGTATTTCGTCTTGTGGACGGTGTGCAGGCTCGTGTCTCCCTCCATGAGATAGCGGATGTATTCCTTTTCGGAGATCGGCTTTTCCGTCTCCCACTGGCCGGAGCCGGTCGTGCGCTTTTCCGTGTAGAAATAGAGATAATCTCCGCCGTTTTTCTGCTGGCGGACGCGGCGGACGATGTTGGGGTTGGCGCGGGTCAGATAGGTCTGCATCATGTCGATGCTGGCGGCGTGATACGTCTGCTCGAGCGTCTGGAGCGTGGGCAGCGCGATGAGATACTTGTGCCAGACCTCCTGCTGCGTGGGCCTGCCGAGCGCTTCATAGACGGCGCGCAGGCCGCGCGCGATCTTGTCCTCAAAATCGACGGAATTGTCGATCACGTGCAGATTCGGGTGCGCACGCCATGCGCGCAGCGTCAGATCGTCCTTTTCCCGCGCAAGCTCCAGCGGCTCGTAGCGCGCCTCGTTGCCGAAATTATAGGCAAACTCCGCGCCCTTGGCGCAGGAGACGAGGTGCAGGACGGTATCGTAGTGGGAAAGCGCCTGCTGCTCGGTCAGGCCGAAGCGCGCGAGCACCTGCCGGAACTCCTCGTCGGAGATATAGGCCTTGTCATCGAAGAGCGCGCGGTCGTACAGCACGATGACGTGCTCCTCCGGCACCATCTGTGCCGCCTTAAGCGCCAGCTGCTCCTTGTGCAGCTGGTCGGAAACGACAAAATCCTGAAAATCCAGCATGGACACGCACCCGCCGAAGGGCTTGATGCCGAAGCCGGAGATCAGCTCCGTCGCAGTTTCAGGGATGGTAATGACCTTCCAGCCCTCGTCCTGCTTGAATTCCTTGAGAATACGGCTGATAAGCGTCGTCTTGCCCGCGGCAGGCCCGCCGGTCAGCACGATCCGCGTGATCTGTTTTGCCAAAAGGACCGCTCCTTTTCCTGTCAGGGAACCTCTGATCCGATGTCTTGGGCCAAAATCTCTCGCCGAATGCTCTCGGTCATCGAATCAGAGCTTCCCTATCGTTTTTTATAATTTAATAGTAACATTGATGTGCGGCAAAAGCAAGAAAAAGTATTTTCAGGCCCGGCGTTCATGGATTATTCAAGCAAAACAGAAAACAGTATGCCATAATATACTTTTAGAAAAAATACAGGAGGGGTTCTGTGTGCAGAATTTTGTGTTGTTCGATCATGTCTGCAAGACCTATCGGATGGGCGATGTGTGCATCGACGCGCTGAAGGATGCCTCGTTTACGATCGCGGAGGGGGAGATCTGCGTGATCGTCGGACAGTCCGGCGCAGGCAAGACGACGCTTTTAAACATTCTCGGAGGCATGGACCGGCTGACGAGCGGCCATGTGCTGCTGGCGGGCGAGGATGTGTCGGGGTTTGACCGTAGGCAGCTGACGGCCTACCGCCGCCATGAGGTCGGCTTTGTGTTCCAGTTCTATAATCTGCTGCCCAATATGACGGCGCTGGAAAACGTGCAGATCGCGGGCCAGCTTTGTAAAAATCCCATCCCGGCAGACGAAGTTCTGCGGCAGGTCGGCCTCGGCGAGCGGATGCAGAATTTCCCCGCCCAGCTCTCCGGCGGCGAGCAGCAGCGCGTGGCCATCGCGCGGGCGCTGGCCCTGCAGCCGGATATCCTCTGCTTTGACGAGCCGACCTCGGCGCTCGACCCTGAGCTGACCGGCGAGGTGCTGAAGGTCATCCGTTCGCTTTCCGAGCAGCATATGACGATGATCATCGTCACGCACGAAATGGCGTTCGCCCGCGACGTCGCCAACCGCGTGATCTTCATGGACGGCGGCGTGATCGTCGAGCAGGGCCCGGCACGCGATGTGATCGAAAACCCGCAGGCTGAGCGCACAAAGCAGTTCCTCGCCCGCTACCGGAAGAACCAGTAACCGGCACGCTATCAGGGATTTTATATGCGCAGATACCGTGAAACACAAGATATTGTGTTTCACGGTATTATTTGTTTTCGATATCCACAAAATATAGAGACAAGCCCTTGACATCGGACACAATATCCAGTATAGTTATGACTGCGCCGCACGGGATGTGCTGCACGCAAAGCCTGTCTCCGCGCGTTTTTTTACGCGCGCACAAATAGAAAGCGAGGAACCAGCATGAAGATCATCAAGCGAAACGGCTCGGAGGCGACGTTCGATATCGTCAAGATCATCGCAGCCGTGACCAAGGCCAATAACGTCGTCTCGGAGGACGAGCGGCTGACGCCGATGCAGATCCGCCGCATCGCCGAGAGCGTGGAAAACAGCTGCCTGTCCATGAACCGCGCGCTGTCCGTCGAGGAAATTCAGGATCTGGTCGAAAATCAGATCATGGCCCACGGCGCATTTGAGGTTGCCAAGAACTACATCACCTACCGCTATACCCGCACGCTTGTGCGCAAGTCCAACACGACGGACGAGAAGATCCTGTCCCTGATCGAGTCGAACAACGAGGAGGTCAAGCAGGAGAATTCCAACAAGAACCCCACCGTCAACGCCGTCCAGCGCGACTATATGGCGGGCGAGGTGTCGAAGGACCTGACGGCCCGCGTGCTGCTGCCGCAGGACATCGTCGACGCGCACAACGAGGGCATCATCCACTTCCACGACGCGGATTATTTCGCCCAGCATATGCACAACTGCGATCTGGTCAATCTGGAGGATATGCTGCAGAACGGCACGGTCATTTCCGGCACGCTGATTGAAACGCCGCACAGCTTCTCCACGGCCTGCAACATTGCGACCCAGATCATCGCGCAGATCGCCTCGAACCAGTATGGCGGCCAGTCCATTTCCCTGACACACCTGGCCCCGTTTGTCGATATTTCCCGGCAGAAGATCCGCCGCTCCGTGCTCGAAGAGATCAAGTCCTTCGGCGTGCAGCCCTCGGAGGAGGCCATCACCAACGTCGTCGAGACGCGTCTGCGCGACGAGATCCGCCGCGGCGTGCAGACCATCCAGTATCAGGTCGTCACGCTCATGACCACCAACGGCCAGGCCCCGTTCATCACGGTCTTCATGTATCTCGGCGAAGCCCGGAACGAGCAGGAGCGTAAAGATCTTGCCATCATCATCGAAGAAACGCTCCGGCAGCGCATCGAGGGTGTCAAGAATGAAAAGGGCGTGTGGATCACCCCGGCCTTCCCGAAGCTCATCTATGTGCTCGAAGAGGATAATATCACAGAGGACAGCCCCTATTGGGAGCTGACGAAGCTGGCGGCCCGCTGCACAGCCAAGCGGATGGTTCCGGATTATATCTCGGAGAAAAAGATGCGCGAGCTGAAGCTCTCCAAAGGCGAAACGCCGGGCCACGGCGACGTGTACACCTGCATGGGCTGCCGCAGCTTCCTGACGCCCGACCGCTCCGGCACCGGCTGGAACAATGTCGCAAACGCCGGCAACTATGAACCGGGCAAGCCGAAATATTACGGCCGCTTCAATCAGGGCGTCGTGACGATCAATCTGGTCGATATCGCGCTGTCGTCCGGCGGCGGACTGGATAAGTTCTGGAAGATCTTTGACGACCGGCTCGACCTGTGCTACCGCGCGCTCATGTGCCGCCACAACCGGCTCAAGGGCACGCTGTCCGACGCCGCGCCGATCCTCTGGCAGTACGGCGCGCTGGCCCGCCTCAAAAAGGGCGAACCCATCGACAAGCTGCTCTACGGCGGATATTCGACAATTTCCCTCGGCTACGCGGGACTTTATGAGTGCGTCAAGTACATGACCGGCAAGTCCCACACCGACCCGGCCGCCACGCCGTTCGCACTCGATATCATGCACCACCTCAACGACGCGTGCGCCAAGTGGAAGGCCGAGACGGACATCGATTTCTCGCTCTACGGCACGCCGCTGGAATCCACGACGTATAAATTCGCCAAGTGCCTGCAAAAGCGCTTCGGCATCGTCCCCGGCATCACGGATAAGAACTATATCACAAATTCCTATCACATCCATGTGACCGAGCATATCAACGCCTTTGATAAGCTGGCCTTTGAGTCGCAGTTCCAGGCGCTCTCCCCCGGCGGCGCGATCAGCTATGTCGAGGTCCCGAACATGCAGCAGAACCTCGACGCCGTGCTGGAGGTCATGAAGTTCATCTATGACCACATCATCTACGCCGAGCTCAACACGAAGTCCGATTACTGTCAGGTCTGCGGCTACGACGGCGAGATCGAGATCAAGGAGGACGAGGACGGCAAGCTCATCTGGGTCTGCCCGCAGTGCGGCAACACCGACCAGTCCAAGATGAACGTCGCCCGCCGCACCTGCGGCTACATCGGCACCCAGTATTGGAACCAGGGCCGCACCCAGGAGATCCGCGACCGCGTGCTGCATCTGTAATTCTGAAATTCGATCTGCAATAAGACATTTTCGTTAAAAAACAGCCCTGCCTGGCACCTTTGCAGTGTCAAGCAGGGCTGTTTTCTGAAATATGTGTGCAGCATCGGCTGCTGTGCCGCCTCCGGGGCATCCTGTTATTTTGTCAGGTATCGGTGCAGCAGGACGGCGACCTCGGCACGGTTCGCGCCGGTCTGGGGGTTCAGCTTCGCGCCGCTTCCCTTGAGATAGCCGCAGCCGACAGCCCAGCGCATCGCATCGACAGCGTAGGCGCTGACATCGGAGGCGTCCGTATAGCTGCGCAGGCTTGCGGATACGGCGGGTTTTCCGGAAAGTCGGTAGAGAATGGAAGCCAGCTGCTCGCGCGTGACGGCCTGCTTCATGCAGAATTCCGTCTCGCTCACGCCGCCCGCAACGCCGTTTTTCCAGGCCCAGACGACCGCGTCATAGGCGTAATCCGATTCCGAAACGTCCGTGAACGGGAGGCTTCCTCCGGAAACGGCGGGAGAGCCGGCACTCCGGTACAGAATCAAAATCAGATCGCCGCGCGTCATGCTGCCGCGCCAGTTGAAGGTCGACGCGTCTGCGCCCTGAATCAGCCCGTAGCCGTTCATGAAATCAACGGCGTCCGCCGCCCATGCGCACGTCCCGGCGTTCACATCCGAGAAGACGGCGGAGGACTGCTTCGACGTGACGCGGACGGTCAGCTCACCCGTGCCGAGCTGCGTGCCGCCGCTGTCATAGGCGGTATAGACGAGCTTCAGCTGCGAGGCGCACTCCGCTGCCGGGAGGAAGTAGAGCGCGTCCAGAAGCGGCTCCGATTTCCCGTCATCCGTCAGATAGAACCGGTCCTCCGGATAGCGGACGGCGGTATACGCGCTGCCCGCCACGCTGCGGAAGCCCTTCAGCAGCCGTCCCGCGCTCGTCTCCGGCTGCTGGAAGCTGACGCAGACCGCATCCGGATATTGCTGCGCGATACGACCGGCGGCGTCCAGCGTCTTCAAGAACGCGCCGGATGCCGTGACGGTGCTGTCTCCGGAGACGGTGACGACGGCGCTGCCCTCGCAGCGCGTTCCGGCGGTGCCGACGGCGGTAAAGGGGATGCAGACGGTATACCGTGTGCGGTACGAGCCGGTCAGATACGCCGCCGTGTCGAGATCGAGCTGGGAAAAGCTCGCCTGATAATAGCACGCGTCCGTATCGGCCAGCGCCTGTCCGTCCTCCGCAGCCGTATAAAGCGCACCGAACATGGACGCGCTGCCGGAGGCGCTCAGGTCGTAGCTCCTGCCGCCCGTCTCAGCTGTCGCGCGGGACACCGCAAACAGCACGTAGTCCAGCGTTTCGCCGGGCTTGCCCCGACCGGAAAATGCCTTACTGAAATCAGCCTCGGAAAAGCGGACGCTGCCGCCGAAGCCGGCTGCGTACTCCACGCTGAGGCCCGGCGCGGAAGCCGCGGCCTGCGTGATCGTGATAAACGCACCGGAGGCGGAATATGTTTTCCCCCCGACCGTCACGCTGACGCTCAGCGGCAGCTGCACGGCAGAACCGGTCACGCCGCCCGCTTTGGTCAGCAGCTCAAGGCTCGACGAGGAAGAGCCTGCGTTCAGCGCCGTCGTGACGGGCTTGTCCGCGTCCTCGCCCCGGAACGCGGCAACTCCCTCGCGGTACGCCTGCCACGTGATGACGGCCCCGCCGCCAAGATATTCGCTCCATTCGCCGTCCGTCTCGCTCCGGCTGTAGACCGTGGCGGAAACCGTCGCGGAGCCGCCCGCCGTTACAACGGCGGGGACAGCGCTGACGGCGATCCTGTATGTATCCGCACCGCCATCCGCCAGCGCAGCCGGAGCCAGCGCAGCCAGCACCGCGCATACCACCAGCAGCGCGGAGATCCGTTTCCAAACCCGTTTCATATCGTGACACCTCTTTCCGCAGCCGAGTGCCGCAGTGTTTGTTTTCTGCTTCCAGTTTACCGTATCTTTTCGGAATTGCAACACTTTTGTAAATAATTCAGGATTTCTTCACAACTTGCAGCCGCGCAATACGCCCCCTCCATGAACAGCGGCGCAATCGCCGTCGGACATAGAGGGGGCGTACCGTTACCGTCCCCGGTGCTTTTCCTTTCGCTTCTGCTGTCTGCGGTCAAATTTCAGCTGCTTTTCCGCGTCCCGCTGTTCGCGGGTGCGCGTTTTCCGTTCCTGCTTCTGCTCCTCCCGCTGCAGCTGCAATGCCTGCTGCGTCATAGTCCTTCGGTTCTGCGCCGAAGGTGATCTTGCAGACCGAGAGCGTCCCGCCCTCGAACCGCTCGAACACCCCGACCCAGAACGGCGCCTCAAAAAATACCGTCAGCCTTGTCAGATCACTGTCCATCACGAAACCCTCCTGATTGTATGGTACACAGGAACGGACGACCCGGAGGGGAGGGTTACTTACCTGCGCCGAAGTGCAGATGGCTGGGCTACCTACCAGCTCTGGCGGGTGAAGGCCCGCGTTGCGTTTTTATCCTGTGCGCGGCAGCCGCGCCTGCGCCCGCCGTCTGCATTCATATTACCAGAAAGCCGCCGGTAAATCCAGTCCCGCAAAAAATCCGCGCTGTCTGCCGCCGGAATCCATGTTTCAGAACAGATTTTACAATTTCACTTGCAGCCGTTCCCTTCTTCAGGATGCTGCACAAATTCACAAGTCCTCATTGTACAGGCCAATCCCCCGCAGGATGAATAGTCTGCGGGGGAATTTTTTGTGGAAACTGACAGTTTTAACAAACGCGCGTACTTTTTCTTGATTTCTTTTGACAGTTGTGCTACACTGTCAAATGTAAGAGGACACTAACAATCAAAAAAACGCCCGGAGTATTGAGCATGGGGACAAGCGGACAAATCGTGCCGCGTGTTTGCTGTGCTTTTTTTGCATCTGGAAAAAGCCAGAATATGGAGGGAGGCGGAATGAAATTTGGAACAACGACTTTATGAAGCCCTGCAGCGCAACCCCATTATCGCCGCTGTGCGCGACGACGAGGGGCTGGCGCAGTGCCTGCGCACCGATATCCAGACCGTATTCGTGCTTTACGGCGATATCTGCAATATCTCTGAGATCGTCCGGCAGATCAAGGACGCCGGAAAGATCGCCATCGTCCACGCCGATCTGATCAGCGGTCTGGCTGCGAAGGAGATCTCCGTCGATTTTCTCCGCCGCAGCACGCAGGCGGACGGCGTGATCTCCACCCGCGCGAACATGATCCAGCGGGCAAAGGAACTGAATATGATCGCGATTCTGCGGGTCTTTCTGATCGATTCCATGGCGCTCGATTCGGCGCTGAGCGCGAAGAATCTCAAGCCGGACGCCATCGACATCCTGCCCGGGCTGATGCCGTCGATGCTGCGCAAGGTGCGGCAGCTGACGGGGCTGCCGATCCTGACGGGCGGACTCATCACGGAAAAGAAAGAGGTCATGCAGGCGCTCGAGGCGGGCGCGCTCGCCATTTCCAGTACGGCCCCCGCCGTATGGCAGATGTGAGGAGGAACCGCATATGTGCACCGATACAAAGGGCAGGATCGCCGAGGCTGTTGAACAGATGCTGCAGACAAGGCCGGTCTGCAAGATCACGGTGCAGTGCGTGATGGAGCAGGCGCAGATGAAGCGGCAGAGCTTCTATTATCACTATCAGGATATCTACAGCGTGCTGGAATGGATCGTGGAGACGGAGCTGTGCGCCCCGCTGCAGTATGACGGCGCACAGGCCCCCGGCGAATGGTGTTTGCAGGCGCTGACGCTGCTACGGGAAAAGCAGCCGCTGCTGCGCAAGATCTCGCATGCACTCGGTCAGGAAACGATGTACCGGCTCACAGGGAAGGTCATTCGCCCGCAGCTCGCCCGGCTCCTGCCGGATCCGGCCGCGGTGGACGGCGCAACGCAGTCGCTTGCGCTGGATATGCTCTGTCAGGCCGCGTTCTGCACCGTCGACAGTCTCGTCGCTCGGCGGACGCCGCTCGACGCGGAAGCGTTTATGCACCAGCTTCAGGCGCTGTTCCTGACCGTGCAGCAGATTTGATTCTTTATTTTTGAAGCCCTTCTATTCTCTGGCTTTGCGCATAGAATGTTGTGTGCATATACGCTATAAATCAATCGATAAAATTTTATTTTTTGTTGATTTTGACATTATTCCAAGCTTGTCTAATGACAGCGGCACAGGTTTCCTGTATACTGACAGTTGAAGATACCACCATAGAGTGATTCATTTTAATCTGCAAGAAAGATAAGGAGGACGTATTCATGGCAAAATACATCATGGCCCTGGACGCCGGCACGACTTCCAATCGCTGCATTCTCTTCAATGAGAGCGGCGAAATGTGCAGCGTCTCGCAGCGCGAATTCCCCCAATACTTTCCGAAGCCCGGCTGGGTCGAGCACGACGCAAATGAGATCTGGGCTACGCAGCTTGGCGTAGCCGTCGAGGCCATGCAGAAGATCGGCGCAACTGCCGCCGACATCGCGGCCATCGGCATCACCAACCAGCGCGAAACCGCCATCGTCTGGGATAAGGTCACAGGCGAGCCCATCCACCACGCTATCGTCTGGCAGTGCCGCCGCACGAGCGAATACTGCGACAGCCTGAAGGCCAAGGGCCTGACGGACAGCTTCCGGGCCAAGACCGGCCTCGTCATCGACGCCTATTTCTCCGGCACGAAGGTGCACTGGCTGCTCGAAAACGTCCCCGGCGCACGCGAGCGCGCAGAGCGCGGCGAGCTGCTGTTCGGCACAGTCGAAACGTGGCTCATCTGGAAGCTGACGGGCGGCAAGGTCCATGTCACCGACTACTCCAACGCCTCCCGCACGATGCTCTTCAACATCAACACACTGCAGTGGGACGATGAGATCCTGAAGGAGCTGAACATCCCCAGATGCATGCTCCCGACCCCGATGCCCTCCAGCTGCATCTACGGCGAGACGGATCCGGCGCTGCTCGGCGGCCCGATCAAGATCGCAGGCGCTGCGGGCGACCAGCAGTCGGCTCTGTTCGGCCAGGCCTGCTATCATCCCGGCGAAGCCAAGAACACCTACGGCACCGGCGCGTTCCTGCTGATGAACACCGGTGAAAAGCCCGTCTTCTCCAAGAACGGCCTCGTCACCACCATCGCGTGGGGCCTGAACGGCAAGGTCGAATACGCGCTCGAAGGCTCCGTCTTCGTTGCGGGCGCCGCGATCCAGTGGCTGCGCGACGAGCTGAAGATCATCGAGTCCGCACCTGACTCCGAATACTACGCCGGCAAGGTCAAGGACACCAACGGCTGCTATGTCGTCCCGGCGTTCACCGGCCTCGGCGCGCCGCACTGGGATCAATACGCGCGTGGCACCATCGTCGGCATCACCCGCGGCGTCAACAAGAACCACATCATCCGCGCAACAATGGAATCCCTCGCCTATCAGGTCAACGACATCCTTGTCGCCATGCAGGCCGATTCCGGCATCAAGCTGGCCGCGCTGAACGTTGACGGCGGCGCGTCTGCCAACAACCTGCTGATGCAGATGCAGTCCGATATTTCCGGCGCTCCGGTCCAGCGTCCGACCTGTGTCGAGACGACCGCGATGGGCGCTGCGTATCTGGCTGGTCTTGCCGTCGGCTACTGGGCCAGCAAGGAGGACGTCGTCCGCAACCGCGCCATCGACCGTGTATTCCATCCGGAGATCACCGCAGAAGAGCGCGCAGCCAAGGTAAAGGGCTGGAGCAAGGCTGTCAAGTGCTCCTACGGCTGGGCGAAGGACGAATAAAAAAGCTTTTTCAGGAGAAGAAACGGAAAACAACCAAATATTGATGTATGACAGGGAGGAGTATTCATGTTCTTAAAGTACTTATGTGAGTTCCTTGGCACAATGATGCTGATCCTGCTCGGTGACGGCGTCGTTGCAAACGTGACCCTCAGCAAGTCCGGCATGAAGGGCGCAGGCTCCATCCAGATCACCCTTGCATGGGGCCTTGCGGTCATGGTTCCCGCGTTCATCTTCGGCGAAGCCTCCGGCGCGAGCTTCAACCCCGCGCTGACCATCGCACTGGCTGTCGGCGGCATGTTCGACTGGGCGCTGGTTCCCGGCTATGTCATCGCGCAGATCCTCGGCGGTATCGTCGGCGGCGTTCTGGTCTACATCCTCTTCAAAGATCACTTTGACGCGACGGAAGACCCCGGCACCAAGCTTGGCGTGTTCTCCACCGGCCCGTCCATCCCCAACACCGGCCGCAACATCGTGCAGGAAGCCATCGCGACCTTCGTTCTGGTTTTCGCGATCTGCGGTCTGAACCAGGTCCCGCAGCTGGCTGCCGGCGTCGGCAAGCTTCTGGTCTTCGGCATCATCGTCTCGATCGGTATGTCCCTTGGCGGTCTGACCGGCTATGCGCTGAACCCGGCACGTGACCTCGGCCCGCGTATCGCGCACGCCATTCTCCCCATCAAGGGCAAGGGCTCCAGCAACTTCAAATACGGCCTGATCGTCCCCATCTTTGGGCCCATCATCGGCGGTATTGTCGCTGTCCTGCTCTACAACGTCATTCCCTGGTAAGCACATCTGAATACACTCTGCTCTAAGTGAATGTGTCGGGCAGTCCAACCCTCCCACCGGAAGGCTTATTTGGGCTGCCCGACTTTCTTTGGCAGATGAAGGAGGAATCTTTTTGTACGACATCATCATTATCGGCGCAGGCGTTACCGGCTGCGCGGTCGCGCGGTACCTGTCCCGCTATGAGGGGCGGATGCTGGTGCTGGAAAAGGCAGAGGATGTGTGCTGCGGCACCTCCAAGGCCAACAGCGCCATTGTCCACGCAGGGTTCGACGCCGCGCACGGAAGCCTGATGGCAAAAATGAATCTCGAAGGCAATCTCATGATGCCGCAGCTTGCGAAGGATCTTGATTTTGCGTTCAAAATGAACGGCTCGCTTGTTGTGTGTATGTCCGAGGAGGACCTGCCGAAGCTGCGCGCGCTGTATGAAAACGGCGTAAAAAACGGCGTAAAGGAGCTGGAGATCGTAGACGCGAAGCGTCTGCACGAGCTGGAGCCGAACGTGTCGAAAAACGCCGTCGCTGCGCTCTGGGCGCCGACCGGCGGCATTGTCTGCCCGTTCAATCTGACCATTGCGCTGGCAGAGAATGCCTTTGACAACGGCGTGGAGTTCCAGTTCAATACCGAAGTCACCGGCTTTACATGGAACGACGGCTATTGGACCATCCACACCAACCACGGCGAGTTTGAAACGCGCTATGTCATCAACGCCGCAGGCGTCTATTCGGACGTGCTGCACAACATGGTCTCGACCCGCAAGCTGCACATCACGCCGCGTCGCGGCGATTACTGCCTGCTGGACAAGAGCACCGGCGCTTTCGTCTCGCACACCATCTTCCAGCTGCCCGGCAAGCTCGGCAAAGGCGTTCTGGTCAGCCCGACTGTCCACGGCAACACCATCGTCGGCCCGACGGCGATCGACATCGAAAACCGCGAGGGCACGAACACCACCGCCGAGGGTCTGAACGACCTCATCGAAAAGGCGGGCGCGACCGTTGAAAACCTGCCTATCCGCCAGACCATCACGAGCTTCGCGGGTCTGCGCGCGCATGAGGATCATCATGAATTCGTCATCGGCGAGGCCGAGGGCGCGCAGCAGTTCATCGACTGCGCGGGCATCGAATCGCCCGGTCTGACCTCCTCCCCCGCCATCGGCCTGCACGTGTCGGAGCTGATGCGCGATCTGATGGGCCTGCGGGAAAAGGAGCACTTCATCGCCACGCGCAGGGGCGTGCTCGACCCGAAGACGCTCTCCAAAGAGGATTATCAGAAGCTCATCCACGAAAAGCCCGCCTACGGCCAGATCATCTGCCGCTGCGAGCAGGTCACGGAGGGCGAGATCCTCGACGCCATCCACCGCCCCCTCGGTGCGAAGAGCCTCGACGGCGTCAAGCGCCGCACCCGTGCGGGCATGGGCCGCTGCCAGGCGGGCTTCTGCAGCCCCCGCGTGATGGAAATTCTGGCACGTGAGCTGCACGTTGATCAGAGTGAGATCACCAAATGCGGCGGCGCGTCCCGGCTGATCGTCGGCACAAACAAGGACAAGCTTGAGGAGGTGCAGGACAAATGAAATATGACATTGTCGTCATCGGCGGCGGCCCCGCCGGTCTGTCGGCGGCTATCGCGGCATATGACGCAGGCTGCCAGAGCATCCTGATCCTTGAGCGCGACGTGCAGCTGGGCGGCATTCTGAACCAGTGCATCCACAACGGCTTCGGCCTGCACACCTTCGGCGAAGAGCTGACCGGCCCGGAATACGCTGCGCGTTACATCACGCAGGCGCTTGAACGCAAGATCGAATATAAACTCAACACGATGGTACTGTCCATCAGCGCAGATAAGCATATTACGGCGGTCAACCGCGAGGAAGGACTGATCGAGATCGACGCACGCGCGATCATCCTGACCATGGGCTGCCGGGAAAGAAGCCGCGGCGCGCTGAACATCCCCGGCTACCGCCCGGCGGGCATTTATTCCGCCGGTACGGCGCAGCGGCTCGTCAACATGGAGGGCTTCATGCCCGGCCGCAGAGTCGTCATTCTCGGCAGCGGCGACATTGGCCTCATTATGGCGCGGCGCATGACGCTTGAGGGCGCGAAGGTGCTGGTTGTAGCGGAGCTGCTGCCGTATTCCGGCGGTCTGAAGCGCAATATTGTCCAGTGTCTGAACGACTTCGGCATTCCGCTCAAGCTCAGCCACACCGTTGTGAACATTGAGGGCAAGGAGCGTGTTTCCGGCATCACGATCGCGGAGGTCGGCCCCGACCGCAAGCCCATCCCCGGCACGGAGATCCACTATGACTGCGACACGCTGCTGCTGTCCTGCGGTCTGATCCCGGAGAACGAGCTTTCGCGCGGCATGGGCGTGGATATTTCCCCGGTCACGAACGGCCCCGTCGTCGACGAGAGCCTGCAGACAAGCATCCCCGGCGTTTTCGCCGCCGGCAACGTGCTGCACGTGCACGATCTGGTCGACTACGTCTCTGAGGAGGCTGCGGCGGCAGGCCGCGCCGCCGTGCGCTATCTTGCGCAGGGCGAGACGGCGCAGCGCCATGAGATTCCCGTCACGTTTGAGGGCGGCATCCGCTACACCGTCCCGGCAAGCATCGACCCGAAGCTGGCTGCGGACGATCTGGTGCTCCGGTTCCGCGTGGGCGGCGTGATGAAAAAGCGCGTCGTGAAGCTGCTGCTGGACGACGACGCGGTGCTCACGCGCAAGCGGCCCGTCATGGCCCCCGGTGAGATGGAGGAGCTGAAGCTCACGAAGGATATGCTGGACGCGCACCCCGGTCTGACGCGCATTCATATCACAGTGGAGGAGGCATAACGATGGAAAAACGAGAACTGACCTGCATCGGCTGCCCGCTCGGCTGTTCGATCACCGTCACGCTGGAAAACGGCGAGATCAAAGATGTTGCCGGGTACACCTGCAAGCGCGGTCATGATTACGCGAGAAAGGAAGTCACGAACCCGACGCGCATCGTCACGAGCACCGTCCGTCTGACCGGCAGCGCGACCGGCGCAGCCGTCGTCAGCTGCAAGACGGCGCAGGACATCCCGAAGGGCAAGATCTTCGAGATCGTCGCGGCGCTCCGTCAGGTCACGGCGCACGCGCCCGTGAAGATCGGCGACGTACTGCTGACAAACGCCGCCGGAACGGGCGTCGATATCGTTGCGACGAAAAATGTACAGTAATTAGGAATGAAGTGCGGAGAAAGTTCACAAATCCTTTCGGATTCGTTCACAGTTCCGACATGATTGGCCGGTATACTCATACTTGTAAGCAAGCCAATCTTTTCTTTCCTCTCTTCTCTTTCTTCTTTCTTTTCTACACCAACAGAACCGGCCTGCCGCACACGCGGCAGGCCGGTTCTGTTT
>ENA-ORTW01002705-ORTW01002705.1-human-gut-metagenome-genome-assembly--contig:-NODE-2705-length-16164-cov-5.240052_pt1 | contig 16164 bp, 14 predicted proteins | sample MGYA00242072_ERZ509193 | MGnify/ENA primary metagenome ERZ509193 (study PRJEB26280, sample SAMEA2338813) | human gut metagenome | biome: human gut; feature: human-associated habitat; material: faeces... | reverse complement strand
CCAGTCTGTTCAATGGCTGTTCATGTGTTCCCACTGTCACAAAAATCATCGTTTTCTCCCCTTATTTAAAATATGCTTCCAAGGTTTATAGCTTTCGGATATACCTTTTTCTGTTCTTCCCATTGAACAATAAACTTGTCAACAATCGGATAAACCAATCTTCCAGATAACGTGGGTTTATCAATACGATCAAATACTTCAATATATATCAGCTTTGAGCCAAATAATTTCCCAAGATAAAAAAATGGAACAGATACAGCAGCTCCACTTGAAATAATCAAATCCGGTTTTTCTTTATGCAAGACCTTCCAAGCTACTACTGTATTTCGTATCAAATTTTTTATATTGCGATTAGTTGGATAATAACAAGGATATACTTTCTCACCATTCAGTAAACTCCTAGCGTCTTCTTTATCAAAAGTAACCCAAAAACGTTTTTTATTTTCCCAAAAAGGTTTAAGCATATATAAATGTGTCAAATGACCTCCTGACGAACCAACTAAACACACTTTTATTTCTTTTTTTTGATGTTTTTTCATATTTTCACTGCTCCTTAAAACTTAAAAGTATCTTTCACTCCGACCCATTTCTGATCTTTATCAGATAAATTAAGTTTTGTTCCATCTTTTAATGTATATCCCTCTGCGGAAGCTGTACCATTATATTCTCCAACTAATTCTGGCCACTTAATTCCAATTTCAGGATCATTCCAAGCAAGTCCACCTTCGTCTCCTGGATGATAGAAGTCTGTACATTTATAGCAGAATTCTGCTGTATCACTTAATACTAAGAAGCCATGAGCGAATCCTTCAGAGATATAGAACTGTTTCTTGTTCTCTTCTGTAAGTTCTACCCCATACCACTGTCCATATGTTTCACTATCGGAACGTAAATCTACAGCCACATCAAAAACACGCCCCTTGATAGCTCTTACAAGTTTGCCCTGTGGATACTGCTTCTGGAAATGAAGTCCTCGTAACACACCTTTTGTACTCATGCTCTGGTTATCCTGTACAAAGTTCATATCAAGTCCGGCTTCTTTCATGTCGTTAAGGTTATAGGTTTCCATGAAATAGCCACGGTCATCTCCGTGAACGGTTGGCTCGATTACATATAATCCTTCAATTGGTGCTTTTGTTACTTTTATCTGTCCCATTTTTATTACTTCCTTCTTTATCTATCTCAAATTTCTAGTATTCAATTTCTTTTAAATATCTGCTTAACGCATCCTGCCATGTTGGCAGTGGGATAAAACCAGCCTCTACGAGTTTGGATTTATCTAATCTGCTGTTGAATGGTCGGGCTGCTTTGGATAAGCCATATTCTTCTGTTGTTACAGGTACTACATTTGTGGTATAGCCTGCCTGTTTAAAGATTTCACAGGTAAAATCATACCAGGAAATATAGCCACCTTCGTTTGTGGCATGATAGTAGCCATATTTATCAGTGTCAATCATATCTACAAGAAGTCTTGCTAAATCGTAAGTGTAGGTGGGTGTTCCAATCTGGTCGGATACGACACGAACGGTATCGTGTGTTTTTCCTACGTTAAGCATTGTTTTAATAAAGTTCTTTCCATTTACTCCAAATACCCATGCAATACGAACGATAAAGTATTTATCAAGATTACCGCTTACTGCCTGTTCACCTTCTAATTTAGTCTGACCGTAGACGTTTAATGGTTTGTAGTCAGTACAGTCTGGTAACCACGGTTCTGTACCCTGTCCGTCAAACACATAGTCTGTGGAAATATAAACCATTTTAGCATCAAGCTTTTTGCAGACTTTAGCGATATTTTCTGTTCCGCCGGCATTGATAGCACGAACTTTTTCTACCTTATCATCGTCTTCTGCGAGGTCTACTGCTGTCCATGCTGCACAGTGGACAACAACATCTGGTTTCTGTTCTGTGAGAACTTTTTCTACTACTTCTTTATTTGTGATGTCTAAAGAAACATAAGGCATTGTTGTAACGGCACTTCCATCCTGCACTCCAGAATATTCTGGAGCGATGTCAGAGCCGATTCCTTCATAACCTCTTTTACTTAATTCATTCATGACATCATGACCAAGCTGGCCTGCCACACCTGTTACAAATACTTTCATTTCTTATCGCTCCTAATATTCTTATCTGTTTCCGTACATTTTTTCGTAGTAATTCTGATATTCACCGGAAATAATCGTCTCCCACCATTCCTTGTTATCTAAATACCACTGGATCGTCTTCTTAATTCCATCTTCAAATTTTGTTTCTGGTAACCAGCCTAATTCGTTGTGAATCTTTGTTGGATCAATAGCGTAACGCATATCATGACCTTTACGGTCTGTTACATGAGTGATCAGACTTTCTGGCTTTCCAAGTTCTTTACAGATAATCTTTACAATGTCAATGTTCTTCATCTCATTGTGACCACCGACGTTATAAACTTCTCCAACACGTCCATTATGGATGATTAAGTCTATCGCACGGCAATGATCCTCTACATAAAGCCAATCACGAACATTTAATCCCTCGCCATAAACAGGTAATGGCTTATCTGCTAAAGCATTGGCAATCATTAACGGGATTAGCTTCTCTGGAAAATGATATGGTCCATAGTTGTTAGAGCAACGGCTGATGGTTACTGGCAGCCCATAAGTTCTGTGGTAAGCAAGAACTAATAAGTCTGCCCCTGCCTTTGAGCTACTGTATGGAGAACTTGTATGAATCGGTGTCTCCTCTGTAAAGAATAAGTCCGGTCTGTCTAATGGAAGATCTCCATAAACTTCGTCAGTGCTTACCTGATGGTATCTCTTGATACCGTATTTACGGCAGGCATCCATCATAACAGCAGTTCCTTTAATGTTTGTGTCTAAGAAAATCTCAGGATTTTCAATAGAACGGTCTACATGAGACTCTGCTGCAAAGTTCACAACCATGTCTGGATGCTCTTCTTCAAATAATTTATAGATTGCTTCTCTGTCACAAATATCAATCTTACAGAAACGGAAATTAGGGTTATCCATTACTGGTGCTAAAGTAGATAAGTTTCCTGCATATGTAAGCTTGTCCACGCATACAATTCTATAATCAGGATATTTATCTAACATATGAAATACAAAGTTACTTCCAATAAATCCGGCTCCTCCGGTCACGATAATTGTCATTCTTCTATCCTCTTCTTTCTTAATACAAATGTTCCTGATATTTTCCATCCAGTACGTCTTTCAGATATTGTCCATACTGGTTCTTCTTTAAGACTTCATAAACTTTCAAGACTTCCTCTTTAGAGATCCATCCATTTAAGTAGGCAATCTCTTCTAAGCAGGCAATCTTTCTGTGCTGATGCTGCTCTACTGTCTTGATAAAGTTCGTTGCATCCACTAATGATTCGTGTGTTCCAGTATCTAACCATGTGAATCCCTGTCCAAGAAGTTCTACATTTAAGCTGTTATCTTCTAAGTAGATACGGTTTAAATCTGTAATCTCAAGTTCGCCTCTGGCACTTGGCTTTAAGTTCTTTGCATACTCTACAACACGGTTATCATAGAAATACAGACCGGTCACACAGTAATTACTCTTTGGATATTCTGGTTTCTCCTCGATAGAAATAGCCTTTCCATCATGGTCGAACTCTACGATTCCAAAACGTTCCGGGTCATCTACATAGTAGCCAAATACTGTAGCTCCCTTTCCTGTTTCTGCATTCTCAACCGCTGCCTGTAATCTCTTCTTTAATCCATGACCTGCAAAAATATTGTCACCAAGAACCATTGCCACTGGCTCATCACCAATAAACTCTTCCCCAATGATAAACGCCTGAGCAAGTCCATCCGGACTAGGCTGTATAGCATATTGAAGATTCACACCAAACTGATGTCCATCCCCTAATAAATCCTGAAATCTTGGTGTGTCTGCTGGTGTAGAGATAATTAAAATATCTCTGATACCTGCGTTCATCAATACAGACATAGGATAATAAATCATTGGTTTGTCATATATCGGTAATAACTGTTTTGATGTAACCATGGTAAGTGGATATAATCTTGTTCCTGATCCACCTGCTAAAATAATTCCTTTCATAAATTCGCTAACCTCCTCAGCTTTTGCTTATATTTATAACTTATCTATAGTTATCCTTTTGCAGCTTATTCTCTCTATAAAATAAGCTACAAAAGGTTTACATTGATCCATCTTTCTTAAACACAACTAATACTGTTTTAAACAGAATCTTTATATCTAGCCCAATGTTCCAGTTTGTGATATACTCTTTATCAAGACGAACTACTTCTTCAAAATCGGTAATATCACTTCGTCCGCTTACCTGCCACATGCCAGTGATTCCCGGCTTAATTGCCAGCCTTGCACGATGGTGAATCTCATACAGATTCGTTTCTGAAATCAAGGGTGGGCGAGTACCTATAATCGACATATCGCCTCGTAATACGTTAAAGAATTGCGGAAATTCATCTAAACTTGTTCGTCTGATAAAATCACCGATTCCTGTCTTATGTGTCCCATCTGGAAGTATCTTATTTCCGATAACACGAGGATCAAAGTCCAGTTTAAACATCTTTCCATCTCCAAGTTTGTTATCTTTCATAAGCTCTGCCTTACGTTCTTCTGCATCCATGTACATACTGCGGAACTTGTACATTTTAAATTTCTTTCCATTCTTTCCTACTCGTTCCTGAGCAAAGAAAATTGGTCCCGGTGATGCAATATAAATTGCCGGTCCGACAAAAATACAAATGATTCCGGTAAAAATACATCCAACTAATCCACCCGCAATATCCATTAAGCGTTTTAACATTAACTGTCTGGTTGATGCATAATTGATACTTGTCGTAAGGACTGTGTAATCACCAACCTTTTCCACAAACTGTTTTTTCCCTGGCACACTTGTAATCTTTGCAAGATTAAGATGAATGGTTACTCCTGTCTCTGATAACTGCTCAATTAACTCTGCCGGATACGGAAGAACTTCTGAAACAACAATCAGAACTTCATCAATCCATTCCTGACATACATACATTGCTGCAGTCTCTTCGTTGGCAACTACCGGAACTCCATGAATTTCTCTTCCAGTCCAGTCCGCATCAATTACAGCTACACCAGCCAATGAGAATCTGGCATAATTGTTTTCCTGCATACTTAACACTACTTGTTCAGCCACATCTTCTGATGTTACAATTAGTAGTTTACGTTCTCCGCCATCCTTCATCTGTTTTCGCAGAAGTTTTTTCCAAAGTTCTCTGACAACATACGTCATTACTAAATAAATTATTATGGTCAGCATCAATGTTAATCTTGAAAAGTCCTGTCCCTGCTGAAGCAGGAATAAATATAAAACTGCCAATGCACCTACCATAATCGCATGATTTAACGTAACTACAAAATCACGATAGTATCCTCTCTTTAACACGCTTTTCATGGTGCCATATGCAAAAATCATAACCAGATCTGCCAGTTCAAGGAAAACTGCCATATTGCGATAAATAATGATTTCATATGGATTAAATCCATATCCGCTAATTGCATATGCCAGAACATACGCTAATTGCAAACAGATCATGTCTAAGATTATAAAATCTGTGTGTTTTAACCATCCTTCAGAATCTTTTCTATACATAGATTTTTTTCTTTCCCCTTCCATTTTTTTGTAATCTATCTGTTAATCTACAATCGTCCCCACAATTGTAGAAATTGCCTTCAAATTTGAGTGATTTAAAACTAGATAGGATTATTGCTACACAAAGAAGAGCATTAATCCGGAATATGTTAAGATTTGTTGAGATATGTAATTCCGTCCATAGCCATGCCCCAAACACAAGTAAGCAGCACATGGGAATCACATTTTGAATATTTAGATATGCGATATAAGAGTTTCGATATTCAGTTTTCTTTTTCTTTTCATTCCCATTAATATGTACTGGGGTATCCATCGTACACTTTCGTTTTGATATTCCTAGCATTTCATATCTCCCTTACTGTACCCCCCCCCGACAAAATCGAGGGCTACTTTCTTATCTCTTTTTTCTCATTTATTTCTTATATTTTTCTCCAATGACAGATAACCTGTGAACGTCTTTCGAGGGACATCCGCAGGCTCAGCCATTACCTCCTATTATTTATGATTCTCATTTACTTATTTATGATTGGGTCAAAATAAGCATCCAGGAAACCACTTTATTATATATATTCCCGCTGGAAATACGATTGGTTTCCTCTAATGATAAATCATAAGAATCATACTAAGGAACCTAGCTAAGCCAGCGAAAACCCTGTAAAATCAAGCTTTTTCTCGGTTGGCTCTATTATACCGCTGACTCCTTTCAACACATTAAGGAACTGCGGGAATTCATCCAAGCTCCAGTCACGGATGAAGTTGCCGACACCTTTTTTGATTGTGCCGTCCGGGAGCTTCTTGCTACCGATGATTCGAGGGTCAAAGTCGAGCTTGAACATCATGCCGTCCTGTACACGGTTTTCCTTCATGAGTTCGGCTTTGCGTTCTTCGGCATCCATGTACATACTTCGGAACTTATACATCTGGAACAGCTTTCCGTTCTTTCCGACACGGGTCTGCTTGAAGAAGATCGGTCCCGGTGACTGGATGTAGATGGCAGGTCCTACGAAGATGCAGAGGATTCCAGTGATAATGCAGCCTGCAAGTCCTCCTAAGATGTCGAGCATACGCTTTAAGACGATCTGGCGGCGGCTTACGCTGTTAATACTTGTTGTGAGGACGGTGTAAGTTCCAAGTCGTTCGACGAACTGCTTCTTGCCGAGCAGGTTCTGCGACTTGGCAAGCTTCATATGTACGACAACACCCATCTCAATGAACTTATCCAGAAGGTCTGATGGATAAGATTCGCTTTCCGGAATATTAAGAAAGACTTCATCTACCCATTCACGACAGACATATTCAACGAGATCTTCCTTGTCTGCGACAACCGGAACACCGTCAATCGTTCGTCCCTTTGCCTTATCATCAAGGATACATACACCGGTCACAATATAATCTGAATAATTTTTATTCTTAATATTGTCAATGACTGTATCAACAATCTCAGATACGGTTACAATAAGAAGGGAGCGTCTTCCGTTTCCTCCCAGATACTTACGCAGTAAATACTTCCATATATTGCGGTTAATATAGCTTAGAAGTAAATATAATGCTGCTGTGTATGTAAGCACCAGTCTCGAATAATTATCGGCCTCTTTAAATGTAAATAAATAAAATACGGAGCATAAAGTGATGAGACAGGTCTGCTTGACCGTCACAGTAAATTCGCGATAAAAACCACGTTTTAATACATTCTTCAACGAATCGAAGAAAAAGATTACCACGATATCCATGAGAGCAAGGCTCCACATCATATCACGGTATAAAGAATTCGCAAATACATTCAGCGACCCATGCCGCATACCGAATGCAAGCGTAAAAGAAATCCACAGACAGACTACGTCCAGGATCATGAAATCCAGGTGCTTCAACCAGCCCTGTACACTCTTCTTATACATATACTTTCCCCAATCTTATTTTTCTTGTGCTGATTATCCTATAAATGAACTTCTATCCCCGCAAAATCCATACTTCTTCTTATGTGATAATCCTGTTTTCATACTTTTTTGGTGTGTCTTAACAGACAGTACACAAATGATTCAGAATTGAACTATAGATGTAAATTAAAATATTCTGATGTACTGATCTTTTTAATAAAACCACACACCTTTTCATAGTGAATAAAGTATAACATATATTTCTTATTTGTAGTATTCTTAAATATGACTAATTTCGACCTTTTAATCTGGCTATTTTGGGTCATGTCAGACTATATTTTCAATTTTCCACTAAAACTTTACTTTATCTGTGTTATTTCCTTGTCATTTTTTACTGTTTGTATATATATAATGTATACTTTGTAAAATTATAAGATGAAAAAGATTCTATAAAAAAGACATATCTGACAGCTGCTAAACTGCTTTGATATGTCTCCTTTATTTTATAAGGTTCTATCTCTCATTTTACTTACTTAATGGGGTTTATTACTTCCCATTATACTGATAGCGAACTCCTTTTACAACATATCCTGCTGCTGTCTTCTTCAGCTTCAGTGTTGTTGTACCGATGTTCGTTCTGCCCTTCTCTCCGTAGCATCCTAAACGGTTCTGTGTTGTTACGGTGTAGATATTCTTACCGGTACGGGTTACCTTTGTGATCTTGTAATCTGGAATCACATCTCCGAAGTCTCCGCCACAGTACATATATGGATCTTTATAGTACTTGCTGTTGGAGCTGCATACTAACATCGCATGATTCTTATTCTTCTTGTTCCTGATGGTATTAACGGAAGCGCTCTTACCAAAAAGCTTCTTTGTCTCGGAACGAAGTTCCTTTGCTGTGTAGCTGTAGTCTCCTTTGTAATTATATCTTACAAATACGGCGATGGATAACTTGGCATTATCGTTAAGCTTCATCTTTACCGGTCTGGTGGTGGACTGTTCACTTAAGTTCATCGCTGTCGTATATGCGGTCATCATCTTGCTAATGTTCTTAATCTCACGATTCCCTGCCATCTTACCGGTTACGTCTGTAGATGCTGCCTGCACCGGTGTAAATGGAATGAGTATTACTGCCATAAACATTACTGCTAAAATTGTACTTAATCTCTTCTTCATAGGGAACCCCTCCTCGTCTTCCTGATATAGTAAGGAATGTCTTTGCATTTCCTATGCTTTTATTTTAATATTTTTACAGGAAAACTGCCATAACAGAAGTATTATCTTTGGTTACAGGCGGGATAAGAATGTATAACAAAAGTGTTAACATGGATTTTAGTTGGTCAAAATTACAAAAGAAGCCCCCTTCTCTGCTTTCACAAAGAAGGGGGCTTCTTTTGATTCCATGCCCTACTATACTGGTTCTGTAGATTAGCTTATGGCACTTTATCTTTCGTATACACAAAAAACTTACAGTAGATGTAAGCTGTCCTTGTGAAGATTACTCTTCTGTCAGCTTATATCCGGCGATTCTGGCAAGCTCGCGGATAGAATCTCTTGATACCTTCTTACCTCTATATTCAATGAGGTCTTCACACTGTCCTGTAAAGATATCACTAGGGTTATACTTCTTAATGATGATCTTATCTTCTTCTGTGAAGATTTCTAAAGGTTCTCTCTCACCGATGTCGAAACTTTTACGAAGTTCCATTGGTAATGTAATTCTTCCTAATGAATCAAGCTTTCTTACTATTCCAGTACTCTGCATAACGTACTCTCCTCTCTGGCGCAGCGTCTACTTCTTATTTTACTTTTTAATGACCTGCTGCCTGTGCAATGTTTTTGTGATGACTGTAGTATATCATAGGGCGATTCATTTGTCAACTAAAAAATGGAAAGTTTTTTTTAAAATGTTAGGCGGTGTGCAAACTGTTATTTTGAAGTTCTTATTACATTTCGCCGTTATATTCTCATTCTAGTATAATAATAGAAATTCTTGTACTTTCCCTTGTAAAAAGTTGTTATCTGTCTCTAAGAGTGAGACTATCTCGCAAATGCGATGGCAACTTTTTACTTTACAGTTAACAAAATACCCCCACTTACAGCAATTGAAAATCGTTCTTTAACAAGTTCTTACTTTAACTTAAGTAAATACTGTCCATAATTGGTCATCTTTAAACTTTCTCCAATCTCGTGGATCTTGTCTAAAGATATAAATCCTTCTTTCCATGCAAGTTCTTCTAAGCAGCCTACATAGCATCCGGACTTCTGGAGTGCCTTAACAATCTCAGCCGCTTCTAACATGCTGTCTGCGGTTCCGGCATCCATCCATGTGAGTCCTCTGTCAAATGGGATAACCTTTAACTGGCCTCTTCTTAAGTATTCTAAGTTAACATCTGTGATCTCGTACTCACCTCTTGCAGATGGCTCAAGATTCTTAGCGATGTCGATTACCTGATTATCATAGAAATATAATCCCGGTACGATGTAGTTCGACTTCGGATTCTTCGGCTTCTCTTCGATGGATACGGCCTGTCCGTTCTCATCAAACTCTACTACACCGAATGGTCTTGGGTCGTCTACATAATAACCAAATACCTTCGCACCATGGTCATCCTTGATGGCTTCCTTCATAATCTCATCAAGATTATGGCAGTGGAAAATGTTATCTCCTAATACAAGACATACGGAGTCATCTCCAATAAAGTCTTCCCCAATGATCAGAGCATCTGCAATTCCTCGTGCAACCTTCTGTACGGCAAACTCGATATGAATTCCAAACTCACTTCCGTCCCCAAGAAGATTCGTAAATTCCTTCTCTTCTCCCGGTGGAATGATTACGAGAATGTCCTTAATCCCTGCCTGAAGTAAAGTAGCGATCGGATAATAAATTAATGGCTTGTCATATACTGGTAATAATGGTTTACAAACCGGCTTTGTCATAGGGTATAGTCTGGTACCTTTGCCGGCAGCTAATACTATTCCTTTCATATTAAAATCCCCTTGTCATTCGTTAAATATCTTATTATATTGTCACGTTACAGACTTTATAATGTCATTCCCAGCGTTGTCACTCTTATGCAAATGATAGTAAATTCCCATTACGAAATCATCTTGCTTCCAATATTTTATATTATTTCCTTCCATTTGTCAAACTTTCTTTGCAAATTTAACTAAATATTTATATAGTTGGTTTTTATTTTTCTGCAAATGCGTTCTGTACTGTGTCCATCAACCATATTTAGGAAAACTTTGCGGAAGTTATCGAGGTCTGACTGTTCTACTTCTGACACAATATTCTCAAGCATGGAGGCTGCCTTTTCACATAAAGCTTCAAATTCTGCGACAACCGGTCCCGGAGTGAACTGATCATAATCAAAGTAAAAATCTCTGCTGTCCATATATTCCTTCTCATCAAATGCATAAAACAGCATCGGAAGTTCTAAGATTGCCGCTTCAAATACACTTGAGCTGTAGTCTGTGATAAGAAGATTGCTTATGAGCATAAGGTCGTTAATATGCTCCTTTGTACTAAGGTCAAATACTCTGTCCTTCCACTGCTCTTCTACAAAAAAGCTCTGCTTAACAAACGGATGATTCTTGAGAATAAGCACCGTATCTTCCGGCTGTCGTTCCATGAAGCGATTAACGTCAAATGCCTCCGGTGGATAGTGTGCATCCTTATTCCCATCTCCTCGGAATGTCGGCGCAAACAAAATGACACGATTGTCCTTAAATGCCGGGTACTTCTCATAAAGTTCCCTGCGCTTTTCTTCTTCGTATTCCCAGTCAAAAAGCCGGTCTGTACGAGGCACGCCGAGCGCCTGTACCTTACTTGGTGAGATGCCAAATGCTTCCGCATAAATGTCTCTTACGGTATCGCTGCTTACCGGTACGAGATCATAATTCCTGTGATTCATGGAAGTCTGCGGCGCACCGCCTTTTTTCCCCATGCGGGTAAGCCCGAACGTCTTAAAGGCACCGCAGGCATGCCATAACTGGATAATCTTTGTCTCGTTCCGCTTATGAATGCTGTGAAGCTGCGGATAAAAGTCTTCTAGAATAATGACTGCCGATGTCGCGCACTTTAAGGCACACTCCCGCAATTCTCTCTTCTTTAAATGGTCTACCGTCTTTGTATTAATAAATGTAGTAATCTCTACTCCCGGTTCATTCTCCTCAAACCACTTCTTTACAAGCATAAGATTTCCGCCCTCTTCCGGCTCTCTTTCCGACAGAAAAAGAATCTGGTTCGGCTTCACCTTATTCTTTGCCACGTATTTACGGTATCTGGCAGCAAAATAGTCGGTATTCTGCTGACGTGCACTGTAATTATATCCACTGATACGGTACACTGTCTCATTCGCCCGCTTCGCCGCCTTTATAAAGTTCTTTCCTTCTTTAAAATAATCTCTTACGAGCAAAAATGGCAAGCCGAGAGAACATCCTGCAAACTTAAGCAGATTCCTCTTACGCACGATCTCTGCTCTTGCAAAAAGCTCCTTCTGTACCGGAAATGGCTGGTCATCAAGGCTGATCTCTTCTGCTCCGCACCAGAGCGCAAACACAACATTCACCTTATGGCGTGGCGGACTGTAAAATACATATGGCAGAAGAATCTCTGCATCGGCGCGGATCTGCTCGCCCACTTCGCCCTCTTCAATCACTACTTCCATCGGAAAACGGCGTTCTACCTGTCTCTGCGTAAATACTGCCTGTACACGTATGCGCTTTCCCTCCATCTCCTCCGGCATCTTGGCGCGGAATCCGAGCTTCATCGTCTTCTGCGTAATATTCACTGTAATTCTGTAATTAATCTTTCTCATAACTCTTATCGGTTTCTTTCTCTTATGATTTTTAAGCTCCTGGACTAACTTCATTTAGTAAATGCATTCTTTTTTATTGTTCCTTTTAAATAACATTCCAGCTTCGATAAAGGAATCTTCTTCTCCCACTGTCTTCGGGCAATATCCTGCTTTAACGTAAGTGCCTGATCCTGTGACTTCTTTAAGTCTTCCGCATTACCTGCTTCTTTTGCACCTTTTGTATCTTTTGCTTTCGCTGTGATCGAAACAAGCTGGCTGCTCCGGCTTACCGGTGAAAAAGAAGAACCGGTATTATTCACCCTAAGTGTATTAAGAAGACTTCCTCCTGTGGACATCTTAAGAATGGACACAACCTTCTTAACAGATACTTCCTTCTTCTCTTTCTTTAATAATTCAGGAAGTTCTCCCGTCACCTTCATATATGAAGCATCTGCAAAGTCTTCTTCCATATCTTCCTGCGTATAATTCTTAATCGCCTTCTCTCTACGGGCCGCACTGCTTCCCTTATCGTAAGACATTACCCAGAAAGGACCACCGGCACTTGCTCCCTTCGACTGTGCAATAACATCTGCCAACCGATACTTGTAAGCGGAGCGTGTTCTGCTTCCTACATCAGCAACCGTAACACAGTCATTGTTATCGATTGCAACGAGGACCATAAAGTGACCGCCTCTTGTAAAATACCCCGGTCCCATAAGGCATACGACCGGCTTACCTGCCTTAAGCGCCTTCTTAATCGCCTGATAGTCTGTTCCTGCTCCCTGACAGCGAAGCCCATATGCCGTCGCCATCGCCGGTATCATCTCGTGAGCAGAGCCTTCTCTTGAATAAAATCCATGCTGGTATCCCCAGATGGCTGTATCAAGCGGAGTAACCCACTTACCGGTAAGCGATGTAATGACAACTGCCATGGAAGTCGGTCCACAGCCTGCCTTTGCAATACAGTACCCATTCTGATTCCATGCGCTATCTCCCTGATTAAAATAAATATAACCGGCTATATACTCTTTATGATTCTTCATCGAAAGACGGGTATCGTTATATACTTTCGGAATAAATGTATTGACCGTATCTCTTCCATCCGGTGCATCTTCCTCTGCAATCTCCTCCTTGATGTTCTTAACCGCACTCTTTGTCCTGATCTCCATATCTTTTCTTGTAGAAATCTTGTTATTCTGTGCGGTGTTATCTGTATTCTCATTCGTACGGTCATCCTCTAAATGATCAGAATTCTTATCCTGTTTCGTATTCTTATTACTATCTGCCTGTCCATCTGACCCAGATGCCGAACTGCCGGTCTGCTCTGTCTGATGCGAAGCATCGTTTGAAGAGCTGCTGCCCGATGTGCCATTCTCAGATGCCGAACTTCCTGCCGAATTGCTTCCAGATACAGAACTTCCTGATGTAGAACTTCCTGATGTAGAACTTCCTCCGGATGTCTGACTGCCTGATCCTGAACTTCCTTCCGTACCACTTGATGTACCGCTTCCCGACGTAGTATGCGTACTTTCTGTCGTATGATTCGTCTGCGATTCATCCTTTCCGGTGCTGCTGCCTTCGGTATTCTTCTCGGAAGAAGCCTTCGTACCTTCTTCCTTCTTTGTCGTCACTTCTGTCGTACTCTCACTTTTTCCTAAACAATCGGCAGATACTCTTACAGATATACTAGATCTACTCTGCACCGTCAGCTTCCTGCCCTGTACGACGGCTTTCTCTGCCGCATAAACCATCGTCGGCTCTGACTCTGCCTGAAAAAAGCACTCTGGATTCGTAAATGTCATGACTGTACCCAGCCCCAATGCCAGTACCGTCCGTCCAAAGTTGTTCATCAATCCTTCCTTCTTTCTTTTTACATAGTTAATGTAGATTTTTTCGTGACTTATTGATATAATATAGCAAATAACATATTTTTACAATAGGCTTTTCTATTCTTTTGCATATTTAAGAATTGCCTATTTTGCCCGGAGGAGGGGCATACTATGGATAAAAAGTTTAATTTTCAGGAATTACAGGCAATCGTGGCAACACTTCGCGGAGAGAATGGTTGCCCATGGGATAAGTCACAGACACACGAATCGCTTAAATTATATACGTTAGAAGAAGCCTACGAGGTGAATCAGGCTGTATCTAATCTGACTAAGACTGGGGACTGCACCAACTTAAAAGAAGAACTTGGCGACCTTCTTTTCCAGGTGCTTTTACAGTCACAGGTTGCCGAAGATAACGGTGAATTTGCCATCGAAGATGTGATTGACGGCATCGCACGCAAGATGATCCACCGTCATCCACATGTATTTGCCGGCCGCCATTATGACAGCGTAGAACAACAGCAGGCTGACTGGGAGAAGTTAAAGGCACAGGAAGAAGGCCATAAACAGACCTCTTTAAAAGAGGACATCGATCTTATCCCGGAAAACTTTCCTGCCCTCATCCGCGGTGAAAAGGTAGCGAAAAAGGCTGCCGCTGCCGGTGTACTTTCCACCAACGATGAAGATGTATTCAAAGATCTTCTCACTTCCGTCATCAATCTGCAGCTCGGCACCGCTGGCGAAGACCCTGAAAAGAAGTTCAACAGCGATGAAGAACTTTCCGAAAAGTTAGGAGACACCCTGTTCGCACTGTGCCGCTTCTGCGCAAAATATAAAGTCTCAGGTGAGATGGCACTTTTAAAGAAACTTGAAGAATTTTAAAAAGCATCATCGCAAAGATAAAACAAGAATTCTTCTATTCGGATTACCTCGAAGATAATGCTGAAAGAAGGAATGGTTTCTCATTTGATTTTGTTCCGTTGCGCTAAACATTTCATTTTGCCTCAAAAAGCAAAAATTTCGGAAAAACGAGTCCGAAGTTTTTAGAGTCAAAATTCCATAGCGCAAAGTCACAAAATTCAAATGAGAAACCATTCCTTCTTTATTTTTCTTTCGAGCAATCCGAAATCCAGCCTTTTATTTGCATTTTCTAGTTTCTGTCTTTGGCTTATTTGGGAGAAATTTCACCATTACTTTTGGTCCTGAAATCCAACATCACAACAAAAAATATCACGACGTTTTTTCGCTTTCAGGAGGACTAACGAGTAATTGCTGCTCCATTAGGCAAACGAATATCACCAATGACAGAAACTAACCAGAAAACAGGAAATCCATTGCTAGTCTCTGCGGCTTTAGAGCAAAGTCAAGATGCGATTGAGCATATTGACTGCAGTGATACAGAGCAGAGACTAACAATGGATTTCCTGTTTTCGTCTGTTTCGTTTGTTTCTTAAAATATCTCATCTATCAGAATGCTGCAGAATTCGCTATAGTAGTAAAGGAACTGATTCATATCCTTTTCCCCCATACGCTCTTTGACCCTCTCTAAGAGCGTTCCACACTTCTCCAGCTCTTCGGTAATAAGCTTCTTCCCTGCCTGGGTAAACTGTACTTTTACGTAGCGGTGATCTTCTTCACTGCTTTTCATTTCCAGATACCCTTTCCGTTCCAGGTTATGAAGCATTCGGGATACGGCTGGTCTTGACAGCTTCAGCGCATCTCCGATATCGGATGGAATGACAAATGTTTTGACTAGCAGAAGCCGCCGCAGAGTAAGTAACATCGTCAGCTCGCCTGACGGGATGTTACACAGCTGTTGAAACTGAACATTCGCCCTTCTCATCTGAATGATTAACTGTTGATAATCTTCTAAAGTCACCTTCTGTTCTGTCTGAGGTTCGTCTTCTGGCCAGTCAGAACTGCCTGTGTCTTTCGTTTCCATATTTCCTCCAAAAAATACTTATATTTTTTTCATATACTTTTCATATACTTAATTCAAGAATGCCCCGGCATTCTTGCTGCGAGATGCGCGTCATGCAATGCAT
>ENA-ORTW01002701-ORTW01002701.1-human-gut-metagenome-genome-assembly--contig:-NODE-2701-length-16172-cov-16.674815_pt1 | contig 16172 bp, 9 predicted proteins | sample MGYA00242072_ERZ509193 | MGnify/ENA primary metagenome ERZ509193 (study PRJEB26280, sample SAMEA2338813) | human gut metagenome | biome: human gut; feature: human-associated habitat; material: faeces... | reverse complement strand
AGCAATGTGTTTGTGAGTGAGCTGCAGGATTCGGCAATAGAGCTCGGTGCGAGAATCTGGGTGAAGAACGAGGATTACTGGAACACAAAATGGCAGCTTACAGAAGAAATTAAAACAGCATTTGATAAAAATAACATCGAAATTCCGTTTCCGCAGATGGATGTTAATATTCAGAAGAAGAGCATAGACTCTGACTTTTAAAGCCGGGGATTGCAGGATACTACTTTAACAGATTTTTTGTGGTAAATATACTTATAATTTAACTATAATATGTAAAAATGTGGTATACTATCATCAACGCATTTTAGGAGGAATAATTGATGACAATTCACGATTTGGCTGAATACGAGATTTTAGATGAGCACAGAGTGGAGGATGTCCAGTCGGACGGATTCATTCTGAGACACAAAAAAAGTGGTGCAAGGATTGCCATTTTATCAAATAATGATGATAACAAGGTCTTTTATATAGGCTTCAGGACTCCGCCGGAGGATGAGACGGGTGTACCGCATATTATTGAGCATACCACACTTTGCGGTTCAAAGAAGTTCCCGGTAAAGGATCCCTTCATTGAGCTGGCAAAGGGCTCGCTCAATACATTTTTAAATGCCATGACATACCCTGACAAGACAGTTTATCCTGTTGCCAGCTGCAATGACCAGGATTTTAAGAATCTCATGGATGTGTATCTGGATGCAGTGTTTAATCCGAATATCACAAAGTACGAGGAAATATTCAAGCAGGAGGGCTGGCACTACGAGCTTACAGGCAGGGATGATGAGCTTAAGATAAACGGAGTGGTGTACAATGAGATGAAGGGAGCATACTCATCGCCGGATGAGGTGCTTTCAAGCCAGATTTACCGCTCGCTTTTCCCTGACAATACCTACAGCAAGGATTCAGGCGGTAATCCGGAGTATATTCCTAAGCTTACGTATGAAGCATATCTGGACTTCTATCACAAGTATTATCATCCATCCAATTCATACATTTATCTGTATGGTGATATGGATGTTGTCGAGAGGCTTGAGTGGCTGGATAAGGAATATCTGAGCCTGTATGATTATAAAAAAGTTAATTCAGAAATTAATAAACAGCCTGCATTTGATGAAATAAAGAATGTTGAGACACAGTATTCAATTACCATGGATGATTCACAGGAGAATAAGACTTATCTATCTTATAACCGTGTGGTAGGGGATTCGCTTGATGAGATGCTCTATCAGGCATTTGATGTGCTTGACTATGCACTTGTCAGCTCACCGGGAGCACCGGTGAAGCAGGCATTGATAGATGCGGGAATCGGTGATGATGTGTATGGCTCATATGATGCGGGCATTTTGCAGCCGGTATTCTCGTTTGTGGCAAAGAATGCCAATGCATCTCAGGCAGATGAGTTTGAAAGCATTATAGAAAACACTCTTAAAGAAGTTGTTAAAACAGGAATTAATAAAGAAGCATTGCTCGCTGGAATCAACAGCAGCGAGTTCAAATTCAGGGAGGCTGACTTCGGACAGTTTCCTAAGGGACTCCTTTTTGGATTAAACTGTTTAGACAGCTGGCTGTTTGATGATATGAAGCCTTTTATACATCTGGAGTGTCTTGGTACCTTTGCTAAGCTTCGAAAGGCTGTAGATACTGATTATTTTGAAAAGCTTATACAGGAGTATCTGCTTGACAATACCCATGGTTCATCTGTCACAGTAAAGCCGAAGCGTGGCCTTGGCAATGAGAGGGAGGAGGCTTTGGCAAAGGAACTTTCCGATTACAAGGCATCTCTTTCAGATGAAGAGATTAAAAAGCTGATTGAGGATACAGAGCATTTAAAGAAATACCAGGAGGAGCCTTCGTCAGACGAGGATCTGCGCAAGCTTCCAATGCTTACAAGGGCGGATATGAAAAAGAATGCTATGCCTTTTTCAAACATTGAGGATGAACTTTTGGATGTAAAGGTTGTGCGTCATGACATAGAGTCAAACGGCATTGATTATATATCATTTTTATTTGATGCAGGTGATTTTGCCCAGAGTGAGCTTGGCTATCTTGGCTTCTTCACAAACGCACTCGGGCTGGTGAGCACCGAAAAGTACAGCTATACCGATTTAGCCAATGCTACCAACATATATACCGGCGGAATCAGCACAGGTACTGCAAGTCACCCGGATATTAAGGATAGAAATAATTTCGTGTTTAAGTTTGAGGTGAAGCTTAAGGTATTGGAGAAAAATCTTGACAAGGCACTTGAGCTTATGGAGCAGATGCTTCTTACATCGGATTTTACAGATACAAAGAGACTGGGTGAGCTTGTAGCGCAGATTAAGGCAAGGCTTCAGGCTAACCTTAGCAGTTCAGGTCATCTGGTTGCAGCTATGCGAAGCATGTCGAGCTTCTCGCGCTACGCACTTTATCAGGACGAGCTAAAGGGAATTGCTTTTTACCGTTCTATATGCCGCATAGAAAAGGAACTTTCCGAGTCACCAAAGAGTGTGTCAGATAAGCTTGCTGCAATAGCCAAAAAGCTGTTTGCAAGAAACAGAATGCTTATCAGCTTTACCGGAAATAACGAGGCTTACGGCAATGCAAAGCCTTCGTTAGAAAAAGTTATGACTGGATTTAATAAAATGAGTGCTGTAGGCAATCAGGCTGAGGTTCATTTTAACACAGCAAAGGAAGCATTTATCGATGCATCACAGATACAGTATGTGGCAAAGACCGGTGATTTCATCTGTGAGGGCTATGAATACACCGGAGCGCTGAGACTGCTGCGTATCATCTTAAGCTATGATTATCTCTGGATAAATGTCAGGGTAAAGGGTGGTGCTTACGGCTGCATGAATATATTCCTTAGAAGCGGAGAGAGCTACTTTGTCTCATACAGAGACCCTAACCTTTCAGACACACTTGATGTCTATGACAGGATACCTGAGTATATAAAGAGCTTTTCACCTGACGAGAGGGATATGACCAAGTATATTATCGGTACCTTCAGTGCACTTGATACGCCTATGAATCCGGAAGCAAAGGGAAGCAGATCACTGTCGGCATATCTCGAGGGTATTACCTACGAGCAGATTCAAAAGGAGAGAAATGAGATACTAAATGCACAGCCAGAGGATATCAGAAGGCTTGCAGACCTTGTAGAGGCAGTGCTTAAGAAGGACAGTATATGTGTCATCGGCAATGAAAATATGATTAAAGAGTCGGCAGGGCTCTTTGAGAATGTTGAAAAGCTTATATAAATACAGATTCACATAGGAGGAAAAATGATACAGAATTTCAAATCGGGTTTTGTTACAATAATCGGTAGACCAAACGTGGGTAAGTCAACACTGATGAACAGGCTTATCGGTCAGAAAATTGCCATCACATCAAACAAGCCTCAGACCACAAGAAACCGCATCCAGACAGTATACACGGATATGGAAAAGGGACAGATAGTGTTCCTTGATACTCCGGGCATACACAAGGCCAAAAATAAGCTGGGCGAGTATATGGTCAATGTGGCGGAAAAGACATTGAATGAGGTGGATGTTGTGCTGTGGCTTGTGGAACCGACCAACTTTATCGGGGCAGGAGAGCAGCATATCATAGAGCAGCTTAAAAAGGTTAATACCCCTGTTATATTGATTATCAACAAGGTAGATACAGTGGAAAAGGAAAAGGTGCTTGAGTATATAGACACCTACCGCAAGGTATATGACTTTGCAGAGATTATTCCTACGTCAGCCTTAAGAGGGCAGAATACGGATGATGTTATTAATTCTATATTTAAGTATTTGCCTTATGGCCCACAGTTCTATGATGAGGACACCATCACAGATCAGCCGGAGCGTGCTATCTGTGCTGAGATTATCAGGGAAAAAGCGCTCCATGCTCTAAATGACGAGGTGCCGCATGGCATTGCAGTAGGAATTGACCGCATGAAGACAAGAAAGACAAAGAGTGGTTCTATTATAGATATGGATGCCACAATTGTCTGCGAGCGAGACTCCCATAAGGGGATCATTATAGGAAAGCAGGGCAGCATGCTCAAAAAAATCGGCACCAATGCGCGATATGAGATGGAAAGACTGCTTGACTGTAAGGTGAATCTGAAGCTATGGGTCAAGGTAAAGAAGGATTGGAGAGACAGCGACTTCCTCATCAAGAACTTTGGATACAAAGAGGAAGAATAGTATTTTGAAAGTAAGATTAAGATGTCACAGAGTGTAGTGTTGACCGGTATGGTGCTTTCAGCCATGCCGGTAGGGGATTTTGACAAAAGAATAACGATTCTCACAAAGGAACGAGGGAAAATCACAGCCTTTGCAAGGGGCGCAAGACGTCCAAACAGCCAGCTTATGGCAGGAAGCAATCCATTTTCGTTCGGTGAGTTTGAGCTGTTTGAGGGTAAAAGCGCATATTCTCTTTCAAAGGTCACAATCAGCAACTATTTCAGAGAGCTGACACAGGATTTGGAAACAGTATACACCGGGTTTTACTTTCTGGAGTTCTGCGGATACTTTTGTCAGGAGAACAATGACGAGAAGGATATGTTAAAGCTTCTTTATCAATCACTCAGGGCTCTTGAATCACCGGCATATAAAAATGAGCTGGTCAGGGCTGTTTTTGAGCTTAAGGCTATTACGATAAATGGCGAGGGTCCATCGCTGTTTTCGTGTATACACTGTCATTCAAGGGAAGGACTTGATGTCTTTTCGGCAAGGCGCGGAGGGGTGTTTTGTGACAACTGTGGCACGCAGGTGCAGGGCAGGCATATACTAAGCGATACACTCTATACCATGCAGTATATTGTTTCAGCTGATATCACAAAGCTGTACACATTTGCAGTGTCAGACGATGTGCTTGAGGAGCTGAGAAGCATAATGAAGGAATATCTTTCAATCTATGTGCATCATGATTTTAAATCAGCAGCTTTTCTGTAATAAATTAAAGCATGAAATTAAATCATGAAATAATTAATAGATACTATGCATGTCGTTGCCCTTTAAAATATGATACTTGAAATCATATATACAAAAGGGTATAATATCATAGATTATATTTTAGGAGGCAGCTATGAATAAAAAGCTATCAATGCTGTTGCCTGTTATTGCGACATGCGGTTTGCTTGCCGGGTGCGGTACAGATTATTATACCAAGGACAGCACGGTGTTTGTTGCAAAAAACGGCAGTGTGGTATCTACAGATGTCGAGGACTTTGATACAGCTGCATACAAGCAGGATGACTTACAAAGCTATGTGGACAAGTCAATAGACGATTACAATAAGAAGAATGACGGTTCGGTCAAGCTCAAAAAGCTGACTGTCGAGAAAAAGAAGGCATCTCTTACCATGAGCTATGCGTCAACCGATGAATACACTGATTTCAATGGGACAAAGCTTTTTTCAGGGACGATTGCGGAGGCTTTGGCAGCCGGATATGATTTCAAGACCGATTTCGCAGCGATAGATGATGGCAAGGCAAAGAAATGTGAATCATCTGAGTTTCTGGATGAAACCGGCTATAAGGTCGTTGTTTACGAAGGCAGCTCAAATTTGCACGTGAAAGGGAAAATATTATATGCATCTGTCGACAAAGTAAAGCTTGTAGATGACAAAACAGTTGCGATTGGTGACAAGTACAGCCTGCTTGCATCACAAACCACAGGGACAGAGAGCACAGAAGCAGTAAAAGCCGATGCGACGGAAGCAACTGAAAACGGAGCGGATGATAGTGTCAGTGATGATGATATATTAAACTCGGTCAAGCAAGACAACGAGGTCACATTTGACTTTGACAGTGAGGAGGACAATTCAGCGCCGGTGTCATATATCACATATGTTATATATAAGTAGATTAAGGCGTGAATTGTTATTTAATTAAGAATACAAGTAACTATTCAGTACAGCTGATTCTAATGCGCCTGCAGCTTACAGCTGTGAAGGTACTGGACAGTTACGAATACAAATAAATCATAAGTAAGATAGAGAGGAAACAAGAATTATGGAAAAGACCATGGACAAAATCGTACAGGTAGCAAAAGCAAGAGGATTTGTATATCCGGGCTCAGAAATTTACGGAGGTCTTGCAAATACATGGGATTACGGAAACCTGGGCGTAGAGCTTAAAAACAATGTAAAAAGAGCATGGTGGAAGAAATTTATCCAGGAGAATCCTTATAATGTAGGTGTGGACTGTGCCATCCTCATGAATCCTCAGACATGGGTTGCATCAGGACATCTCGGCGGCTTCTCAGATCCGCTTATGGATTGTAAGGAGTGCCACGAGCGATTCAGAGCCGACAAAATCATCGAGGATTTTGCGCAGGACAATGGTATTGAGCTTGAGACATCAGTTGATGGCTGGACAAACGAGCAGATGGTAGATTTCATCAAGGAGCACAATGTTCCATGTCCATCATGCGGCAAGCACAATTTTACAGATATCAGACAGTTCAACCTCATGTTCAAGACCTTCCAGGGTGTTACAGAGGATGCTAAGAATACAGTATATCTTCGTCCTGAGACAGCACAGGGTATCTTTGTAAACTTTAAAAATGTACAGCGTACATCACGTAAAAAGATTCCGTTCGGTATCGGACAGGTTGGTAAGTCATTCCGTAACGAGATTACACCTGGTAACTTCACCTTCAGAACACGTGAGTTCGAGCAGATGGAGCTTGAGTTCTTCTGCGAGCCTGGAACAGATCTTGAGTGGTTTAAGTATTGGAGAGGCTTCTGCCGTGACTGGCTCATTTCTCTTGGAATCAAGGAGGATGAGATGAGACTGCGTGATCATGATCCTGCTGAGTTAGCCTTCTATTCAAAGGGAACTACAGATATCGAGTTCTTATTCCCATTCGGATGGGGCGAGCTTTGGGGCATTGCTGATCGTACAGATTATGACCTCGGACGTCATCAGGAAGTTTCAGGACAGGATCTTACATACTTCGATGACCAGAAGAATGAGAAATATCTGCCATACGTTATCGAACCGTCACTCGGTGCAGACCGTGTAGTACTTGCCTTCCTTTGTGCAGCTTATGATGAAGAGGATATCGGTACACCGGAGAAACCGGATGTAAGAACAGTATTCCATTTCCATCCAGCACTTGCACCTGTAAAGATTGGAGTACTTCCGCTGTCAAAGAAGCTTAATGAGAGTGCTGAGAAGGTATTTGCACAGCTTTCTAAGACATACAACTGTGAGTATGATGACAGAGGAACAATCGGAAAGAGATATCGTCGTCAGGATGAAATCGGAACACCATTCTGCGTGACATATGATTTCGACTCAGAGGAAGACCATTGCGTGACAGTACGTGACCGTGACACAATGGAGCAGGAGCGTATCGCAATTGATGAGCTTGATGCTTATTTTGCAAAGAAATTTGAATTCTAATTTTGTACAAACTAACGATGTTTTTTGTTAAATGAGACTTAAAAAAAGCAATTACAACTTTTTTTGAAGGTGTATTTTGTGAAATTATACAAAATTAGGAATTAGGTCACAAAAATTAATATAAAAACATATCAGAAATCAAATTTTATGATATAATATAGATGACAAATGACAACCAAAGATATAGTAAGCTATTCTTTGGTTGTTCTGATATATGGAGATTATGAATATGGAAGCAAAAGAATTAAAGAAGCTGAGCAGAAGTGAGCTGCTAGAGATGCTTTTAGACAGAAGTAAAGAGGTTGAACACTTAAGAAAAGAGCTTGACGAGACAAAAAAACATATTCAGACACTTGAGCGTGAGGTAAAGACATCTGGTGATATCAATGCTGCAATTAATAAACTCACGTCAGCAACAGAGGAAATCCAGAAATTTGCCGCCGTAATATCCATGGCTTCAAATAATCTGACAAGAAAATAATATAGAAGCAATATTTTGTGGTTATGAAATGGATAATTGGACAAAAGAATGATAGAAAAAATATATAAAAAGGCAATATATGCTCTGGCAAGAGTTGCCGTAAAGTACATTGAGCTAAGAAAAAAAAGAGAACAGAAGAAAATTAAGCAGAATAAATCAGCTAACCTCACAAATTCGACAAAAAGCTGCACAGATGCTGAATACAATAAAAAGGTAGTTGCAGAGATTAATCATAACAATATTGTAGCTGTTGCAGAAAGCAAAAATAATATTGATGTAGTGGATTTAAGCAAAGACGAGGAGCTGAAGGATGTCGAACAGAAACCACTTACCAATGAGGATAAGCTTGATTTACTTTTGGCACAGATGATGGAAACATCTGTTAAGTCATCTGAAAAAGTAACGCAGGTACATAAGCAGACCCAAAATGTTGATGAAAATATATCACAGGAAATAGCGGAAATAATTCCGGTCAAATATGTAACACCGGCGCCAGACATAACTCCTGATATAGAAAAAAATATTGAAATAGAGAAGGAATATCAGCAGACTAAAAAAGGAAACCGGCCGGAGGATATATCTGTACATATAGAAAAGGAAATATCAAGGAAGGTTTCAGAAGAAAACAGAGTTGAGAATAAAGAAGTTGAGAATAAAAGTGCTGAGAAGACTGAAGATAGATCGGGCTATCGCAGTATCATGACAGACGACTATGACCGTTATAGCGATGATCTTGGCATAAAGGAGCTACGTCAGGAACTGAGAAGAGTGAAGTATAACAACAAATTTGCAGCAACACTCTTCAATACCGTAGGAACACTTGTGGTAGTGGCAGCGGCAGCAATATTGGTCGCAAACCTGTGGCTCCCTATTTTGAAGGTGACCGGAACATCCATGTCACCGACGTTACAGGAGGGACAGGTGCTTATGGCATCAAAGGGGCATGACTTTAAAACAGGAGATGTCATAGCTTTTTATTACAATAACAAGATACTTGTAAAAAGAGTTATTGCGATGCCGGGTGACTGGGTCAATATATCAGAGGATGGCACGGTTTATGTAAACGATATCGCAATTGATGAACCGTATCTCAATGAAAAAGCTTTAGGAGACTGTAATATAGAGCTGCCTTATCAGGTTCCTGAATCCAAGATTTTCGTGATGGGCGATAACAGAAGCGTATCACTTGACTCAAGAAATACAGCTATAGGCTGTATCTCAGAGGAACAGGTAGTCGGAAGAGTCACATTTGCCATATGGCCATTGTCTAAAATTGGCAAAGTTGACTAAAAATATTTAGCTTTTTTTAGTAAAAAAGTAGAAAAATCAGATTTATGGTCCCGTGTGACCGCTGTGTGACCAAAAAGGTGTAATATGTTAGCTGAACGATTAAGATATTAAGCAAATGGAATTATATAACTCTATGAAAGGAGGATGCAGAATGGATAAGGATATGGAACGTCTCGGCAAAGAACGGCTTAAAAGAGTGAGAAGACGTAGACAGCTTGCTACGTTTATTATTTCAATGGCTGTTATTGTGCTGGGCATTACTGCGTACAGACTTATACAACCTGCATCTGCAGAAGATCAGAACAAGTACGAGTTCGAGGTGGATGGACAGAAGGAAACATATACCAATCTGGGGAAGCTTAAAAATCCTCCGGTGGTGAAGCTTGAAGGTGATCAGCCTGAAGTAGAATGGGATGGAAAGACATTTAATTATAAGGTTGATATGTCTTTCGCCATAGGCGAGGGTGAGTTCAAGGATGAAAGCGGAAATATAATTAAGAATTATTATATGACTTATGGACAGGATATATCTATTCCTGATGCGGTTTGTGATGGCTGGCATTCATATACAGACGAAAGCGGCAATAAGTTTTGTAATTATCGCTTTATAAAAAACAATGATGGTACATTTTCTGTATTGATTAAATTTGCTGATGATTACATACAAAGCAACACTACTGAAATTAAAGGTGGTGCGACATTTGGCGCAAGTGGCTATAGTGAAGTTAAGGACAATGGTGATGTTGTTGTTAAGATAGGCGGAGATGCTACATTAGATATAAGCAAGGAATATATCCATTGGGATAAGAACCACAGCGCTAATTATGATATTACCGTTAAAAAGTCAAATACAACAGATAATACGCTTAAGAAAGATGACAATGGCAAATATGCTGAGTATGTTGTTGATGTTTCATCTGAAAAAGGTACACCGGATGTTATTACTTTAAATGATGTGTTGGAGGCCGGCAAAATGTCTGTTGATACATCAAAGTTTACTTACACAATAACTAAAAACGGACAGCAGGTTGGTGGTGAATATACTGCTAATGTTACGGCTTCTTCGAATAATGACAATAATAATCATAAATATAATCTTACAGCAACGCTGCCTAAGCTTAATGCCGGTGAAAGCTGCCAGATAAAATACAAGTATTATTATGACACATCTCTTTGCGATAGTGGAAATGAGTCACAGGCGTCTAACAAGGTTACCGGTGAATCAATAAATAAAAAGTCTAATGAAAAGGTTATTGATACATCAAGCAGTGTTATTAAATACACGAGAGATGATCTTGATAAAACAGGTGCATACGACTCAGACAGTCAGACTGTCAAGTGGACAATCACTGTTAATAAAGAAAGAAATGATATTGTTGGGGCTGTACTGACAGATAACTGCCTTAAGGATGCAAAGAATTTTAAAATAAGCTCTGAACAGGATACCGACTGTAAAGGTGCTGAAATCCAAAAGGACAAAGAAGGCAAGATTAGCGGTATTAACTTTGTGGCTATAGATAATAAAAATGACAGTACATATGTTATTACATATGAAACATCTGTCACACCACAAAGCTATGACCAGCCTGTTAATAATCAGGTTAATTTCAATAACAAAGAGATATCGTTTAGCAAATGGGCCGGAGTAAATGTTCCGGGAACTCATAGAGATGTAAAAGTTACAAAGAACTTGACTGCCCATAATGAAGAGACTGAGAATAACAGGTATGAGCTCAGTTGGGAATCGACATTTACCATTCCTTCAACCGGAGCGGATGCAGGGGCTTGGTTTGTTGATGAACTGACAAATAATACTTCAGACAATACGGCTCATTATATGACTTATCAGCAGGTTAAAGATGTATTTGATAAGGCAAAAAACATTTTTGGCGATACGATATATAATTTTAAAGTAAAATCCGGCGATCATGAGTATGATTTTTATTCTCTTAATAGCGAAACGGATGCTAAGTTTACCAGATTTTCGTTTGAGTTTAAAGATAAGTTTGTACCTTCTAATAGCAATAAAGATGGTTATAAAGTAACTTTAAAATATAAATCATATGCAGACTATTCAGCAGGTGGCGAACTCGAGTTTAAGAACAACGTAAATTTCTGGAATGTTAATGCAAATGACTCTTTTAAAACGACAAAAGATATTAAATCATCAATTGTTAAGAGTGATGGAAATAACAATACAGCAGATACATATGTAAAGACCACTGATTCAGGATATGACGGAACGCTCACATGGATTGTAATGGTTACAATGGATAAAAATGCAACCAAATATACAATCACTGATAATATGCCGGAGGGCATCAGCGTACAAAATGTTACTGTAAAGTTAAAATACAATAATTCAGACCAAGGTTTTACATACCCTACATTGGATGGCAAGAGCTATAAAGTAGAAAATTTAAATGGCAAAAATTACTATTCTGAGGGAATTAATACTTCATGTAAAAAAGATACAAGCAATGGTCGTGAGGTAATAACTACAACTGTAGAAAAGCCAAAAGATGCAGAGGTTCGTGGCTGGGGAGAAGGTTCTAAAATTTTCCTTGTTTACAAATGTAAGGCTGATAGTGCTGAAACCCTGGAGGCAGGAAAGGAGCTTGTGTACAAGAATACAGCTTCTGCTAAATCGGACAATAATGATAAGATTGGTGAATCTAGCCAGACACAGATAATATCAAAACCAAAGCAGGATAATGAAAATATTCCGGATTCAGGAGATAAAGTTATAAGCAAAAACGGAAGCTGGAATGATGATGAACATAAGTTGAATTATACTGTTCTTATAAATCCGGAGGGCAAGACATATCTGGATGGTGGTAGGCCATTAAATTTAAAAGATGTTTTGTCGTACAAAAAAATAACTTATGAAAATGCTAGGGTAAGCTGGCAGGTGGATTTGATGCCTGGTACAGTTAAGTTCAGAGAGGCTATCAAGCAGGACGATGGAACATACAAACCTGGTGAGGTGATATCTGACTGTAAATGGACATATGATTCACAGGAAGCATCAAATGAATGGGAGTATTCAAGCAAAACAATAAATGCTATTGTCCCTGATGGAAAAGCTATAATGTTGACATACACTTATAGTGTAAAGGGTGATTTGCTACAGGAGTATAATGATTCAAAACCTAAATTTAATGTATCTAATGCCGTTTCACTGGAAGGTGTTGATAATAGTAAAACAGATATTAACACTCAATTAGAGTACACTAAATCTTATTCTTCGTTTTATGTATATAAGAATAATTCGTTTATTCTTTATAAGACAGAAGAGGGAAATAACGGAAAGTTATTGCCGAATGCAGAGTTTGATGTTTACAAATATGATCCAAACAGTACAGATACTACGAAAACACCAGAAGGATATGTCTATGTTAATAAATATGTTACCGATGATAAAGGTAAGATAGAGATTGTCTTTAATAAAAATTCAATGACATATAACACACAGTATTATGTTGTTGAGACAAAGGCTCCTAGTGGCTATGTTCTTCCAGAAGAACCGGAAAAAACATATTTCTACTTTAGTTCGCTGGATAAAGATAAATATCCTGTGGCAGCTCCAAATAACAGCTTAACAGGAAAATGTCTGGCAAACAATTATGATATAGTATATATCGGTGATGAGACTATTCCAACAACAGAAATTTCTGTTGAAAAAAATTGGGTTGATTCCAATAACAAACCTATAAATAAGACAGATGGAAGTATTTATTTACAGTTACATCGGGTGGATTCATCAGGAAATGATGATAAATACGGTGATACCGTAGAAGTGACACCGGATAAAGATGGAAACTGGTCTTATAAATTCAAAGACCTTCCTACGAAAAAGACAGATAATATAGGTCATATAACAGGCGAAACCTATAAGTATTATGTTACAGAGGTTGGAATAAATCAGAACAACAGTATGTCAGGCTATGATGTTTCTTATGTATTTAAGAATACAGATGGAACAGTGATTAACAGAACTGATGCCAATGTGGCACCGGGAAAGAATATGGCTGTTGACTCAGGTACTATTGAGATTACAAATAAGCTCAATGAGTATAAGCTTCCTGAAACAGGTGGAAGCGGTAACAGATGGTTGTATATGTTAAGTGGAGTTGTGCTTATTGCGATAGCTACAATAACACTTTTCTATAAAAAACAAAAAGTATTATAAAAAAAGGAGAATGCGAAATGAAAACAATCAAACGAAGCATTGCATTAGTGCTTGCTATGATTCTTACACTTGCAATGAGTGTAACTGTATTTGCAGCACCAAACGCAGATCAAAACACATTCAGTCTTACACTTAACAAGGCTGTCAAAGGACACACTTATGAGGCTTATCAGATTTTATCTGGTGATTTATCAGCAGATAAAGCAACTCTTTCTAACATAAAGTGGGGAGAGGGCATTACAGAAGCAGGACAGACTGCTCTCGGCGGTGATGCTGCTAGTTATGCTGAAAAACTCGGTGGTTTTGGTAACAACTCTTCAGAGCTTAAAGAGCAGGCGCAGATTATTGGTGCAAACTTAGCATCAGCATCAGGCTCAGTTACAGTAACAGATCCGGATGCAAAGAATGTAATCAGCAACCTTAAGCCAGGTTACTACCTTATCAAAGATCAGGATAATTCTTTACAGGGTCAGGAATCTTACACAGAGTTCATTCTTCATATTACAGATGATGTAGTTGCAAATGTAAAGGCAGATGTTCCTTCTGTAGAGAAGAAGGTTAAGGATACAAACGACACAACAGGCGTGACAACAGATTGGCAGGATTCAGCCGATTACGATATCGGAGATGATGTTCCATTCCAGCTCACAGCTACATTAGCAAACAACATTGAAAGCTACAAGGCATACTCTCTCGAGTTTGATGATACTCTTTCAAAAGGACTTGACTACAACAATGATGCAGTAATTAAATTAGGTGAGAAGGATGTTACAGATTATTTCACACCTAGCTATGATGCAACAGCTAAGACACTTACATTTACATGTGACAATATCTTAGCATTTGGCGCTAAAAACTCAGATCAGATTGTTGTTGAGTATACAGCAAAGCTTAACGAGAATGCGGTAATCGGCGCAGCCGGAAACCCAAATAAAGTTAGTCTTAAGTTCTCTAACAACCCTAACAATGGTGGTGAGGGAGACAGAGGTACGACTCCTGAAGACAAGGTTATCGTATTTACTTACAAGTTAACTGTAAACAAGGTTGACAAAGATAATAAGCCACTTACAGGTGCAGAGTTCTCACTTTTCAAGAAAGTAAAGGTTGACGGACAAGAGGAGCTTAAGCTTGTAGAGGTTAAGAAGATTCTTTCTACTAATACAGAGGGAACAGTATTCGGATTCACAGGCTTAGATGATGGTACATACGTATTACGCGAGACAAAGACACCTGACGGATACAACTCAATCGAGGATCAGACATTTACAATTTCTGCAAAGCATGACGAGTCTAGTGATAATCCAACGCTTACAGATCTTACAGGAGATGTAGCATCTGGTTCAATTATTGATTTAGGTGTTAAGCTTGATAAGGGTGAGTTATCTACAAATGTAGTAAACAACAAGGGTTCAGTTCTTCCTTCAACTGGTGGTGCCGGACGTGTAGCAATCTACGTAATTGGTGCTATCTTAGTTATCGGTGGTGGAATTGTTCTTGTAACAAAGAAGCGTGTTAGATAATTAATATCTGACTGGCACTATTTAGTTTTAAATATTATGCTGCCACAGGTTATAAATCTGTGGCAGCTATAATAGATTTTATTTAGAGTTTATGTAACAGTAAGGAGAGCACTATGAAAAGACGTTTATCTACTATTCTTTTTGGCGTAGTGTTTATCGCAGGGTTGTCCTTACTGCTATATCCGACAGTAAGTGATTATTGGAATTCATTTCATCAGTCCAGAGCCATTGCAAGCTACGTTGATGCGGTAGACAACACGGATGAGCAAAAGCTTGATGAGATGCGAAAAGCTGCACAGGCATATAATGAGAAGCTTTTAAGTAAGCAGGATCGTTATGAAATGTCAGATCAGGATAAAGCAGAGTATGAAAGTCTTCTTGATGTATCTGGCACAGGAGTCATGGGCTATGTTGAGATTCCGTCCATCAATGTCTCATTGCCGATTTACCACGGCACAGACAATACAATACTTCAGATAGGTGTTGGCCATATTGAGGGCACATCGCTTCCGGTTGGCGGAGCAAGCACACATTGTGCTGTTTCAGGACACAGGGGACTTACGTCGTCTAAGCTATTTACGGATATTGACCAGATGGCGGAGGGGGACACATTTAAGCTGTATGTGCTTGGCGAGACACTGACCTACGAGGTTGATCAGATAAGGATTGTTTTACCTGATGAGCTTAATGACTTAAAGATTGAGGAAGGGCAGGATTACTGTACACTTATTACATGTACACCGTATGGTGTGAATTCCCACAGGCTTCTTATCAGGGGCCACAGGATTGCAAATGATGCACAGGGACTTATTGTCGAGGATGTAAAGCAGGTACAGCCGTTACATGAAGCCATAGTGCTTGGCATTCTGTTTCTGGTTTTGTATATTATAATTTGTAAGATACTTAGTAAAACGATATTGTATAGATTCAGATAGAATCAGGAAGGAGGAAAAATGCACAATAGTTTAAAAAGAGCTGTCAGTATAGCTATAGCAGCGATAGCCTTGTTTTCTCTGCCATGTGGAAGCATTTTTGCAAGGACGCATATTGATATTGATAAGAAATGCTCTATAACAGTTGATATCCCTGATACATGGGAGGATTTGTATACTGTGGATTTTCCCGTAGAGCTTTACAGAGTGGCAGATGTAGATGAGAACGATGTATACACTGCAACGAAGCAGTTTGATGAGCTGGCTAAATCTATATCAGATATCAGCAGTAAAACTACCGCAGATGACTGGGAAAAGATGGCAAAGACAGCTGCGGACATTGCAGACAAAGGTTCTTTGACAGCAGATGAGG
>ENA-ORTW01002676-ORTW01002676.1-human-gut-metagenome-genome-assembly--contig:-NODE-2676-length-16273-cov-2.533050_pt1 | contig 16273 bp, 14 predicted proteins | sample MGYA00242072_ERZ509193 | MGnify/ENA primary metagenome ERZ509193 (study PRJEB26280, sample SAMEA2338813) | human gut metagenome | biome: human gut; feature: human-associated habitat; material: faeces... | reverse complement strand
CTTGGGTTTCCCGCGCACACCCTTCCTTACCGTCGCGGAGAATTTACCACTTTATTGACAGTCTCAGGGATAACAGAGTTATGTTTGTTTTTTACGATCATCTTTCCGTTTGATGAAAAGCATGATATAATTTCAACTGCCCGATGTGTCGCTTGGAAACTGCGGTTTTCTGAGGGCCGGGCAATTTGAAACGCATCTGCCGACACGGTTCGGCTGGCTGGTCAGAAAGGAAGTGAGGTCCCCATGCGCGGAAAACGGGAACTGCCCCGGAAGCGCTCGCCGATTCTGCTGTTTGTCCTGATTTTTGAGAATGAGGGAGTTTATTTATTATACTATCTCCATAAAGGAAGCTCTCAGTGGTTCAATCCGGATATTTTTACCGATACTGTAATTATAATATCAGAAATACTCGTTGTGCAATTGCCGTCTTTCGCTTTGGCTAAACTGACACGACTTATCAGCAAAAAGTAAAGGTAAGTGCAAAGCTAAAGCATAAATTTCGGTGTTATGTAATTGTTGTTTATAAATGAACTAAATATAAAAATTCGTATATTTGTAATGAAATATTTGATTACAAAGACTACATAATCATATGCTTATGCGGCTGAAGCTTTATGGCTATCAGCCGCATTTTAACATAAAAAAAGAAGTCACAGGAATTGTGACTTCTTTTGGCGCAGAAAGAGGGATTTGAAGACTAACAATAATTAAAGCATATTATTATAAGCTTGATTGACGGTTTCTGCAACACGGCAGTGCTCTTCATCGTAAGTATGCTGGTATATTGTTTTAAGTATATATGGCGTGCTTTGACCTAATCTCTCTAGTGCATATTTGTCCGGAATACCGAGCTGTAACATAAGACTTGCATTTGCATGGCGCAAAGAGTGCATAGTGAAACGTCTCATACCGTGTTTTGCTTGCAATTTGTAAAATCGGTATAAAATCATATTCGGCGTAAGTCCGTTAACAATATATTCGCTTTTATGCTCAATTTCAGAAAGCCTGTGAATCAGGTAATCAGGTATAGCGATCTCCCTTGTGCTTTTATAGCTTTTGTTTGTATTTTTTTCAATCAGCTTGTTTTTTTCATTAGGTACTTTGGCACCTTTAATATAAATACGACAGTTACGGTAGTTGCACCATTTAAGAGCTTGAATTTCAGACTGTCTCAAGCCAAGAAGTAAAGCAAAAAGTATAGGAATTTCAATATCCTCACCATAAACCGCAGTTATGATTTGACTCATTTCTTTAGGTGTTGGAACTATGTAGTTTACAGGCTCCTTTGGTTTCAAACGAATTGAATTGGTTTCGATTTCAATATGATTTTGTTTGAGAACAGCTGTTATTAACCCAAATTGGTTGTTAATCGTTTTAGATGCATATTTAATAGCATTGATATTGATCCAGTTTTGAAGTACTAATTCGCTGATTTCTGGTAGCACAATATCATTGATGACATCAAATGCGTTACGCTGAAGAATACGGTATCCTCTGATAGTGGATGGTGACAGTATATTTTCGCGGCTTTTAATGTACCGCTCCAATGCAGTGGCAAAAGTTAAATTACTGCTTTCATCTTCACTTTCGAGAAGGTGTACGAGTTTATTGAGTAATTGTTTTTTTGTCATATTATTTTCTCCATTTCAATGTAGTTTATTCATTATATCATAATTAGAGATAATTATCAATATTATCAAGAACGGTTCGTCCTTTTCATTTTATTAAGGGAGGTGAGATAATGCCTGCAAAAATAATTGATTTTACAGCGCCGCACAAGCGTAAAACCGAAAGCGAAATTGAAATATCGAAAGTCGAGAAGATGGCTCTTGACAAGAAGATGAGCTACGGACAGTATGTAGCGATACTTGAAGAAGAAAAGAAAAAAGAGCGCCAGAGGGAAGAAGAACATGGAAAAGGTGTCATGGATGAGATTCGTCCGGAAAAATGGAGGATCCATCCAATGGAGCTTCTGGTGTTTGCACTGGTTATTGTGATTGCAGTCATCTTGTTCTCGAAACCGTGGAATTATCTGATCGCTATTGTGTTATTCCTTGCGTTCGGCTTATATATATGGAACCGGATGAAAGTTGGAAAAAAACAGGTAAAAACAGAGCCAGAGATTATCCTTGAAGAGATCACGCAGGAAGAGGAGAAAGTTCCGATAGAGAAGTTACGCTGGGAGAAATCGCATATTACAGCGGAATTAAAAGAGAAGAGAATTCAGTATGACAACCTGGGAGAACAGCTCGCGGAACTGGATGAAGTTAATGAGCGTTCCAGGGAATATGAGATGAAACGCCAGGCGGTCCAGATGGCGGCAGATCATCTGGAACAGTTGTCAGAGGAGATGCGGGGATATCTAAAAAGAGATCTGAATGAGAAAGCGTCATCATTCATCTGTGAGATCACAGGTGGAAAATATAAAAAGCTTGTGACAGATGAAAAACTTCATGTATCGCTTATGACAGATGAAAAGAGAGTAGAGATTGAACAGGTAAGTCGTGGAACGGTAGAACAGGTCTATCTGGCACTCCGTATGGCAGTGGGAGAGCTTTTATGTGAGGAAGAGATGCCGGTGATACTGGATGATGCATTTGCATATTATGATGAGGAGAGAATGCTTCAGACACTCAGATGGTTGAAAGAACATAAGAAACAAGTGATCATATTTACCTGTCAGACGAGAGAAGAACAGGTGATGAAAGAAGCCGGACTTGTTTATCACAAGATAGAACTTTAAAAAAATGCTGTCGGGAAATTCCCGGCAGCATTTTTTAATCACGTGCATTCGTAAGGAGCTGCCCGTGGCAGGTCCTGTAGATACTATTAAATCTCTTCACCATTTTTATACTTATTGACAACATTCTGAATTCTTTCGATAGGATTCAGGATACTGCTGATAGAACCATCGTGGTTAAGAGTGTCGATCACGAGGGCAATATATTTGCTCATATCACAGTTAATATAATATGGACGTTCCAGAAGTTCAGGTGTCTGGTAGATCAGGTTGGTAGTCAGAACAGCGTCTAAGATACCTTCTTCATATGCCTGGTCGAATTTCTCCAGACCGTTTGTGAACAGACCGAATGTAGCAGCGCAGAAGATACGTTTTGCTTTGCGCTGTTTTAACTGGCGGGCAACGTCTAACATACTGTCACCGGAAGAAATCATGTCATCAAGAATGATCACATCTTTTCCTTCTACGGAAGATCCAAGGAACTCATGAGCAACGATCGGGTTACGGCCGTCTACCACACGTGAGAAGTCACGGCGTTTGTAGAACATACCCATATCAAGGTTCAGTACGTTGGCAAGATAAATTGCACGTCCTGTAGCACCTTCATCCGGGCTGATTGCCATCATGTGATCGCTGTCGATCTGAAGGTCTTTGAAGGTACGGAGAAGACCTTTGACGAACTGGTATGTCGGACGGATTGTTTCGAATCCGTTTAATGGAATCGCATTCTGTACACGAGGATCGTGAGCATCAAATGTGATGATATTGTCAACACCCATACGGACAAGCTCCTGAAGAGCGAGTGCGCAGTCCAGAGATTCACGACTGCTTCTCTTGTGTTGACGGCTTTCATATAAGAATGGCATAATGACGTTAATACGACGTCCTTTTCCACCTACTGCTGCAATAATACGTTTCAAGTTCTGATAATGATCGTCAGGGGACATATGGTTAATATTTCCTGTCAGGGAATATGTCAGGCTGTAGTTACATACATCGACCATAAGATAAAGATCTTTACCACGAACGGATTCATTAATAATACCTTTTGCTTCACCTGAACCAAAACGTGGAACTTTTGCATCGATTAAGTAAGTGTCTTTCTCATAGCCTATGAAAGCGACATCGTTCTTATGAATATGTCCATCTTCCTTTCTCCATTTTACGAGATAATCATTTACTTTTGCTCCCATCTCTGTACAACCGTCAAGAGCGATCAGTCCAAGTGCTCCTACCGGTATATTCTCAAGATTACGATCGTTACGGCGTAACATCATTAGTACCTCCCAGGTTTAATAATTTTTTTTGGATACGGATATCGTCACCGGTAATACGCAGAATTGTATAATTACTGCTGATTCGTGAGAATGTCCGTTCCGAGTAGATTGATTTTATATCCTCCAATGCAAGGTTGGTAGATATTATGGTTGATTTCTGCCTTAATATGCGTTCATTCAGACAAATGAACAACTGGGATACAGTAAATGAATTCGGCAGTTCTGTACCCAGATCATCAATGATCAGCAAGTCACAGTCATAGATGTGTTCAAATACATCAGAATCCTTGTCCTGTCTTTTACCAAATGTATTCTCTGCAAGGATATCAAAAAGTCCGGCTGCTGTAAAGTAAATAACGGAATAAGCGGAATCCATTAATTCTTTTGCGATGCAGTGAGAAAGAAAAGTCTTTCCGACACCGGTATCTCCATACAGTAGTATGTTATGAAATTCTTTAGAAAATGTATCTACGAAGTTGTGACAGACATTTAATGCAGTTTCCATTGATTCCAGAGAAGAACGTCCGGTAAGCGGATCGATATGATTCCTGGAATAATAGGACAGAGAACAGGTTGAAAAGTTCTCTTTGTCAAGGATATCTTTGAGATTAGATTGCGTATATAAATAATCCACAATCGCTTTTTTGAAACAGTGACATTTATGTGTGCCAATATAACCGGTATCTTTACAATCCGGACACTGATAGTGTAATTCAAGGTAATTGGCAGGAAGACCATGTGTTTTTAATAAAGCCGGCTTTCTGGCGGAGAGTTCTTTGAGCTCTGATTTTAAAGAAGAAAGAGCAGTCTGATCTCCGTCCAGAAGCAGTCTTGCCTTTTTAACACTTAAAGAGGAGATGGAATGATCCACTTCCTCTAATTCGGGAATGAGGGCGTATGCCTTCTCATAGCGTTTTCTGAGTTGAAACTCATTATCCAGTTGTTTTTGTTCATAAGTACGCATTAAATGATCGTACTGAGAATTGGAAAGTGCCATGTTATGGAAAACTCCTCTGCATTCGCATAATAGAATCTGATATGTATACTTTATTGCTGAACCAGACGACGTTCCAGATCATTCATGTCATAAGAACGTCCGTCGAAATTGTTGAACTTATTGTTCTGGTTAATTGCAGGCTTCTGTGCCTGTTGCTGTCTTTTGCGTTCCTTTGCGAGCTCTTTCGCACGTTCCTTCTCTTTGCGATAATCAGCATCTACCGCATCGATATCTTTTAACTGACGGACATTCTTGTCCTTCCAGCGCTTCAGAATGGAATCGGTATAGTCAAAGCTTGGCTGATGAATGGCATTCATCGTACGGTCACATGCTTCAAGGATTACTTCCAGAGCAAAACCATATTCTTCTGACCATTTGCGGATATAGGCAATCTCAGAAGCGGCAGGACCGCGGCCCTTAATCCCATATGCATTCAGGACGCAATAACAGTTCTTATTATAAAGAAATGAATTTGTCTTGGCAAGATTCACAGTTGTTATGTTTTCTTCATGCCATGATAAGGCCACCTTATTAATATAATGCATACTCTTGTGACCATTTTCGACACAATATTCGATCAGATACTCAATAAGTTCAGCTGACATATTCAGTGTGTCATAAAAATAAGTAATCTGGTCAATATCAGTAGCGGAAAGTGTCTTGCCGAGATACTGTTCGGCAACAAAGAGTAATTCTTTGAATTCTGCACGTTCCTTACGGCTACGGTACTGCTGTATATTTGTTGTAGATGCCGGAACCGCAGAAACAGGGGCTTCGACAGAATCAACAGGGTAATCCATCTGATTTGTCATAGATGGAACGGACGCAGTCATATAGCCGGACTGTACATCGTGTAATTCGGAAGTTGGTACGGATGAACGGACCGTACTTTGCGGAGTCGGATCATCCGGAGTGTCATCCAGATAATCAAGGAGTCCTTCACTCTTCCAGTATCTTAATGCGCGGAGTACATCCTTCTCTGTGCACTCGAGCAGATCAGCCAGCTCGGAAACAGAAAGACATCCGGAGGACTGATTCATATGACGGAGAAGCAGGAGATATACTTTGACATATTCTCCATTGGCTCTGACCATATACTGGTCGATAAATTCATTGTCCAGTACAGTCGCGTTCGTCTGTACATACTTCGTAAGTTTTAATTCCTTCATAATAATTCCCCGTCCTCCCCAGAACTTTTTGTATCTTTCGTTTCATCGTAGACACATTATAGCACCGGGAAGACGGGGAAAAAAGAAATTTTTGAGTCAAAATCCGACTTTTTTGTGGATAAAATTGTGTGGATAATGTGGATAACTAGCGTTTAAGCAGGTTTTCCCCAATGTTTACAACGTTTCCGGCTCCCATAGTTATCAACACATCTCCCTTCTGGCACTTGTCCAGACAGAAGTTTTCAATCTCTTCAAAGCTTGGGAAATAGTAAGCATCGCATCCTTTTTTCTTTAATTCTTCTGCGATCATCTCAGAAGACATGCCCAGAGTATCTGTCTCACGGGCAGCGTAGATGTCTGCGAGGATCACATGATCGGCATGTGTCAGGGCATCTACAAATTCAGGGAATAATGCTTTGGTACGTGTATAAGTATGTGGCTGGAAGATGCACCATATTTCTTTGTGCGGGTATTCCTTGGCCGCTGTTAAAGTTGCATTGATCTCTGTTGGGTGATGAGCATAATCATCAATGACAGTAACTCCATTAACTTCACCTTTATATTCGAAACGACGGTCTGTGCCGTGGAACGATTTCAGTCCTTCTTTGATCTTGGTAAATGGAACTCCGAGAAGGTCTGCAACGGCAATGGCTGATAATGCATTGGATACATTATGATCTCCATTCACCGATAATGAGATACGGTCGATAAATTCACCGGATTTTACCAGATCGAAAGAGGCCTCTCCCTTCTTATCATGAAGGACATTGGTTGCACTGTAGTCAAGAGAGCTGTCATTACCGTAACGGATCACGCGGCAGTCAAGGTCAGCAGTGATCTCTTCAAGATCAGGAATGTTGTCGTTGATAACAAGTGTTCCATCCTTTGGAAGTAATTTCGCAAAGCGGTGGAAAGAATTACGGATATCAGCCAGGTCTTTGAAGAAATCCAGATGATCTTCGTCAATATTCAGGATTACGCCGATCTTCGGGAAGAAATGCAGGAAACTGTTCGTATATTCACAGGCTTCTGTGACAAAATATTCAGAATTACCTACACGGATGTTACCGCCGATAGCCTTTAAGATGCCGCCGACAGAGATGGTAGGATCCAGTTCTCCGGCAAGTAAAATGTGTGACAGCATAGAAGTTGTCGTTGTCTTGCCGTGGGTACCGGAAATTGCGATCGGTACATCATAGTTGGTCATTAACTGTCCGAGCAGTTCTGCACGGGTCAGCATAGGAAGATTCTGTTTTACAGCTTCTGCGAATTCTTCGTTATCAGGATGAATTGCGGCAGTATATACAACAACATCGACGCCGGAAATAATATTAGAAGCTTTCTGTCCGTAGAATACTTTGGCCCCCAGCTTTTCCAGATGATCTGTGAGGGCAGATTCTTTATTATCAGATCCGGAAATAGTGAAACCTTCTTTTAAAAGTATCTCGGCAAGACCACTCATGCTGATACCGCCGATTCCGATAAAGTGTACGTGTACAGGTTTTTCAAAATTAATTTTATACATAATATACCATCCTTTTTAATAATATAGGTAAAAAGATCATCATAAAAACTACATGTTCTTCATATTATTATAAACATATATCAAAAAAAATCCAAGTCGTAAGTTTTTGTAATAATTTAACAAAAAGTTTGCGAAAATCGAAAAAAAACTGTAAAAATTGTTAGCTACGTAAGAAGAAGTATGGTATAATAGAAAAAGTAAGACTACTGAGAAGGGGTGATGACATGAGAAAGAAGGAAATGATAGCAATGCTGCTGGCAGGAGGACAGGGCAGCAGACTTGGAGTCCTCACAGCAAAAGTTGCAAAACCTGCCGTTGCATTTGGAGGTAAATATCGCATTATTGACTTTCCACTCAGCAACTGCATTAATTCAGGAATTGATACGGTGGGTGTATTGACCCAGTATCAGCCATTGAGATTGAATGCGCATATAGGAATCGGTATTCCCTGGGATCTTGACAGGAATTACGGAGGAGTAACGGTTCTTCCACCATATGAGAGAAGCGGAAGCAGTGAATGGTATTCCGGAACTGCGAACGCAATTTATCAGAATCTGGATTATATGGAGCAGTTTGATCCGGATTATGTACTGATCTTATCAGGGGATCACATTTATAAAATGGACTATGAAGTAATGCTGGATTATCATAAGGCGAATAACGCAGACGTGACGATTGCGGCAATGCCGGTGCCGATGGAAGAGGCAAGCCGTTTCGGTATTGTTATCGCAGATGAAGATGGAAGGATTCAGGAATTCCAGGAAAAACCTGCGGAACCAAAGAGTAATCTGGCATCTATGGGAATTTATATATTCTCATGGAAAGTCCTGAAGGAAGCGTTGGAGACATTGAAGGACGAGCCTGGTTGTGACTTCGGAAAGCATATCATTCCATATTGTCACAATAAAGGCGAGAGATTATTCGCATATGAATATAACGGTTACTGGAAAGATGTCGGAACACTGGGATCTTACTGGGAAGCCAATATGGAACTGATCGATATCATACCGGAGTTCAATTTATATGAAGAATTCTGGAAGATATATACCAACAGTGAGATTCTGCCGCCACAGTATATTTCGGCACAGTCAGTGATTGAGAGAAGTATTATCTGTAACGGTGCGGAAGTATATGGTGAAGTACATAACAGTATTATCGGATCCGGAGTTGTTATAGGAGAAGGATCCGTGATCAGGGATTCTATTATCATGAAAGATACCAGGGTTGGTAAGAATTGTGTCATGGACAAGGCAATCATTGCAGAAAATTGCCTGGTTGGGGATAATACTACATTTGGCATCGGAAGTGATATACCGAACAAATTAAAACCGGCAATTTATTCATTTGGCCTGGTTGCCGTGGGTGAAAAATCTGTAATACCGGATGGGGTGCAGATTGGAAAGAACACTGCTATCAGTGGAGTAACATCCAAAGAAGATTACCCGAATGGAGTACTGGAAAGTGGAGAAACATTGATAAAGGCAGGTGAACGAGCATGAGAGCAGTAGGAATTATTTTAGCAGGTGGTAACAGCAATAAGATGCGTGAACTGACACATAAAAGAGCAGTGGCAGCAATGCCGATCGCCGGAAGTTACAGAGCGATTGACTTTGCACTCAGTAATATGTCAAACTCTCATATTCAGAAGGTGGCAGTTCTGACACAGTACAATGCCCGTTCGTTGAATGAACATCTGAATTCTTCAAAATGGTGGGATTTCGGAAGAAAGCAGGGGGGATTATATGTATTTACCCCGACGATCACCGCAGAGAACGGATACTGGTACCGCGGAACAGCAGACGCAATTTATCAGAATCTGGATTTCTTAAAGAGATGTCACGAACCTTATGTAATCATTACATCCGGTGATGCTGTATATAAGATGGATTATAACAAAGTACTGGAATATCACATTGCAAAGAAAGCGGATATTACAGTGGTATGCAAAGAACTTGGTCCGAACGAAGACGCAAGCCGTTTCGGAACGATCAAGATGAATGATTCGATGCGTATTGAAGAGTTCGAGGAAAAGCCGATGGTGGCACAGTCACAGATTGTATCGACAGGTATCTATGTAATCAGAAGACGCCAGCTGATCGATCTGATTGAACATTGCGCAGAAGATGACAGACATGATTTTGTGACCGATATTCTTATCAGATATAAGAATCTGAAGAAAATCTACGGTTATAAAATAAAAGATTACTGGAGCAACATTTCAACAGTGGATGCATATTATCAGACGAATATGGATTTCCTGAAACCGGAAGTACGTGAGTATTTCTTCCGGACACAGCCGGGTATTTATTCCAAGGTCAGCGACTTGCCGCCGGCAAAATACAACCCGGGATCTATGGTTAAGAACAGCCTTGTGGCGAGTGGAAGTATCATTAATGGTACAGTCGAGAATTCGATTCTTTTCAAGAAGACATTCGTGGGGAACAACTGTGTCATTAAGAATTCCATTATTCTGAATGATGTCTATCTCGGAGACAATGCATATATTGAGAACTGTATTGTAGAAAGCAGGGATACGATCCGGGCAAACACACGCTATGTTGGTGAAAATGGTGTGAAGGTAGTCGTAGAAAAAAATGAGAGGTATGCACTTTAAGAAAAAGCAGTGCAAAGGCTAGAAGAAAGGGGCTAGAACAACATGCAGATTACAGATGTACGAGTACGTAAAGTAGCAAAGGAGGGCAAGCTGAAAGCTGTCGTTTCCATTACCATGGATGAGGAATTTGTGGTACACGATATTAAGGTGATTGAAGGAGAAAAAGGACTCTTTATCGCAATGCCAAGCAAGAAAGCATTGGATGGAGAGTATAGAGATATTGCGCATCCAATCAACTCAGGAACAAGAGAGCGCATTCAGAATATTATCCTTGAGAAATATGAAGAAGCTCTGACTGAGGATGTAGCAGAAGCATAGAGGGCATATGTATCGGCGAAAAAGAGGAGTGGGAATTTCCCGCTCCTCTTTTTAGGATAACTGAATTATGCCGGATCGGCCTCTAATTGAAAATGCATCGCCTTGTGTGTGACCGGATGTTTGAAATCGAGCTTATAAGCACACAATCGGATTGTCTGCCATCCTTTATTGCCGGTAAGCTCCGGGTTATATTTTGTATCTCCGACGATCGGGCATCCAATGGAGGCAAGCTGCACACGGATCTGGTGATGACGTCCGGTGTCCAGATGAATCTCAAGTTCGGTCTCGTGACATTCCTGACTTTGCGAAGACAGAGAGACATCAACAGAGGAAGAGCTGCCGGAAACAATTGAAAACAACCGGCCATGGTCAGGAACAGTATCATAATGCAGCCGTGCAATCTTCGCTCCGTTTTCCTTTGCAGAACAGATTCGGGAAGTGTTCGTCCGGGCATCTTTGACCATATAATCCTCGAGTGTTCCTTCTTTCTCGGAAGGCGCATTGGTGACAAGCGTGCGGTAATATTTCCCGAATCCCTGATTCTGTAACTGCTTATTCAGATCTTTTGCAGCAGCCGGAGTCTTGGCAAAGACAAGGATTCCGGCAACGGGCTGGTCGAGTCTGTGGATGACGGCAAGGTAAGGCTCAGCAGAGCCTGGGGTTCTGGAACCAATGGATTTTGGTGCACCGGATTTTCCAGAAGTGCCGGAAGCTTTCGCCAGATGATTCTTGATCAGGCTGACCATGTCCGGGTAACGGATGCTTTTGCTCTGGGTTGCTATGCCATGTGGTTTGACACAGACGAGGATGTGTGGGTCTTCATATAATATATTTAAAGTAGCCATATACTTCTCCTTTGTTAAGACAAATGATATACTTATTAAATCATGGAGGGGAAAAAACTGCAAGCAGACATTGGCGGAAGCAGAGATAGAGATAATATCTTGACAAAACATATTTCATGGATTAAAATAATTGACAATTCAAAAAAATTTTATGGCGATGAAGGGAATTAGTACATGAGAATCCAGCCGCAGAGAGGATATCATATGGTGTGAGATATCTGCTGTTCATCACATGGAACCGGTCCTGGAGCCACTGCATGAAAGTGCAGCGTGTCAGCCGGCGTTAACGGCCAATGAAGAGAGCTGCGAAAGGGTCGCAGTTAACTAGGGTGGTACCGCCGAGCTTTTCGGTCCCTTTTTCGGGGAGTCGAAAGGCCCGGCGTTTTTTGTGCGATGCATTTAAAAGAGACATTCGCATACAGAAGCAATTGTCAGGTTGTAGAACTCCCGGCAAAAAAATAACGTGGAATAAGGATTTCACCAAAATTGAAAAGGAGAAGAGAAACATGGCAAAGGAAAAATTAGTCAAAAACATTACATCCCGTGACGAAGATTTCGCACAGTGGTACACAGACGTTGTACGTGAAGCAAATCTTTGTGATTATTCAAGCGTAAAAGGATGCATGAACTACTTACCGAACGGTTATGCAATCTGGGAACTGATCCAGGCAGATCTGGACAGACGTTTCAAAGAAACAGGAGTTGAGAATGTATACCTGCCAGTACTGATTCCGGAGTCACTTCTGGAAAAAGAAGCTGATCACGTAGAAGGATTCGCACCGGAAGTTGCATGGGTAACACACGGTGGAATGGAAAGACTGCAGGAAAGATTATGTGTACGCCCTACATCAGAGACATTGTTCTGTGACCTCTGGGCTAAAACAGTAAAATCATACAGAGATCTTCCAAAGGTATGGAACCAGTGGAACTCCGTTCTCCGTTGGGAGAAGACAACAAGACCATTCCTTCGTTCGAGAGAATTCTTATGGCAGGAAGGTCACACACTTCATGCAACATATGAAGAAGCAGAAGAAAGAACAATCCAGATGTGGGAAGTTTATAAGGATTGCTATAAAGAGACAATGGCTATCCCATTCGTAGCAGGAAGAAAGGCAGAACACGAGAAATTCGCCGGAGCAGAAGACACATACACGATCGAAGCACTGATGCATGACGGAAAAGCACTTCAGTCTGCGACAAGCCATTTCTTCGGAAACGGATTCCCGGATGCATTCGGAATCAAATATGTAGATAAGAACAACGAACTGCACAGTGCGTATGAGACATCATGGGGATGGTCAACAAGAAGTATCGGAGCCCTGATCATGGTTCACGGTGACGATGACGGACTGGTACTGCCACCACACGTAGCACCGGTTGAATGTAGAATCATTCCAATCGCCCAGCACAAAGAAGGTGTACTTGACAGATCTTATGCACTGCTTGACGAACTGAAAAAAGCAGGATACAGAGTGAAGATCGATGACTCTGATAAGAGTACAGGATGGAAATTCTCTGAGCAGGAGATCCTTGGTATCCCAACACGTATCGAGATCGGACCAAAGGATATCGAGAAGAACCAGGTTGTTGTTGTACGTCGTGATAACCGTGAAAAGATCGTTGTATCTCTCGATGAGATCGCAGTAAAACTGCGCGAGATCTTAGAGCAGGAGCAGCAGGATATGTACAACAGAGCAGAAGAATTCCTGAACAGCCACATTGATACAGCTACTACAATGGATGAAATGGTTGAGAAGTTCAAAGCCAACCGTGGATTTGTAAAAGCATGCTGGTGTGGAGATCCGGAATGTGAGGGCGAAGTAAAATATCAGACAGGCGGAGCTGCAACAAGATGTCTGATCGAAGATGAAGAGTTTATTTCCGATAAATGTATCTATTGCGGAAAACCTGCGAAACACATGGCTTACTGGGGAAAATCATACTAAGAATAAAGAGATTATAAGTAATGGGCGGTGGATTTTAGGAATCTACCGTCCATTTTTTATCAACAGCCACCGGCAAAAATATGGTATGATATAGAATGTTGATAACGTGGATAAACGGAGGAAATATTTGTGAATAACTTTAATATAAAATTACCGGATGATGTACAGTTTATCATTCATACCTTACAGTTGCATGGATTTGAAGCATACGCAGTCGGAGGATGTGTCAGAGATTCCATCCTTGGCAGAGAACCGGGCGACTGGGATATTACAACATCAGCAATGCCGGAAGAGACAAAGGCATTATTTGACAAAACATTTGATACGGGAATTGAGCATGGAACGATAACCGTACTTTTGAATCATGAGGGATACGAAGTTACGACGTACAGAATCGATGGAAAATACGAAGACAGCAGACATCCGAAAGAAGTCACATTTACAAGAAATCTGAAAGAAGACCTGCTCAGACGAGACTTTACGATCAATGCTATGGCATACAATGACAAGGATGGGATCGTAGATATCTTTGGAGGAATGCAGGATCTGGAAAAGCATATGATCCGCTGTGTGGGAAATGCCAGGGAACGTTTCTCGGAAGATGCGCTCCGGATTTTAAGAGGCGTCAGATTTGCGGCACAGCTTGGATTTGAGATTGATGAGGAGACGAAAGAAGGAATGAAGCTTCTTGCGCCGACACTGGAAAATATCAGTGCGGAGAGGATACAGGTAGAACTGGTGAAGATGCTGACATCTGACCGGCCGGAGCTTATAAGAACTGCTTATGAACTTGGGATTACGAAGGTATTTTTGCCGGAATTTGACCGTATGATGGAGACAAAGCAGGAAACACTGCATCATATGTACACAGTCGGGGAACATACCATTCATGCGATGATGAATGTCCGCAATGATAAGATCTTAAGATTAACAATGTTATTGCATGATACAGGCAAACCGGAATACAAGACGATGGATGAAGACGGTGTGGCGCATTTTAAAATGCATGCATTAGGAAGCGAGCGGATTGCCAAAGAAGTGCTTCGGAGATTAAAGTTCGATAATGATACGCTGCATAAGGTTACAAGACTTGTGCTGAATCATGATTACCGCATGCCGGCCGTGCCGGAAAATGTCAGAAGGGCAATGAATAAGATCGGCGAAGACATTTTCCCATACTATATGGAAGTAAGGAGAGCAGATGTTCTGGCACAAAGTGAGTACAAGAGAGCAGAAAAATTAAAAAACCTCGATGAAGTAGAACAGACATATGCAGAGATTATAGAAAAAGGCCAGTGTGTTTCATTAAAAGAATTAGCTGTGACAGGTAGAGATCTGATCCGGGCGGGAATGAAGCCGGGAAAAGAGATAGGGGAAAAGTTAAACGAATTATTGAACCTTGTGATCGAGAATCCGGAAATGAACACCAAAGAGATCCTGCTGAAATATAGTTTCCCGGATAAAGAAGTATAACAGCAGTGAATATTTTTTATATTTCCCACATACATTTAAAAAGAATATCAAGTGTAAAGCGCGGGGAATATAAATGCAGGAATTTGAACAAAAAATACTGGAACAATATGATATAGAAGTAAGCAGCACCCGCAAAGCCAGGGGTGCTGTTTTATGCGAAACAAATAAGGGATTATTCCTTTTAAAGGAGATTACAACATCTGAGAAGAGAATCCCTGCGTTATGTGAACTTTATACACGGCTTTATGAGCAGGGGTATCATAGGATCGATTATGTGGTCACGAACCGTAACGGCGAATATATATCTGCATTGGATAACGGAGACCAGTACATATTAAAGAAATGTTTTGCCGGACGTGAATGCGACATTAAGAAGACAAGGGAAATATTTGAAGCGGCGGGAAATCTGGCAAAACTACATATCATTATGCGTTATGAACTGGAACATGGGATACCGGAAGGAACCAAAACAGATGAAAAATACAGACGGCATAATCGTGAATTGAAAAAGGTCCGGCAGTTTACAAGAAAAGTTGTTCCCAAGGGTGAGTTTGAATTTGCCTTTTTGAAGCAGTTTGATCAGATGTATCAATGGGCAGAGGCAGCAGTGGAAGAACTGGATCGGTCGGATTATGAGAAACTGTATGCCGAAGAGATGAAGAAGTCCGGTATGATACATGGAGAGTATAATTATCATAATATCATTATGACAAAAGAAGGAATCGCCACAACCAATTTTGAAAAATTCCGCAGGGACATTCAGGTGGAAGATCTGTATTATTTCCTCAGGAAGGTTCTGGAAAAAAGTGGATGGAAGATCCGCCTGGGTGATGGCATGCTGAATGCCTATTCGGCAATACATCCGCTTACGGAGGGCGAAATGGAATATCTGAAGATCCGTCTGATCTATCCGGAAAAATTCTGGAAAACGGCCAATTCGTATTATTGTACAAATAAAGCATGGATATCGGTAAAAAACATAGAAAAGCTTCAGACTGCGATAAGGCAGACAGAAGAGAAAAAAATGTTTTTAAAAGAAGTATTTGGATTTGAACTTTAAAGGTATGGTAAAATAGCGAAAAAGCTTGAAAATACAGGGGAAACGGGGGATTTACCTTGACATTCACAGTGAAAACAGGTATAACAGTACATAAAGGCATGCCATATGACGGGTATGGACGTTGACTTTGTATAAAAAGAATTGAAATCGTGAATTCTAAATGTAAATAAGAGGAGGAACAATCCATGAATAAGACAGAACTGATCGCAGCAATTGCTGACCAGGCAGAATTATCAAAGAAAGACTCTGAAAAAGCTTTAAAAGCTTTTATCGATGTAGTATCTGAAGAAATGAAAAAAGGAGAAAAAG
>ENA-ORTW01002662-ORTW01002662.1-human-gut-metagenome-genome-assembly--contig:-NODE-2662-length-16373-cov-6.427810_pt1 | contig 16373 bp, 10 predicted proteins | sample MGYA00242072_ERZ509193 | MGnify/ENA primary metagenome ERZ509193 (study PRJEB26280, sample SAMEA2338813) | human gut metagenome | biome: human gut; feature: human-associated habitat; material: faeces... | reverse complement strand
TGCGCTTCTTTGAGATCAACAGCGGAAACATCAAAATCGACGGCGTGCCCACCTCTGAAATGACCCGGGAGGGCGTCCACGACCTGTTCAGCATGGTACTCCAGGACACCTGGCTGTTTGAGGGGACTGTCCGGGAAAATCTGGTCTACAACAAGACCGGGGTCACGGACCAGCAGCTGGAGGAGGCCTGCCGGGCCTGCGGCATCTATCACTTCATCGAAACCCTGCCCCACGGCTTTGATACCGTGCTGGATGACAGCATTGCCATTTCCTCCGGGCAGAAGCAGCTGCTCACCATCGCCCGGGCCATGATTCAGGGCAATCCCATGCTGATTCTGGACGAGGCCACCTCCTCGGTGGATACCCGCACAGAGCTCATCACCCAGCAGGCCATGGACCGGCTGACGGAGCACCGCACCAGCTTTGTCATCGCCCACCGGCTGTCCACCATCAAAAACGCCGACCTGATTCTGGTGCTGAAGGACGGCGATATCATCGAGCAAGGCACGCACAAGGAACTCCTGGCCAAAGGCGGCTTCTACGCTGACCTGTACAACAGCCAGTTTGAAAAGGCCTCGTGATCCCAGGAAGAGGGGGGCGGCTGCGATTTGGACAGTATGGAAAATCAGACTCCGCCGTGCTGAAGCGAAAAGAACAGCTCCCGCTTTTCAAGCCATTCCTTTGAAAAGCGGGAGCTGTTTCCCTTTCCGGAGAGCCTGGTTTGCTTTGGAGGCAGGGCTCCTTCCACCCGGGCCCCCCAATGATCGGCATTGCAGCAGGAGCCCCCGTCCATCCCTCCCAGGATTTGTCAAATCCGTTCCAGCTTCGCCCGGAAGGATATCTTTCGGGGCGTCTCCATCTCATCGAACTGTACCACATGAGCACCCTTGTCCATGTCCACATCCAGCACCGTACCGGAGCCGAACAGAATATGCTTCACCCGCTGCCCCACGGAGAATGCCATGTTCCCGTCGGTCTCCGGCAGATAGGTCTGGCTGTGGCCGATATAGTCCCGGGCCGCCCGGATCAAGCCCTCCTCCGGCGGCCGGGTGAAGGCCAGGAGATTGCGGTCGATGTCCAGAAGAAAGCGGGAGGGATACCGGGGGGTGCCGTCGAAGTTCCGTCCGTCTGCCTCGGAGATGTACAGTCCCTTCTCCGCCCGTGTCAGCGCCACAAACGCCAGCCGCCGCTCCTCCTCCATGGCCTGCTGCGTCCGCACCTTCCGGGAGGGGAAGATCCCCTCATTCATGCCGCAGAGGAACACATAGGGAAATTCCAGGCCCTTGGCGGCGTGAACGGTCATCAGCCTCACCTTGTCTCCCTGCTCCGCCGTGTCGGCATTGGTGAACAGAGCCACATGGGCCAGATAGTGCTCCAGGGTGACCTCCTCCCCGCAGGTGGTCTCGTACTCATATACCGACTGCTTCAGCTCCGCCAGATTGTCCAGCCGTTCCTGGCTGCCCTCGGTGCGGAGCATCTTCTCGTAGCCGCTCTCATTGAGGAGGGCCGAAAGCACCTCGGACACCGGTCTCCCCCCATATCCGGCGGCAAAGGACTCTATCAGGCCGACAAACCTTCCGGCGCCTGTTCCTTTGAAAAGTGGGTCCTCCAGATTGTCCTGCAGCGCCTGATACAGGGAGCGGCCCTGCCTCTCTGCGTACTCCTGCAAAAATGCCATCCGCCGCTTCCCAAGATTCCGCTTGGGGACGTTGACGATCCGCCGGAAGGAAAGGTCGTCTTTGTAGGCAATCATCCGCAAGTACGAGAGGGCGTCCTTGATTTCCATACGGTCAAAGAACTGGACGCCGCTGTAAATCGTATAGGGGATCTTCTCTCCCAGCAGGACTTCCTCCACCGCCCGGGTCACATAGTGGGCCCGGTAGAGCACCGTCATGTCCCGGTATGGCGTGCCCGCCTCGTGAAGCTCCTTCATCTCCCCCGCTATCCATTCGGCCTCCGCCTCCTGGGTCTGCGCGAAGTGGCAGATGACCGGACTGCCGGAGGGCAGCGTGGGCTGCAATTCCTTTTTGATACGAGTCCGGTTCTTGTCGATCAGGGAATTCGCGGCAGAGAGAATCTCCGGCGCAGAGCGGTAGTTCTCCATCATTAGAATCGTTTTTGTCCCCGGAAACTTCTTGTCAAAGTCCAGCAGGTACTTCACGTCGGCGCCCCGCCAGGTGTAGATGGTCTGGTCCGGGTCTCCCACGATGAAGAGGTTCTTGTGGTAACCACACAGAACCTCCATCAGCTCGTACTGAAGCTGGTCGATATCCTGGAACTCGTCGATCATGAAGCGTTCGTAACGGTTGCCCACCTTTTCGTAGATGAACGGAGCGTCGTTGCGGCCGATGAACTCCGAGAGGAGGTATTTGGTTTCGGAGAGCAGCATCGTGCTCTGCTCGGCGCAGAGCTGCTGCACGCGGGCGTAGAGGTCCGACAGCAGCGCGAAACTGCGGTAATTCTCGCGCAGCAGGTCGCAGGTGTTCCACGCGCGGACGTTCTCATCGTAGAGGCCGCACATTTCGCGCAGCAGGGGTTGCAGCCGGGAACGCAGCCCCTGTGCCGTGCTGCCGGGTTTTCCCCACGCCTCGTCCCTGGTGCAGGCCGCCTCCGCGCGGCTTCCGTAGCGCTCGAAGCTGCCGCCCGCCACGGCGTAGAAATAGGCCGCGAAGCCCGAGCCTTTGTAGGGAAAGTCGGCGACCGAGGCGCCTGCGTCCCCGATGATCCGTACGGCTTCGGCCGCAGCGTCCTGCATCCGTTTTTTGGTCGCCGCGGCGTGCGCCGTGGCTTCGCCCACGATACGCGCCAGTTCCTCGCGCGGGCGGGCCGCCGAGAGTGCGTCCTTGTTTTTCTCCTTGAACAGCTCGCCGCCCAGCGTGAGGATGCCGTCGCGGATGTCCCATTTCTTGCCTTCGTCGATGCGCTCCTGCACGAAGTCCGTGAGCCAGCGCTGCAGGTCGCGGTCGGTGGTGATCTGCTCGATGAGCGTGTCGGCGCTCTTGGTCAGCACCGAGGCCGTTTCGATCTCGACGTTGTAATTGAGGTCGATGCCCAGCTCCTTGATGAAGGCGCGCAGGATGCGCTGGAAGAAGGTGTCGATCGTCAGCACCGTGAAGCGCGAATAGTCGTGCAGGATCTTCGACCGCACCTCCCGGGCGCGTCGGCGCACCGTGGCGGCATCGAGCGACAATTCGCGGCAGAGGTTGTCGAGGTAGGAGCTCGGCTGTCCCGAGGCCAGCAGGTGGATCTCCTTGAGGATGCGCGATTTCATCTCCTCGGTGGCCTTGTTGGTGAAGGTCACGGCGAGGATGTGGCGGTAAATGCCGGGCTGTTCGACCACGTCGCGCACGTATTTGTACGCCAACTGGTAGGTCTTGCCCGACCCTGCGCTTGCATTCAAAATTCTCGCCCTCACTGTCCGAAAAGTCGTTTTAGGTAGTAAAAGTACAAAACAAATCCCGAACGGCAAACCGGGGTTCGCAATAATTTTGTATTTTAGCGACGTATTTAAACCTACAATGTATGAAGAAGATGATTCTGAGCGCCGTGATGCTGGTTTTCGCAGCCTCCGGCCGTGCACAGGAGGCGGGTGCCGCAAGTCCTACGGAACATAACGAGTGGCTGACCACGTTCGAGGCCGTCGCGGTGGATGCCGACCTGGATATCAAATTCGTGAAAGTCCCCGACACCGAGGCCCCCAAGATCGTATACGACACGAAAGGCTCCTATACTTCGAAATTCCGCGCCGAGGTGAAGGACAAAACCCTGCGTATCAGCGAGAAGTATGATTCGCGCCGTCCCGACCGCACCCAGGTGACGGTCTATTACAATACGTTGCAGTCCGTTTCGCTGTCGGGCGCCGCAGCCGTGTTCGAGGGAACGGTGGATGCAGTGCTGCTCGACCTGACCCTGGGGCGCAAGGCGTCGCTCACGGCGGCGTTCGATGTCAAAGACCTCAGGATGGAGCTCACGGGCGGCAGCAGCGCGACGCTCACCGGCAAGGCGGGCTACTTGACGCTGTTCGCCTCGACGGGCAGGGTCGCGGCCTCGGGGCTGGAGGTGATGTCGGCCGAGGTCAATGCCCAGAGCAAGGCCGACGTGTCGCTGTGGATCACCGACCGGTTCATCGGCAAGACCACGACCAACGCCCGTATTACCTATAAGGGGCAGCCTGCCGTCGTGCGCGGCGGCGCCAAGTTCATGGGCGGTGAGATCAGCCACGTAGAATAGTCTCACGGAACAATAATGCGAAGGGGGCTTCCGGATTCCGGGCGGACGATACCGCCGGGAAAGTCGCCGGGGCTGTCCGAACTGCTATGAAGGGATTTCTGGAGGAGGTGGCCGCCGACCTGTATGCGCGCTATGGCGAGGGACTGTCCGATCGGGCGGTGCTCTTCCCGTCGCGGCGTGCGCGGTTGTTTTTCGTCGATGCCCTGGGGCGTATCGCCGGGCGGCCGATGTGGCAGCCCGAATGGGTGACGATCGACGACCTGACGGGCGAAATATCGGGGCTGCATACGGGCGACCGCGTGCGGCTCATCACGGAGCTCTACAAAGTCTACTCGGCCTACCACAACGAACCTTTCGACAAGTTCTATTTCTGGGGCGACATGCTCCTCACGGACTTCGATACGATCGACAAATACCTGATCGACGCGCAGATGCTGTTCCGCAACATCTCGGAGATCAAGGAGATCGAAGCCGATATTTCCTACCTCACGCCCGCGCAGCTGCGCATCCTTTCGTTCTGGTCCTCGTTCGGCGAGCAGGCCGACCTTTCGGAGGAGAAACGCCGTTTCCTGGCGATCTGGAAGACCCTCGGCCCCATCTACCGCCGCTTCCGGGAGCGTCTCTCGTCGCTCGGCATCGCCTACAACGGCATGGTGCAGCGCGCCGCCGCCGACCGCATCCGCGGGGGCGGGTTCGCCTTCCCCGAGCCCCGGCGTTATGTCGTGGCGGGGTTCAACGCCCTTTCCGAGTGCGAGAAGCGCCTCTTCGGGTTCCTCGCCACGGCGGCCGAAACCGATTTTTACTGGGACTACGACTCCTATTATAAGGACGACCCCGAACAGGAGGCGGGTATGTTCGTGCGTTCGAACGTGGCGCAGTTCCCGCCCCGCACGGAACTTCGGCACGACAACATGCGGGGGGAGAAGCAGGTCGTGTCGGTCGCCGCCGTCTCGAACGCCGTGCAGTGCAAATATGCCGCGGCGATCCTCGCCGACCTTGCCCGCCGCCGCAGGGAGGAAGACCCCGGCATCGCCGCGGGCGCCAGGCCCGCGCTGGGCAAGGAGACCGCCGTGGTGCTTACCGACGAGAACCTGCTGCTGCCGCTGCTGTACGCCCTGCCCGCCGATATCGGACGGGTGAACGTGACGATGGGCTTCCCCCTGCGGCAGAGCCTGGCCTACACGTTCGTCGAGCGTCTGGTGGAGTTGCAGAACCACCGCCGCCGCAAGGGCGACGGCTGCACGTTCTACCATGCCGACGTCGCCGGCATCCTCGCACACCCCTATGTGGCCGAGTGCGACGCCGCACTCACGCGCACGATGCACGAGGAGATCGTCCGCGACCGCCGCATTTCGGTCGATGCCGCGTGGCTGGGCCGCAACGAACTGCTGAAACGGATCTTTACGCCCGCCGCGACGTGGCGCGAGTTGTCCGACTACATGCTGGACGTGGTCGCCGCCGTGGCGCGCCAGCCCTACGAGGGCGACGACGCACGGCAGCGGGTCGAATTCCTGGCGGTCATCGCCGAGCAGGTCACCAAGTTGCGCAACTCGCTCGACGAGTGCGATATCGACCTTACGGCCGAGGTCTACACCTCGCTGCTGCGCCGGCACTTGCAGACGCTGCGCATCCCGTTCGAGGGCGAGCCGCTGGAGGGCATCCAGATCATGGGGATCCTCGAGACCCGCAACCTCGATTTCGAAAACGTCATCATCCTTTCGATGAACGACGACAATTTCCCCGGCAACCATATGGCGCAGGCGTCGTTCATCCCCTACAACCTGCGTGCGGCCTACGAGCTGCCCACGCCCGAGCACCACGAGGGCGTCTATGCCTACTATTTCTACCGCCTGATCCAGCGCGCCAAGACCGTCCACATGCTCTATTGCTCGCACGCCGACGACAAGTCGACGGGCGAGCCGAGCCGCTATATCTACCAGTTGGACTACGAGAGCGGCTTCGACGTGCGCAAGGTCGAAGTGGGGGTGGACGTCAACCTGGCCGAAACGGCGCCGATCGAGGTGCCCAAGGACGAAGGGGTGATGGCCCGGCTGGAGCGTTTCGTCGACGCCCAAAGCCCTGCGACGCTCTCGCCGACGGCTTTTTTTCGCTATGTGGCCTGCCCCTTGCGCTTCTATTTCCATTCCATAGCCCGCTTGGAGGCCGATGACGAAATTTCCGAGGAGGTCGACGCCCCGATGTTCGGTACGATCCTCCATGCCGCCGTGCAGATGCTTTACGCCCGCATCGCGGGGGAGGCGCATCCCGGTGAAACCCTGCGTGCGATGATCCGTACGGGCGAAGTGGCGCAGGCGGTCGAGGCGGCCATCAACGAGAACTATTTGCAGGATAAACATGCCACGGCCGAGGATTATTCGGGCAACCTGTTGCTGGTGAAGGACATCGTGATCCGTTACCTGCGAGGCGGGGTGATGCCCTACGACGCTGCGCACGATGCTTTCGCCGTGTCGGGGCTGGAGGAGCCCGTAGCCTATCCGTTCCGCTTCCGCGCGGGCGGGCGCGACCTGGAGATGAAATTCGCCGGCATCGCCGACCGTATCGACACGCTCGACGACGGGGCGCTGAGGGTGGTGGACTACAAGACCGGGGCGCCGCATCTCGAATTCGACGGCGTGGAGAGCCTGTTCACGGGCACGGGCAAACAACGCCTTTCGAACATCCTGCAAACGCTGCTCTACGCGATGATGCTGCACCGGTCGCGCGGCTGCGACGTCGAACCGGCGCTCTATTATGTCCGCAACATGAATCGCCCCGGCTATTCGCCGCAGCTGGACGACAAGCAAACGGGGGTGAAGGGGGCGCGCTATACGCTTTACCGTGAGCGTTTCGAGGAACTGCTGCGCGCGCAGCTCGCCGAACTCTACGACACCTCGGTTCCGTTCCGCCAGTGCGAGGATGCCGATACCTGCAAGTACTGCGATTTCAACGTGATCTGCAAGCGCTGACCGGCTGTGTCGTGACGGGGGCGGACGAGTTCCGCTGCCGGGTGGTGATTACTCCCGGAAATTACATGGCTCGGTTGTGGAAGATCGGCCGGATGGATGCTGTTGGGGACGGCGCGGAGGAATGAGTGCGTCCGGCAGCGGGTGCCGGGTGTCGGGTGCGAGGTGCAGGACGCAGGATACAGGATACAGGATACAGGATACAGGGAGCCGGATGTCGGGTGCCGGACGCCGGATGTCGGGTGCCGGATGCCGGATACAGGATGCCGGGAACGGCCTGGGCGGCGATGGTCAGAGCGTTACCCTGAAATAGGCCGCTCCGCTGCGGCGGGCCGCTTCGAGCCCGATTTCGGAGTCCTCGAAGATCAGCGTTTCCTGCGGCGTACAGCCCTCGCGGCGCATGGCCTCCAGGAAACAGTCCGGGGCGGGCTTGCTGTGTTCGACGTCGGCGCCCGAGAGTATGCCGTCCACGGAGCCGTTCGGCCCTTCGCCCGGCTCGGGGGTGACTGTTGCGTGTGTCGGCGTACCTGCATCTATCGTTGCCGTGCCGGCTGTCCGGAGCCATGCCTCATCCGCACCTGTCAAGTCTCTGCCCGCCGCACCCGAGGTTGCCGCACCCGTGCTCCCCGCCCGCTGTCCCGCGACCGTGATCCCCAGGTGGCGCATGGCGTTGTCTATGTTGGCGCGGCTGCCTGTCGATACGATCCATACGCGGCCGCCCTGCGCCCGGAACTGCCTGCAGAACTCCCACAGCGGGCGGTTGAGCCGCACGGTGTCGAAGAACGCGGGGTAGAGCGCGATCTTGCGCAGCCGCAGCCGCTCGCGCTCTGCGGGGTCGGCGATGCCGTAACGGGTCAGGAACTCGTTGCACCGCATGCCGAAATACTTTGCCGCATACTCCTCCTCGGTGAGCGCATAGCCCGCCTCGCGCAGTGTGGCCACATAGGCCAGCGTATTGGCGCGCCGCGTGTCGGCCAGCGTGCCGTCGAAGTCGAGCAGGATGAGTCGGATTTGCATGACGGGCTACTTTTTCCCGGCCAGTTCGTAACTGCGGGCGATCAGCGGGGCGATTTCCCCGAAGGGTACGCTGCCGTCCAGCCGTACGGTGAGCCACGTGCGTTTGTTCATATGGTAACCGGGGAAATAATGTTCGAAGTCCAGCGACCGCGCCATGGTCTCCGCATCGGCCCGGATGTCGAGAATCTCTGTCCGCTCCTCGTCCGCGAGGCCGAGTTTGCCGGCCTGCACCGTCAATATCACGGCATACCATTTGGCGTTGTCCTGCCGCCGGAAAACGGCGTAGTCCGGGAATTTCTCCCAGAGGAACTCCGGTTCGCCGCCCCATGAGGCACGGATATGGCGGATTGTGCGGAGCGTTTCTTCGCTGCGGAAAATTTCTTCGCGCGCAAAGCCGAAATCCTTTGTCCAGTCGTTTCCCATCTCCTTATGTTTTTAGTCGAACGACTGCATGCCCGACTGCGCGATGCGCATTAGGCGCTGGTATTCGGTGGGGGTGAGTTCCATGAAGAAGTAGTGGATCGGATCGACGCGCATGCCGTTCAGCCGCACCTCGTAGTGGAGGTGGGGCGAGAGCGAAAGGCCCGTGTCGCCCGAGAGGGCGATGATCTCGCCGCGGCTCACGCGCTGGCCCTTGCGGACGTTGATCTTCGAGAGGTGGCTGTACGAAGTCTCGTAGCCGTTGCCGTGGTCGATCACGACCGTCTGCCCCGACGTGGAGTTGCGCAGCGCCACGTCGCGCACCACGCCGTCGGCCGTGGCGAAGACGCGCGACCCCTCGGGGATGGTGTAGTCCACGCCCTGGTGCGATTGCAGGGTCTTGTAGAAGGGGTGTATGCGCATGCCGTACGAGGCCGTGAGCAGCGTCAACTGCTTGTTTATCACGGGCTGGATGGCCGGGATGTTGTTGCAGCCGCTGCCCGCCGAGTCGATGAGCGCCTGCAGGTCGAGGTACGAGGCGTTCAGTTCGTCGAGCCGCTTCTCCATGTCGGCGACCCGTTCGCGCAGTTCGAGCTTGAGCCGCCGCGACGAACGGTTGAAGATGTTTTCGTAGGTGACGGCCTGCCGGCGTTCGTATTCCGAATCGAAGTCGTAGGGATCCGATTCGAAGAGGGTGCGGAAGACGTTGCGGTCGCGCGCGGAGAGGTTGTGCATGACGGTCGTGAGCGAGTCGTACCGCTGGGTGAGTGCGGCGTATTCGCGGCGCAGGCGGTCGGTCGAGTGTTTGAGCTCGTACTCCACGGGCGTGTCGAAGAAGAGCGAGAACCCGACGTAGTAGAGCACGGCGACCCCGGCCCACACGAAAAAGTGCACCGTCGCGCGTATGATGTTCTGTTTGCGGCGCTTACGCCTGCGGAGCCGCTCCAGGTCTTTCTTTCCTGCCATGTCAGAGCTTTTCGAAGTTCGTATCGCGCATCTTCTCCATGAGTGCGTCGTATTCCGCGGCGGTCATGTTGCGGTTGAAATAGTTGATCGGGTTCACCGGCATGCCCTTGTGGATCACCTCGTAGTGGAGGTGGGGGCCCGAGGAGATGCCCGTGTTGCCCGTTTCGGCGATGACCTGCCCGCGGGCGACCCGTTCGCCCGGCTGCACGAGGATTTTGCTCAGGTGCGCGTAGCGGGTCTTGTAGCCGAATTCGTGGTTCAGCAGCACCATGCGCCCGTATCCGCCGTTGCCCCCCGAGGAGGCGACCTCCACCACGGCGTCGCCCGTGGCGTAGACCGGCGTGCCGCGGTCGCAGCCCAGGTCGATGCCCTTGTGGGGGCGGATATACCCCAGCACGGGGTGCATACGCCGCATGTTGAAGGCGCCGATATGGTCGTTGTGCAGCGCCGAGCGGTCGATGGGCCATATGGCCGGGATCGCCGACGACATCTTCTCCTTGTCGCGGGCGAATGCCTGCAATTCGTCGAACGACACCGATTCGAGGTAGAGTATGCGGGCCAGCGCATCGAGCTGTTTCCAGGTGCCGACCATCAGCGGGGCGAAGTCGTCCCCGGCCATCGCGGCGTATTTGGTGTCGGGATAGGGCTGCCACACGCCGTCGAGGGTCATCGTGTCGGTCGAGAAGAGCGAGCGGTAGACGTAGTTGTCGCGGTGGCGGATTTCGTCCACGCGCCGCTGCGAGGTGCGGATGCGGTCTTGCAGGATGCGGTACTTGATCACCAGGTCGCGGTTGTCGCGGATGATGCGGTACATCTTGGGGGTGTAGAAGAAGTACGAGAAGAGCACGTTGGCGATCGAGACGAGGATGAAGCCGATGAGTATTTTCCGGATCAGGCGGTAGGTGCGCAGGCGGAAAGGTGCCGTGACCACGTCGCGCGTCAGCGCCTGCGCTTCCTGTGTCAGCGCCTGCGTGTCGAATCTCTGCCCTTTTTGCTTCATTGCGGAAAAAACTCCGGTTAATAAGATGCAAATTTAACTTTAATTGTGTAATTTTGCAACCCGAAATCACAAACGTGGAAATCGGATAAAATCTTATATATGGAATCGAATAAAATTCGCCGGGCCTTTCTGGACTTCTTCGAGAGCAAGGGCCATGTGATCGTGCCTTCGGCACCGATGGTCGTCAAGGGGGATCCCACGCTGATGTTCACCAACGCGGGCATGAACCAGTTCAAGGATATTTTCCTGGGCAATGCGCCCCGCAAATATCCGCGTGCGGCCGACACCCAGAAGTGTCTGCGCGTTTCGGGCAAGCACAACGACCTGGAGGAGGTGGGGCATGACACCTACCACCATACGATGTTCGAGATGCTGGGCAACTGGTCTTATGGCGATTACTTCAAGAAAGAGGCGATCGAATGGGCGTGGGAGCTGCTCCACGGCGTCTACAAACTTCCCGCCGACCGCATGTACGCCACGGTTTTCGAAGGCTCCGAGGAGGACGGCGTGCCCTTCGACCAGGAGGCCTACGACTACTGGAAGCAGTTTCTGCCCGAAGACCATATCATCCGCGGCAACAAGCACGACAATTTCTGGGAGATGGGCGAGACCGGCCCCTGCGGCCCCTGCTCGGAGATCCATTTCGACCTGCGCGACGAGGCGGAGATCGCCTCCAAGCCCGGGCGCGGGATGGTCAATGAGGGCCACCCGCAGGTGATCGAGATCTGGAACCTCGTGTTCATGCAGTTCAACCGCAAGGCCAACGGCTCGCTGGAGGAGCTTCCGGCGCGCAACGTCGATACCGGCATGGGCTTCGAGCGCCTCTGCATGATCCTCCAGGGCAAGAAATCGAACTACGACACCGACGTGTTCCAGCCTACGATCCAGCGTATTTCGCAGCTTTCGGGCAAGACCTACGGCGCCGACGCGAAGTGCGACGTGGCGATGCGCGTCATCGCCGACCACCTGCGTGCCATCGCCTTCTCGATCGCCGACGGGCAGCTGCCGTCGAACGTCAAGGCCGGCTACGTCATCCGCCGCATCCTGCGCCGCGCCGTGCGCTACGGCTATACCTACCTCGGCTTTACGGAGCCTACGATCTGCCGGCTGGTTCCCGGACTGGTGGAGCAGATGGGCGGCCAGTTCCCCGAACTGAAGGCCCAGCAGGCGCTGATCGAAAAGGTCATCGAGGAGGAGGAGGCCTCGTTCCTGCGTACGCTGGCCACGGGCATCAGCCTGCTGGACGGCGTGGTCGAAAAGACCAAGAAAGAGGGCCGCAAACTGATCTCGGGCAAGGACGCCTTCGAGCTTTACGATACGTTCGGGTTCCCGATCGACCTGACGGAGCTCATCGCCCGCGAACAGGGCGTCGGCGTCGACCTCGCGGCCTTTGAAACCGAGTTGCAGGCGCAGAAGGAGCGTTCGCGCAACGCCGCGGCCGTCGATACCGACGACTGGGTGGAGCTGTTCCCCATTCGCGAGAGCGTCTTCACGGGCTACGACACGCTGACCGAGCGGGTGAAGATCGCCCGTTACCGCCGCGTGACCTCCAAAGGCAAGACCTCCTACCAGCTGGTCTTCGACCGCACGCCGTTCTACGGCAACTCGGGCGGTCAGATCGGTGACATCGGCTATATCGAGAATGCCAACGAGCGCATCGCCGTCGTGGCTACCGAAAAGGAAAACGGACTGATTATCCATATCGTCAAGGAGCTTCCCGAAAACCCTGCGGCCGAGTTCACGGCCGTCGTGGACGCTGCCAAACGCCAGGCCGCGGCCAACAACCATACCGCGACACACCTCATGCACGAGGCGCTGCGCAAGGTGCTGGGATCGCACGTCGAGCAAAAGGGTTCGATGGTGACGCCCGAGATCCTGCGCTTCGACTTTTCGCATTTCCAGAAGATGACTCCCGCCGAGCTGCGCCAGGTCGAGATGCTCGTCAACCGCGCCGTCCGCGCCAACTATCCGTTGGAGGAGAACCGCGAGGCCACCAAGGAGGAGGCCGAGAAATGCGGTGCCATGATGCTCTTCGGCGAGAAGTACGGCGATCGGGTGCGCATGGTGCGCTTCGGTACGTCGGTCGAGCTCTGCGGCGGTACGCACACCAGCGCCACGGGTAACATCGGGTTCTTCAAGATACTGACCGAGAGCGCCATCTCGGCCGGCGTGCGCCGCATCGAAGCCGTCACGGGCGAACAGGCCGAGAAGATCATCTACGCCGCCGAGGATACGATGCGCGACATCAGCGAATACCTCCACAACCCGCAGGTGCTGCAGGCCGTAAAGAAAATGTTCGAGAGCAACGAGACGCTTTCGAAGGAGGTCGAGGCCATGCGCCGCGAGCAGGTCGCCCAGTGGGCCGAGAAGATCATCTCCTCGACGCCCGAGCGCCACGGGGTGCAGCTCATCGCCACTCAGACCGACCGTACGCCCGAGTTCGTCAAAGACCTGGCCTATAACCTGCGTGCCCGCTCCCCGAAGCTGGTGTTCGTGCAGGGGGCGGTCAACGACGGCAAACCCATGCTGACGGTGATGCTCGGCGACGAGATCACGGCCCAGGGCGTGAACGCCGGTGCCGTGGTGCGCGAGGCTGCGAAACTGATGCAGGGCGGCGGCGGCGGACAGGCGTTCTTCGCCACGGCGGGCGGCAAGAACCCCGACGGGCTGCAGGCCGCCATCGACAAGGCCGTGGAGCTGATTATGGCCCAGGTAAAGTAAAAGAATAGTTAAAAACCGGATAATTATGAATAACAAGGTATTACTGATGATCCTCGACGGCTGGGGCAACGGCCGCCACGACAAGGCCGATGTCATTTCGACCGTCCATCCCGAATATATCTCGGCCATGACGGCGAAATATCCCCATGCCGAGCTGCGCACCGACGGCGAGAACGTCGGACTGCCCGACGGCCAGATGGGCAATTCGGAGGTCGGGCACCTCAATATCGGCGCCGGCCGCGTGGTCTACCAGGATCTGGTGAAGATCAACCGCGCCTGCCGCGACAATTCGATCCTGGAGAACCCCGAGGTCAAGGCAGCGTTCGAACATGCCAAAAAGAACGGCGTGAACATGCATTTCATGGGCCTCGTGTCGGACGGCGGCGTGCACTCGTCGCTCGAGCACCTTTTCAAGCTGTGCGACATCTCGGCGGCCTACGGCCTCGAAAATACCTTCGTGCACTGCTTCATGGACGGCCGCGACACCGACCCGCACAGCGGCAAGGGGTTCGTCGCCGACCTCGAGAAGCACCTCGCGGCCACGACGGGCAAGATCGCCACGGTGATCGGACGTTACTATGCGATGGATCGCGACAAGCGCTGGGAACGTGTCAAGGTAGCCTACGACGCGCTGGTCAGCGGCATCGGCGAGCGTTCGTCGGACATGGTCGAAGCCGTCCAGAAATCCTATGACGAGGGCGTTACGGACGAGTTCATCAAGCCTTTCGTGCGCATCGACGAGAACGGGCAGCCCGTCGGCATGATCCGCCCCAACGACGTGGTGGTCTTTTTCAACTACCGCAATGACCGCGCCAAGGAGCTGACCATCGTGCTGACGCAGGAGGACATGCCCGCCGAGGGGATGCACACCATGCCCCTCTACTATTGCTGCATGACCCCCTACGATGCCAAGTTCACGGGGCTGCACATCCTCTTCGACAAGGACAACGTGCCCAACACCATCGGCGAGTTCGTTTCGAAGCAGGGCTTGCGGCAGCTGCGCATCGCCGAGACCGAGAAATATGCCCACGTGACGTTCTTCCTGAACGGCGGCCGCGAGGCGGAGTTCGCGGGCGAAGACCGCATCCTCGTCGCGTCGCCCAAGGTGGCCACCTACGACCTGCAACCCGAGATGAGCGCTCCGGAAGTCGCTGACAAACTGGTTGCTGCACTCGGTGAGCGGAAGTTCGACTTTATCTGCCTGAATTTCGCCAACGGCGACATGGTCGGCCATACGGGCGTCTACGATGCCATCGTGAAGGCCGTGAAGGCCGTCGACGGGTGCGTCGCCAAAGTTGTCGAGGCTGCTAAGGAGAACGGTTACGAGGTCGTCATGATCGCCGACCACGGCAATGCCGACAACGCTGTCAATGCCGACGGTACGCCCAATACGGCGCATTCGCTCAACCCCGTGCCCATCGTGGTCGTTTCCGACCGTGTGAAGTCGGTGCACGACGGTATCCTGGCCGACGTCGCGCCGACGGTGCTCAAGTTGATGGGGCTGGAGCAACCCGCCGAAATGACCGGCAAGGCGCTCGTGGAGATGAAATAGCCTGCCTTTTCAATAAAACACCCCGGAATCTACATTCCGGGGTGTTTTTCGTTAGGGGTGACGTGTCGGGATAAACCCTTATTTGGAGCGTGGCAAATTCCGGGAATTAAAAGAGCGTTTGCTGCTGCGCAGATGCAGGCCGGTAGAACTCCATCCGGGTGGCTATGCCCAGCTTTGCGCACAGGTTGCGGAACGTGTCGTCCAGCGCCCGGCAGTTCGGGCCGAAGCATTCGTAGCGGTTGCCGAAACAGGCTTCGTAACGTGCTTTCAGCCCGGGGAACCCGCGCTCCAGGGCGGCATGGAAATGCTCCCTCGACCCGCTGCGGAGCGTCACGCCGAACATCGGGAGGATATACGACGCCCCCGCGTCCTTCGCCCGGCGGACGATGGCTTCGACATTTTCCCGCGTGTCGTTGATCAGCGGCAGCAGCGGCATCATCGTGACACCCGTATAGATGCCCTTGGCAGCCAGTGCCGCCATCGCGTGGAACCGCTCCGAAGAGGCCGGGGCGCCGGGTTCCGTGCGGACGCTGAGCGCGTCGTCGGCACAGGTCACGGTGAAACTCACCGCCGCGTAGGTGGCGGAAATTTCCTGCAGGATGTCGGCATCGCGCTCCGCCAGGGAGCTCTTGGTGATGACATGCACCGGGAAACGCTCGTCGGCGATCATGCCCAGTGCCCGGCGGGTCAGCCGCAGCTCGCGCTCGACGGGCATGTAGGGGTCGTTCATCGACCCCGTGCCGATCGTGGCGCGTTTTTTCCGCCGGGCACGCAGCTCGGCGGGCAGCAATTCCAGTGCGTTGCGCTTCACGGCTATCTGGGCGATGTCCCCGATCCCGTAGCAGTCGCTGCGCGTGTCGCAGTAGATGCACCCGTGCTGGCATCCCCGGTAGAGGTTCATGTTGTAGGCGATGCCGAACCACCGATCGGCCGTCCGCAGCTTCGAGAGGATCGTTTTGGTTTCGATATACCGCATGGGCGGGTCAGTAGAGCTCGATGAACTCGTAGGTGTTGCCTACGGCCGCCAGGTAACGCAGGAACTCCTCACGGGAGATCACCACCGTCGCCCGGTTGTCGTTGGGGTGGAACGAGTAGGCCGGCAGCCGTTGCAGGCTGGCGTCGAGGAACAGGTGCACGTGCCTGGCCGGGTCGTTGATCAGCCCGAAGGGCGACACCGAACCGGGACGCAACCCCAGCCAGCGCTCCATGCGCTGCTCCGAAGCGAACGACAGTTTGCCCTGCCTCAGGCGGTGTTCCAGGTCGTGGATGGCCAGGTTCCGTTCGCAGTCGAAACATACGAGGTAGTGGCGGTTGCCTTTGTGGTTGCGGAAAAAGAGGTTCTTGCAGTGCTTCGATCCGTCGTCGCGCCAGTAGCGGCGTGCGGCCTCGATGGTCGGTGCCTCGGGGTGTTCGTACCACGTGTAGGCGATGCCGTGGCTGTCGAGCCAGTCGAAGACTTTTTGGCGTCGGTCGGTCGTTTCCATCGTTATTGAAACTGTTTTTC
>ENA-ORTW01002657-ORTW01002657.1-human-gut-metagenome-genome-assembly--contig:-NODE-2657-length-16385-cov-4.029088_pt1 | contig 16385 bp, 14 predicted proteins | sample MGYA00242072_ERZ509193 | MGnify/ENA primary metagenome ERZ509193 (study PRJEB26280, sample SAMEA2338813) | human gut metagenome | biome: human gut; feature: human-associated habitat; material: faeces... | reverse complement strand
CCTCACTGCTGCCTCCCGTAGGAGTTTGGTCCGTGTCTCAGTACCAATGTGGGGGGTTAACCTCTCAGTCCCCCTATGTATCGTCGCCTTGGTAAGCCGTTACCTTACCAACTAGCTAATACAACGCATGCCCATCCTTTACCACCAAAGCTTTCAACTCCGAAAGATGCCTCCCAGAATATTATGGGGTATTAGTACCGATTTCTCAGTGTTATCCCCCTGTAAAGGGTAGGTTGCATACGCGTTACGCACCCGTCCGCCGGTCGCCATCAATAGTATTGCTACCATTATGCTGCCCCTCGACTTGCATGTGTTAAGCCTGCCGCTAGCGTTCATCCTGAGCCAGGATCAAACTCTCCATTGTATAATTTAATGTTTTGTTAAATCTTTCGCTCTAATCCCAAAGGTATTGTTTGAAATCACTCATATAGAGTGGATTAAACTTAGCTGCTCAATATTTTCAAAGAACGTCGTTCTATCTTAATCGTTAGAACTTTTCGCGTTCGTCTCTGCTTCATTTTTCGAAGCGGAAAGCGGTTGCAAAGGTAAAACCTTTTTTCGGACTTTCCAAATCTTTTTTCAAAAAAACTTCAAAAGTTTCCAAGACTCTTTCAGAGCGGAAAGTGGTGCAAAGATAACTCATTTTCGCATCCCTTCCAAATCTTTCGGAAGATTTTTTCGAACGAACTTTTTCAGAGAACCTCGTTGCCTTTCAGAATACGTTTCATTTTCTGATTGCGGGTGCAAAGATAAGGCATTCCGTCGGATATTTCCAAACATTTCCTAAACTTTTTTCAATATTAATTTTCATCCTGCCATCACATCGCTATCCGACAAGCAGTTACGATTTTCCATTTCCGGCGGAAATATCCATATATAATAAGGTGAGAGTTTATCGGCCGATTCCGAAACAAAACCGTCGCTGCATACAAACATGCAGCGACGGACTTCGGTTTTATATCCGGACGGCGGGAACGCCTACTCTTTTTCCAGAGAGCGAAGGGCAAACGCATGCGTAATACGATAAATTCCGTAGGCGAAGAAGGCCAGAGAGATCATCGAAACGATGAACAGGCCGTTCCACGCAGGGCTGACGAGAAAGAAAAACGAAAAGATAATCGCCAGCACGGCCAGAATAATCAGCCAACTGCCGTCAGTATAGCGCCGGAACTCATAGGCTTCGCCCAACGCCCAGAAAGCACGGAACAGAATCCAGAAACCGACGACATAGATCAGCGTCCCCACGACCGACCCGATGGGCATGACCATCAGCATAATCGCCAGCAAAAGTTCCATGATTCCCGTCACGAGCATCCAGCCCCAACCGCGCAGCATATCGCTGTTGGAGGCGGCCAGCACGATATCCATAATTCCGTCGACGAGCAGCACGGCGATAAACAGCATCGACAGTGCGACGAGCGTCGCGTCGGGCGTCACCAGACAGAGTACGCCGACCAGGATCGAAAGCAGACCGGCAATCAACGACACCCACCAGTATTTGACATGGCGGCTGTCCCGAACAAAGACATTTGTTTTCATACAAAGAAGGGTTTTGCCCTATCCCGAACAAAAACAATGCCCGGCCGCAACCGCAGCGGGTTGCAGCCGGACGATAACTGCCGGCCGAAGCGGACAATGCGCTACTTGAAAGGCGAATCGGGCTCCTTGGACATATACCAATAGAAGAGCCTGTCGAGCAGCGACGGCCAGAATTTCTTGACGAAATGCGTGGCACGTCCCTGAAATTCCATCAGGCACAAGCGCTTGCGCCGCACGACCGCACGGGCGATGATACGGGCCACCTCTTCGGCCGTCATCATCTTGCCCTCCTCGCGGGGCGTCTCGCCCTGCTGCGAGCCGTCGGCCGTAAGTGCCGAAAAGCGCACGTTCGAAGCCGTAAAGCCCGGACAAGCGATCATCACGTGCACGCCCTTCTTGCGATTCTCGATACGGATCGTCTCCAAAAAGCCCGTCATCGCATACTTCGAAGCCGAGTAACCGGTACGGCCCGGCAGCCCGTGAATCCCGGCAACCGACGACACGCCCACGATCGAACCGCGCACCCTCTGGATATAGGGAAGCGCATACTTCGTACAATTGACGCAGCCCCAGAAATTTACATCCATCAACTTGTGCAACACCGCCAGATCGACCTCGTCGAACAAGGCGCGCATCGAAATGCCGGCATTGCAGATCAACACATCCACCCCGCCGAACGTATCGACCGCCGTGTCGATCAGTCGCTTGCAATCGGCCTCGCGCGTCACGTCGCACACGGCATAGGCGGCGTGTCCGCCCGCCGCACCGATCCGGCCGACAATCTCCCTCAACGCATCTTCATGCCGCGCCCCGAGCACCGCATTGGCGCCCGCAGCAGCGAAATATTCGGCCAGTGCCCGGCCGATTCCCGACGAAGCGCCGGTCACGACCACGGTTTTTCCCTTAAAAAAATCCATATCTTCAAATTATGATTTCCAATCCGTCGTAAGCCAGTTCGACCCCCCGCGGCAGAAGAGCCGTCGTCGCCGCGTGCCGTCCGATCTCGTGCGACACATGCGTGATAAGCGCCCTGCGAGGCGCGACCCGAGCGATGAGTGCCAACGCCTCCCCGACATTGAAATGCGAGGGATGCGGTCGAAAACGCAGGGCGTTGACCACCAGCAGCTCCACTCCGATCAATTTCCCGACCTCCGCGTCGGCGATCGTCTTGAAATCGGTCAGGTAGGCCATGCGGCCGATGCGGTAGCCCGTCACCTCGAAACGCTCGGAGTGGTGCCCCGACACGGGCACGATTCGCTCGCCCGCGATTTCGAGCGGCCGTGCGACGTCGATCTCGTGCAGCCGGATGTCGGGTGCGCCGCGGTACTTCTCCTCCTCGAAGGCATAGTCGTAGTCCTTGCGCACGACACGGGCCGCAGCAGGCGCCGCATAAATGTCCACGGGATGAATCACCGGCGGGTAATCCACGAAATTGAAAGCGCGCACGTCGTCGATACCGCCCGTATGATCCTTGTGCTCGTGCGTCAGCAGGATCGCATCGAGACGGCTTACCCCCGCACGCAACATCTGGCAGCGGAAATCGGGGCCGGCATCGATCACGAAGCGCGCTCCGCCGTCGGTCTCAATCATCGCCGAGGTGCGTAACCGCTTGTCGCGGCTATCGGTCGAAGTGCAGACTTCGCAGCGGCATCCGATCACCGGCACGCCCTGGGAGGTTCCCGAACCAAGAATCGTCAGTTTCATTGGAACAAAGATACGATTTGCATTTAAAAATGGAAAACCAAGAATTAAAAATTCGGATTTATCATCCCGAAGAGGAAGCCTTCGGGAATTCCGACGTGAGAATCAACCATTGCGCACCTGCCGGTCGGAGTTCGCGGAGGACACCGTCGTGCGGGCCTCTGCGGGCGGAGGCGCCGGCCCGTGCGGCGCCGAGATGTCGCAGGGCGTTGGAATACCTGTCTCACCGATTGTTCTGCTGTCTGTCTTATCGGTCAGCTCGCGGCCGGCGGAAGATGCTTTCCGAGCTGCCGAGACGAGGTGCAGCCCTCCGCACCGGGCGGCTGCGGACTGCCGCTCTTCGATCAATGGAATGAATAATCTTCGTTGCGCGCAGCGCACAACAGACTTCGCCTCGCAAAATTCAGATCTTCAACCTCCGCCACCGTCCGCTGCGGATGTAGGCATAGGAGAGCGCCAGCGAGATCAGATAATAGACGTGGTCGGCCGTCCAGCAAAGCGCCACGTCGGCCCGGAGGACATAGACGAGCCACAGCGTATAGAGCGTATAGGCCGTGACGCAGACCAGCGTAATTCCGAGCGCCGTACGCGTATTGCCCGTGCCCGAAACGCTGAACTGATAGATGAAGGCCGGCACGCACGGCACGATCGTCGTGAGCATGACCCAAAGCGACGGCACGGCGGCGGCAATCAACTCCGCATTGCCCGTATAGGCACCCAGCACCACGCGGGGCAAAAGCGCGAAGAGCAGCGATACCGGCAGTACGAAGGCGAAGCAGAGGCGCACCATACGCCGGCACAGCCCCCATACCCGATCCGCCTCGCCAGCTCCGATCAGGTTGCCGACCAGCGAGCTGGCCGTCGAAGCGAAGGCGTTGATGAAGAGGAAGACCACCGACGAGATGCTGCGCACCATATTCGTAACGGCGAGCGGCCGCTCGCCCAGGTTTTCGATCGCCACGAAGAAGATGAACCAACTGATAAAGGCGATCGCCTCCTGCAACATGATCCAGACCGAAACCCCGAACACCTGCCGGAGAATCTTCCACTCGATTCCCCTGAACCGGAACAGGCCGTAGGCCCGCCACGCGACACGACGATAGGTGTAGACGACGAAAAAGACGAGCGACACGGCCTCCGAAATGACCGAAGCGATGGCCGCGCCTGCGATTCCGAGCGGCGGAATCCCCCACCCTCCGAAAATCAGCAGGTAGTTCAGCACCACGTTCGTCAGGACCATGACCACCGAGTTGGCCGTCAGGATACGGGTATTGGTCGTCCCGACGTAGAAGGCACGGAACATCGCCGCGGCGAACGAGAAGAAGAACCCGAACGTACGGTAGCCGAGATACGACTCGGCGGCGGCGCAGATCGCCCGCGACTCGATCAGATATCCCAGCAGCCACGGCGCCAAGGCCCGCGACACCCCGAAAAAGAGAACGGCCATGCCCAGCAGAAACCACATTCCCTGCATGAAGATCGGCCCGATTCCTGCGAGATTGCCTTCGCCGTTGCGGCGCGCGATAAGCACTTGCGCACCGATGCTGAACCCGAACCCCACCATGAAGATCGTCAGGTAGAAGATGCCCGCAATGGCCGACGCACCCAACTCGACCTCGCCCACATGGCCCAGGTAGATCGTGTCGGTCAGCCCGATGAGCTGCTCCATCATCAGGCTCAGCAGCACGGGGAAGGTTATTTTCAGAATTTGTCGATTGGTAAAACGCATCGTCGTCTAAATTTCGGGGATACAAAGATAGGAATAAAGCCGGGAGCGAAAGCAAATTTCGGTTGCATTTTGCCGAGGCGGAGTATCCGAGGCGAAACCAGAGATACGAAAATCGGGAAGAAAAGCCCGGCTTTTCCTCCCGACGGGGTGACGTCCGTCGCGGAACGTCAATACCGGTAATGCTCCGCCTTGTAGGGGCCGTCGACGTCGACGCCGATATAGTCGGCCTGCCGCTGCGAAAGACGGGTCAGTTCGACGCCCAGATTGTCGAGATGCAGCCGTGCGACCTCCTCGTCCAAGTGTTTCGGCAGGCGGTAAACACCTACCGGCATCTCCTTCTGCCACAGCTCGATCTGCGCAAGACACTGATTGGTGAACGAGTTGGACATCACGAACGAAGGATGCCCCGTCGCACAGCCGAGGTTCACCAGCCGTCCTTCGGCCAGCACGAAGATCGAATGGCCGTCGGGGAAGGTGTATTTATCGACCTGCGGCTTGATCGTCGTCTTCACCGCAGACGAAGCGTCGAGCCGCGCCATCTGGATCTCGTTGTCGAAATGGCCGATGTTGCAGACGATCGCCTGGTCGCGCATCCGTTCCATGTGTTCGAGGGTGATGATGTCGCAGTTGCCCGTGCAGGTGATGAAGATGTTACCCTCGGCCAGCGCGCTCTCGACGGTCTTCACCTCGAAGCCCTCCATCGCGGCCTGCAACGCACAGATCGGATCGATCTCGGTGACGATCACCCGCGCGCCGTAGGCCTTCATCGAGCGGGCGCAGCCCTTGCCCACGTCGCCGTAGCCGCAGACGACCGCCACCTTGCCGGCGATCATCACGTCCGTGGCCCGCTTGATGCCGTCGGCCAGCGATTCGCGGCAGCCGTAGAGATTGTCGAACTTCGATTTGGTACACGAGTCGTTGACGTTGATCGCAGGCACGAGCAGTTCGCCCGCCGCCTCCATCTGGTAGAGCCGGTGTACGCCCGTGGTCGTCTCCTCGCTTACGCCGCGCCATTCGGCCACCGTACGGTGCCACTTCGAAGCATCTTCGGCAAGGATCGAACGCAGCGTTCCGAGGATCACGGCCTCCTCGTGCGACGAGGGGGCGTAATCGAGCGTCGAGGCGTCGTTCTCGGCCTTGTAGCCCTTGTGAATCAACAAAGTCGCATCGCCGCCGTCGTCGACGATCAGGTTGGGCCCCTTGCCGCCCGGGAACGAGAGCGCCATGGCCGTGCACCACCAATATTCTTCCAGCGTCTCGCCCTTCCACGCGAAGACCGGCACGCCGGCTTCGGCGATGGCTGCCGCAGCGTGATCCTGCGTCGAGAAGATGTTGCACGAGCACCAGCGCACGTCAGCACCCAATTCGACGAGCGTCTCGATGAGCACCGCCGTCTGGATCGTCATGTGCAGCGACCCCATCACCCGCACCCCGCGAAGCGGTTTCTGCGGGCCGTATTTGCGGCGCACCGCCATCAGGCCGGGCATTTCGTGCTCCGAGACCTCGATCTCCTTACGTCCCCATTCGGCCAACGACAGGTCGGCGACCTTGTAGGGAATCGATTCATCCAAATACATCGTATTCTCGTTTTTAGTTTGATTCAGCGGTGCAAAGATACGAATAAGCGAGGGCAATGTCAAATTTATTTGAACATTGCCGAGCGGGAGTATCTTCGGCGAAGCCAAAGTACGGAAAGTCGAAAGCAGAAGCAAACATTCATGTCTGATTATGCAGAGATGGAGTATTTTTGGCTTCGCCTTAGATACGGATTTTCGCACGCATCCCCAACGAGTCGCGCAGACTTCCGTCCGCACCGTCCCGCCGCCCGTTCAGAGCATCTCGGCCTGCCGCAAAGCCTGCCCCACCAACGCGTCGGGACGCAGCCACTCACGGTAATAGGCCGCATTGGCCTCCTTCATGCGCTGCACGGCGTCGGGACAGCGCATCAGCAAATCGACCTGCGCCACGCACTCCTCGGCCGAGGCATAACCCAGGTAGTTCACACCCTCGCGGAAACCGCCCGGCACCTCGTAGACGAAACGTTCGTTGACGACGGCACGGGCCGCAGCCACGTATTCGCCCGTCTTCCAGCCGATCGAGTCCCACAAACCCGTAGAGCCGATGCAGATGTCGCTGCGGCGCATCAGGCGCAGGTAACGGGCGCGATCGGTGTACTTCTCCGCGACGATCAGTTCGGGACAAAGGGCTCGTGCCAGGGGCGTATCCGTCACCCCGCCCGTAAAGTTCCGGGGATAACGTTCACCGAGCGCCCGCACGATAGCGATTCGCATCGCATTGATCGCCCGGTTCTGCTCGCCCTCCCACAGCCGCGTGAGAAAAAGGATCTTCAATCTCTTCGCCGCAACCCTGCGTCCCGCTCCGCATTCGAACTTTTCCACCGTAAAATACTCTCCCTCCTCCGCAGGACGCGGACGCAACAGGGCGATCAGCCGTTTCCGCAACGATTTGATTTCGACGGGAACCGGATTGATCGGATTCTCCGGACAGGTCACATGGTAGTTGAAGCCCAGCGGGCGGATCTTGGCGCGAACCTCCGCCGGAAAGACTCCGTTGCGGAACGTCGAACAGCTGCGTTTGAAATAGAGGTCTACCCCGCGGATGTAAGCCGCCGCGGCCACGACGTCGAAATTGTAGCCGTCGAGCATGTCGAACGCGATCCGGCGGCCGCCGACGAACGCTTCGACCAGATGCGGATGTGGATACTCCTCCCGCCGGTGGCCGGCGTCTTCGATCGTCAGTGCGATCCGACGCCGGCGTGCCAGCATCAGAAACCCCGTCACGACCTGGCTCGTATGCGCACTGCGCGACACGAGCCGCAACCGGACATCGGGGTATCCGGCGAAGAGAGATTCAACGGAACCGGCGTCCATACCTCATTGCGGATCAAGCGGTTCTCCTCCTCCGCCGCAGACCTCGCGGCGGTCGTCCCCGATCTGGCGGAACAGCTCCTCCACCGAACCGAACCGCCGTTCCGGACGGATGAAGCGCAGCAGCTCCACCCGCAGCCGACGACCGTAGAGGTCGCCCTCGAAGCCGAAGATATTGGTCTCCAACAGACGGCGCCGGCCGTCGACGGTCGGCTTGTAGCCCAGATTCGACATGGCGTCGTACATGCGTCCGTCCACCTCCACGCGCGAGGCATAGACTCCGTCGCGCGCATCCAGCGCCGCGTCCGCCTCGATATTGGCCGTAGGGAAGCCCATGCGGCCTCCGAGACTGTTCCCGTGGACGACGATCCCTTCGATTATCATACGATTCAGATTTTCTCCGTGAGTTTCTGTACCAGCCGGAACTGCGAGAAGAACTCCTTGGCGAAGACGCGCAGCACGGTGTACGACGGGATCGCCAGCAGCATTCCCACGATTCCCGCCAGCGATCCGGCGATCAGGATAACGATGAATATTTCGAGCGGATGCGCCTTCACCCGTTCCGAATAGAGCGTGGGTTGCAGCACGAAGTCGTCGAACCCCTTGATGATGAGCAGCGATCCGGCGATAACGAACATCGTGTGCCCTGTGGTCATCCCCTCGATCGGCGTCACCACGCCCATGAAGACCGACATCACGCCGCCGATGAGCGGGCCGGCGTAGGGCACGACGTTCATCACGCCCATGATGAGCCCGATGAAGAAGGCGTCCTGCGTCCGCATACCGAAGAAGATCATCGTGACCGAAATCACGATCATCAGGATGCAGCTTTCGCTCAGGATTCCTGTAAAGTAGCGCATCAGCAACTGCGAGACGGAGGACATCGCCCGCTCGATATTGCCGTGTACACGCTCCGGAAAGGGTGCTTTGAGCATCGACAGGAATAACTCGTCGTCTTTGAGGAAGAAAAAGGTGATGAACGAGATCGAAAAGAAGGCGATCACGGCCGAGAGCGTCAGACTGACGATCGACGAAAAGGCCGTATTGATCGTATCGTAATCGAAGATGCTCTTGAACCACTGGATCAGCGAATCGGTCAGCGAAAAACGTTCGTCGGGCAGGGCGAACAGATCGTGGAGATACTCCTGCATACGGGCGATCGGCTCCTCGACGGAACGGAGCACCGAACCGAAGTCGAGCGTAGCGAACTGGTAGAGTTTGTCGAAGACCAGCGGGACGAAGAGCGTACACGCCACGACGAAGAGCACCCAGATCAGGATCAGCGTCGCCAGCGCCGCCGCCCAGCGGGGAAGGTGCCAGCCCCGTATCCGCAGCCGCGCCAGACGGCCGACCAGCGGTTTGAAGATGATCGCCAGCAGCGCCGACACCAGAATATAGACGACGATCGAACGGAAATACCACATCAGGAACGCCACCGCAACGGCAATCAACAGGCCGACGGTGTAGCGTGCGAGTGTGGGAGGCGTAAGCAACATGTTCGTTCGTTAAGTTTGTCTCGTCTTGCGGAATCATCCGGCTCCGACCGTCCGGCGCTTCGAGTTCTCCGTATCCCTCCCGCGCCGTTACACGGTCGAGGAAGCGAAACAGGCCGGCGGCGACAGATGCGGCGTTCTATTTCGTCTGCGGTTTCAGCCGCGCGATCGGCGTCTGCGAGCCGACGACGGGATCGCCGATCTCGACCAACACTTCGCTGTCTTTGGGCAGCAGCACGTCGATGCGCGAACCGAACTTGATGAACCCGCACACGTCGTTCTGCTTGACCCGCTCGCCGACCTTCATGTAGGAGACGATACGCCGTGCGATGAGTCCGGCGATCTGACGGAACAGCACGTGGCGGCCGTCGTCCAGGCGCACGACGGTCGTCGTCCGCTCGTTCTCGGTCGAGGACTTGGGGTGCCACGCCACGAGGAACCGGCCCGGATGATACTTGAAATACTCGACCACGCCGCCCACCGGAAGCCAGTTCATGTGGACGTTGGTGATCGACATGAAGATCGAGATCTGCATCATCTCCCGATCGAGATACTCGCTCTCGTGTACCGGTTCGGTCACGACCACACGGCCGTCGCAGGGGGAGAAGACCAGATCGGCGTCATGTATTTTCACGCGGCGCGGCTCGCGGAAGAACGCCACGATGAAAAACCAGAAAAGCAGCATCAGTACGACCAGCACCCACACGAGCGTACCGTTGTCGTGGCTGCTCAGCAGGCGATAGATCCCCGTACCGAGCAGCAGGCAGATCAGGCCGGTGATACCGATGATTTTGTAACCTTCCTTATTGATTTTCATTGTCAGTAAAGATTAGTCGTTATACGAACCTGCCGACCAGCAGCAGGTAAAGGAAGACATAGGGCGCCGAAAGCAGCAGCGCGTCGAAACGGTCCAACACACCGCCGTGACCGGGGATCACCTGCCCCGAATCCTTGACCCCAGCCTCCCGCTTGAACATCGACTCCACCAGATCGCCCGCTACGCCAGAGAGCGAGGCGACGAGCGCCAGGCCGCCCCAGACCCAATAATTCGCATCGAGCGCATACGCGGCGGCGAGTCCCGTCGCCACGGCGCCCGCGAGGCCGCCGAAGAATCCCTCCCACGACTTCTTGGGCGAGAGGCGTTCGCACAGGCGGTGCCGCCCGAAGGTCATCCCCACCAGATAGGCGAAGACGTCGTTGGCCCAGATGATGAAGATATAGCACAGCACCGTTTCGGGACGCCACACGCCGTCGCCGGCGAGCACCGGAACGTAGAGCAGCAGCGACAGCGGCACAGCGACGTACAGCACGCCCAGCAGCGTCGCCCCCAGATTGGCCAGCGGCGTGGCGCTGCGACGGAACAGTTCGCAGACGAAGAGCGTCGGCAGCAACAGCCCGATGTAGAGCAACAGGTACAGCACGGCTCCGCCGGCCTCGTCCGTCACCGACCGGCTGAATTGCCGGAAAACGATGAAATTCAATGCGAATAGCAGCACGCCGACCGCCAGTCCCATCCATCGCTGGGGCGAAAGCCCTGTCTCGCGGGCCAATTTGTAAAACTCCGTCTGACCGCCCACGAGAATCAGCAACAGCAACGCGCCGAAGCTCCATTGCGATCCCAAAACAGCGCCGACGAAGACGGCGACCAGCACAAGACCGCTGAGCGTCCGCACCATCAGGTTCTTCATTTTCATCCGTTCTTTAAGCTTCGGTTAATTCATCGGCCGCGGCCTTGCCTCCGGCACCCTCCTCCGGTTTCGTTCCAGCAGCACGCTTGGCCGACTGCGCCGAAGGACCCAGAATCCGTTCGATATCTTCGGCATAGATCGTCTCCTTTTCGAGCAGCAGGTCGGCCATCGCATTGATCCGGTCGTTCTTCTGCTCGATGATCTTCCGTGCACAGGCATAGGCGTCCTCCAACATGCGGCGCACCTCGCAATCGATGTCGCGGGCGGTCTGCTCGCTGAAAGGTTTGGTGAAGGTATCGCGCGTACCCGTCGAATCGTAGTAGCTGATCGGGCCGATCTTCTTGCTCATACCGTAGTAAGCCACCATCGCGTAGGCGGTTTTCGTCGCCCGTTCCAGATCGCTCAATGCACCCGCGCCGAGCGTCCCGTAGTTAACCTCCTCGGCGATCCGGCCGCCCAACAGACCCGCCAACTGCTCTTCGAGCGCTTCGTTGGTGACGTGCACCCGCTCCTCGTCGGGCACCGACCACGTGGCACCGAGACTCTTGCCGCGCGGCACGACGGTCACTTTCAGCACCGGATCGCACTCCGCGAGCGACCACATCACCGTCGCGTGACCCGCCTCGTGGATCGCCGTGGCGCGACGTTCGGAGGCCGTCATCGGCATGTTCCGTTTTTCGAGTCCGCCGACGATACGGTCGATCGCCGACATGAAATCGTCGCGTCCGATGCTCTTCTTGTCGTGCCGGGCGGCGATGAGCGCTGCTTCGTTGCAGACGTTGGCGATGTCGGCACCCGAAAAGCCGGGCGTCTGACGCGCCAGAAAATCGCGGTCGATCTCCTTGTCCAGTTTCAGGTTGCACATGTGAACGGCGAAAATCTCGGCCCGTTCGTGCACGTCGGGCAGGCCGACGTCGATCTGGCGGTCGAAACGGCCGGCACGCATGAGCGCCTTGTCCAGAATATCGACGCGGTTGGTGGCCGCCAGCACGATCACGCCCGAATTGGTCTGGAAGCCGTCCATCTCGGTAAGCAGCTGGTTGAGCGTGTTCTCCCGTTCGTCATTGCCCGAAAATCCGGCGTTCTTGCCGCGGGCGCGACCGATCGCGTCGATCTCGTCGATGAAGACGATGCAGGGCGCCTTCTGCTTGGCCTGCTCGAACAGATCGCGCACGCGCGAAGCACCCACGCCGACGAACATCTCCACGAAGTCCGAACCCGAAATCGAAAGGAACGGCACGTTGGCCTCGCCGGCCACGGCCTTCGCCAGCAGCGTCTTGCCCGTTCCCGGAGGGCCGACGAGCAGCGCCCCCTTCGGAATCTTGGCACCCAGATCGCGGTATTTTTCCGGCTTGCGCAGGAAATCGACGATCTCCATTACCTCGACCTTGGCCTCCTCCAATCCGGCTACGTCCTTGAACGTCACACGCTTGGGCGCATCCTTGTCGTATACCTGCGCCTTGGCCTTGCCGACGTTCATCAGCCCGCCGCCCGCAGCGCCTCCGCCGCGCGACATGCCGCGCATAATGAAGAACCACACGCCGATGATGAGCACCCACGGCAGAAAATTGACGAGCAGGTTCATCCAGCCGTTCTCCTTGTTCTCGTAACGCACCGGAACGCTCTGTCCCGACTGCTGCTCGGCGGCTTTCAGATCCTCGCGGAAGGCATCCACCGAACCGATGTTGAATACCAGCTGCACCCCCTCGTCGGGCAGCCGTTTGAACTGGGGCTGCGTCGAATCGGTACGGTACTTCTCGACCGCATCCTTTTTCAGGAACACCTCGGCCACGTCGCGGTTCACCACCTCGATCCTCTCCACGTCGCCGCTGCGAACCATCCCTTCGACCGTATTCCAGTCGCTGCGGACAGGCTCCGTATTCTCCGCACCGTAAAGCGAATAGCCGATGATGAAGGCCGCCACCAGCACGTAAATCCACATATAGGAGGGACGCGGCATGATCGGGTTGCGCTGGCCGCCGTCCTTTTTCTTCTTTGCTGTCATAAAATCTCTTTACTCCTCGTAATCATAACGTTTGAGCGGCGCATCGGCCCACAGCTCCTCCAATTTGTAGAAGGAACGCAACTCGGTCGTGAAGATATGTACCACGACGTCCATGTAGTCCATCGCCACCCAGAGACCCGTCTGCTTGCCTTCGACGCGCCATACCTTTTCGCCGAGCTTCTCCTCGACGGCCTCCTCCACGCCGTCGGCGATCGCCGCGACCTGCATGGTCGAATCGGCGTTGCAAACGACGAAATGCGAACAGATGGCGCCGTCGAATCCCGAAAGGTCCAACGATACAATATCCTTACCTTTTTTATCCTGAATCGCACCGACTATCGTCTCAATCAATTTTTCCATATTCCAATATTCCGTAATAGCCCGCTATATCCGTGCAAAGATAGTAAATAAATCGGAAATCGACGAAAAACGGCGACGGAATGAGCGGATTGCCCCGGCGCACGGACCGTACCGCAGAAGGAAAGCCCCCTCCTGCATAACGAGCGCCTTCCCCGCGCAACGCCTATTTGCGGTAGGTGCGGATCGATTCGGCGAGCGCCTTGATGATCGAAGATTTGACGAACGTGCGCCGCACGGCGATGGCGATCTTGCGCGACGTGGCGCCTTTGGCCAATGTCTTGACGCGGTCGCGGTGCTCCTTGGGCACATATTCGACGGCCATTTCGGGGATGATCGTCACGCACTGCGTGCAGTCGACGATACGCATGAGCGTATCGAGCGAACCCGACTCGAAATAGTAGTGCGACGGCACGCCCCGCTTGGCCTGACACAGTTCGATGACCTGGTCGCGCATGCAGTTGCCGTCCGAGAGCAGGATCAGGTCGCGCAGGTCGATATCTTCGATGCGAACGTTCGAACGTTCGTAGAGGGGGTTATCGGGCGAAACGTAGATGAAGAAACGGTCGTCGAAAAGCTCCTGCTCCTGAATTCCGTCGCCGCAGGTGCCGCCGGCCACCAGCGCGGCGTCGATGCGGTCGTGCTTCATCGCATCGACGATGTCGCGCGTCATCAACTCCTTGACCTCCAACTCCACATGGGGATAGTCGTGCACGAATCCCGGCAGGAACTTGTGCAGCAGGTAGGGCGCGACGGTCGGGATGACGCCCAGACGCAGCCGCCCCGCTATTTCGCCCTTCAACTCGGCGACCGATTCGCGGATATTGTCGTAGGCCCGCAGCGTCTCGCGGGCCCGTTCCAGCACCACCTCGCCCGCCTCGGTGGCGATCACGGGTTTCTTCGAACGGTCGAGCAGGACGACGCCCAGCTCCTCTTCGAGCGATTTGATCTGCATACTCAGCGACGGCTGCGTCACGAAACAGTGTTCGGCAGCCAACGAAAAACTCCCGCAATTGGCTACTGCCAGCAGGTATTCCAATTGAATGATGGTCATAGACGAAGGGACTTATTCTGTCGCGCAAATATATAAAAAAAACTTATATCCGTCAAGACACCCGGCGAAGAACCCGCTCTTTTCCCGCATCTTCCGCTCCGAACCGGCAGCGACGAAACCCTTGCGCACCGCACCCGTTCCGGCGGAGAACTCCGTATCCTACGGGCCGCAGCGTCTGCCTCCGCCGCGATTTATTCCCGACGGACATATTCCATGCGATACAGGTCGAATCCTTCGGCCCAATAGTCCTTTTCGATCCCTTTGAGCTCGAACCCCCGCTTTTCGTAAAACCCGAAGGCCAGCTGCGACGTTCTGACGGTGATTCGGCGGACGCTGCGCATCGCTTCGAGTTTTTCGATCCGATGCCGCAGCAACCGCGTTCCCAGCGATTTTCCCCGATACTGCGGATGCACCATGTCCCAGCTGATTTTCCCGACCGTCCCGCCGTCCGCAAAATTGATTCCGCCGCAACCAACGATCCTCTCCTCGTGAAGCAGGACATAATAGAGTTCCCGCTCGCGTTCCAGATAGGCGTCCAAATCGGCCGCCTCCTCCGGCGCGAAATATCGGGGCGTATTCAACCGAAGCAGCTCCATCACGGCCTCCTTGTCGGCCGGTTCGTATTCCCTGATTACAATCTTCCCGTCCATATTCTATAAATTACTTCCGCCCGACGGCGGACACTCCGCACAAAGATAGCCAATCTCCCGGAATCCGCGGCCTTCACCGCCCCGAAAATCCGTCGGCCGAAGCCTGCCTGAGGCCGAGAAGCGGTACGGCGGCGGGACGCTCCGTCCCGCAAGCCGATGCAGCCGGAAAACCTGCGAAGAAAAAGCGGAAAGAGGTTTGTCTTTTCCGTATAGAATCCCTACCTTTGCCCAAACGATCGGGGCATCGGCCGTCCGGCGCCGGAAACGGCTTGGTCGGGACGTATGCTCCGAATTTCAAAATCCGAAAAAATTCATCCCGCGATCGGGTCGGTCGACCCGGCAAAAACCAGAAATACAAAAACGACATACGCTGTTATGGGAAAAATCATCCTGACCGGAGACCGGCCGACCGGCAAACTGCACCTCGGCCACTATGTAGGTTCGCTGCGCCGCCGCGTGGAGTTGCAGAACTCCGGAGAGTTCGAGAAGATCTTCATCATGATCGCCGACGCGCAGGCGCTCACCGACAACGCCGACAACCCCGAAAAGGTGCGCCAGAACATCATCGAGGTGGCGCTCGACTACCTGGCCTGCGGCCTCGACCCCGAACGGTCGACGCTCTTCATCCAGTCGCAGATCCCCGAACTGTGCGAACTGGCGTTCTACTACATGAACCTCGTCACCGTGGCCCGTCTGCAACGCAACCCGACCGTGAAGGCCGAAATCCAGTTGCGCGGCTTCTCGGAGAACAACGCGGAGAACGACCTGCAACGGCAGGGCATTCCCGTCGGGTTCTTCACCTACCCCATTTCGCAGGCGTCGGACATCACCGCTTTCCGCGCCACGACCGTCCCCGCCGGCGAGGATCAGGAGCCGATGCTCGAACAGACGCGCGAGATCGTCCACAAGTTCAACGCGGTCTACGGCCCCACGCTCGTCGAGCCGGAAATCCTGCTGCCCCAGAACGCCGCCTGCATGCGCCTGCCCGGCACCGACGGCAAGGCCAAGATGTCCAAGTCGCTGGGCAACTGCATCTACCTGAGCGATTCGGCCGAGGAGGTACGCAAGAAGGTGATGGGCATGTACACCGATCCCGACCACCTGCGCGTGGAGGACCCGGGCAAGGTCGAGGGCAACACTGTCTTCACCTACCTCGACGCCTTCTGCCGCCCCGAGCATTTCGCCGCCTACCTCCCCGACTACCCGTCGCTCGACGAGTTGAAGGCGCACTACCGCCGCGGCGGTCTGGGCGACGTGAAGGTCAAGAAATTCCTGATCGCC
>ENA-ORTW01002641-ORTW01002641.1-human-gut-metagenome-genome-assembly--contig:-NODE-2641-length-16468-cov-5.605922_pt1 | contig 16468 bp, 6 predicted proteins | sample MGYA00242072_ERZ509193 | MGnify/ENA primary metagenome ERZ509193 (study PRJEB26280, sample SAMEA2338813) | human gut metagenome | biome: human gut; feature: human-associated habitat; material: faeces... | reverse complement strand
GATCTCCACCGGCTCGCCGCCAGACTCGCCCACGGCGGACGCGGTGTCCGCGCCGGGCAGCAGCACGTTCATGTTGTAGAGCAGCATATCCAGCGCCTGCGCGTTGACGGCAGAGCCGCAGAACACGGGCGTGATCTGGCCGCTGCGCACGCCGGAGGCCATGCCCTGGACGATCTCCTCTGTGGTGAAAGCCTCACCCTCGAAGAACTTCTCCATCAAAGCCTCGTCGGTCTCGGCGATGGCCTCGCTCATGGCCTGGATCAGGCCCTCAAAGCGATGGCCGATGTCGGGCAGGTCGATCTGGACCTGCTTGCCGCCTTCGTATTTGAAGGCCTTCTGGCTGAACAGGTTGATGTAGGCGACGGTGCCGTCGTCCAGACGGACGGGCACGACGCAGGGGCAGACACTGGGGCCGAACTTGATCTTCATCTGCTCCAGGATCTTAAAGTAGTCGGCGTTTTCCAAATCAGCCTTGGTGACAAAGATCATCCGCGCCTTGTTGTTTTTCAGCGCCAGCTGGTACGCCTTCTCGGCACCGACGGTCACGCCGGAACGCCCGGACACACAGATCAGCACGCTCTCGGCGGCCATGATGCCCTCGGCAGCGCCGGTCTCAAAATCAAACAGACCCGGTGCGTCGATCAGGTTGTACTTGATGCCCTCGTACTCGACGGGGACAACGCTCGAGTTGAGCGATGCCTTGCGGCGGATCTCCTCGGGGTCAAAGTCGCTGGCGGTGGTGCCGTCCTCGACACGGCCCATACGCTCGGAAGCGCCGCTCATGTACAGCAGTGCCTCGGTCAGCGTCGTTTTGCCGCAGCCGGCGTGGCCGGCCACCAGAATGTTGCGGATGTCTTTGCTTGCGTAGCCCATGGATCGTCAAACCTCTTTTCGCGCCGGGGCTGCTTCCGGCAGCCCTGCGGCGTAGAATTTCATTGCGGCGCAGTGATTTTTGAACACTCCCGCCTGTTTGATACTACTTTACCACATTGTTGTGGAAATTTAAACAGTTTTTTCGGATTTTTTGTAAAAATTTTTAGGCAAAAGATTGTGGAAAGTGTAAAAAATCGTTCCTCGACATACAGCGAGTGTAGGAGCGAGCATTGCTCGCCCGCCAACTTGGCGCAGCATCGTCTTTTCGGGGAAATTTATCACAGGGCAAACGGGCACGGGCGGGCAATGCCCGCCCCTACCAATCGTTTCTTTGCCGGTCCGTGCAGCAAAAAAGCCGCACAGCTTTCACTGTACGGCTTAACGGCTCGCTTATTTTTCCTTCTTCGCCGTCTTTTTGCGGCGGCGGGCGCGCCCGTTGTCGGCCTTGGCCTCGGGAACATAGAGGCTATAGCTCAACAGGTAGCGGCCATGGGCAGGGATGCGGTAGAACGCGGCCTTGATGCGCTCCATCGGGCCGGTGCCGCTCTCGGCGGTGCTGCCGCTCAGCATAACAACATACTGCATATCGGTGTAGCGGGCGGCCACATCGCACTGGCGCAGATTCATGTGGATCAGATCACCCAGCTGCTCCACCATCAGAGCGGTCTCGGCAGCATCGGTGTTCTGGCTGGGAGCCATGGTCAGGATCGCCAGGAATACCTGCAGACCGTAGCGGGCCTGCACGCCGCGCTGTACGCGGTAAATTTCCTTGAACGTCTCAAAGTCGCAGATACAGGCCCCCGTGTTCTCGGTATCCGGCAGAGCAGAGATCAGCTTGGAGACATCGCTCTCCATATTGCGGTCTGCCTGGCGCATCTGGCGGTAGGCAGAGCCTGCGCGGCCCGGCTCGATGGTATGATGCAGGCAGCCCATGGCGCTGCCGCGGCGTGCCAGATCCTGCGCCTCCTCGTGGCGGCCCAGCGTCTCCAGCGCGACGATCTTTTCCAGATAAAGGCGCTCCTCGTAGGGGTCCAGCTCCAGCGCGCGGGTACACAGCGCAACGATGCGGGTGCTCTCGCCCCATTTTTTGCAGAGCTCCAGCAGGTTTAAAATGGCTGTGCGGTACTGCCCGTGCAGACGCACGCTGACGCTTTCGACCCACGGCTCGGACGCAGACCGCGGCAGCAGGCGCCCGTCATACAGGTTGACGATCTGTTCATAAATGCGGCTGCGCTTCTCGGCGTCGCCCTCCTTGCGGGCCAGCTCCGACAGGTCGTTGACCTCAAACACATCCACGCTGCAGTCCAGATGGGGGTTCCACTGGTAGTAGCCGCGGCTGGTCACGATGCAGCCCTTCATCTCATCCAGACCCTCCGCGTCGATCATATTGCGGAAGCGATGCAAGATGGCGCGCAGGGCCATGTCCGGGTTGGTGGACCGCTCCCCTGCCCACAGGGTATCGGTCAGTACCTTGTGGGAGACGCGCTCCCCGCGCCGCAAAACGAGATACTGCACCAGCGCCGTTGCCTTGCGGGACTGCGCCAGCTGTGCCAGCACGGGCTTGCCGTTCACACGGATCTCAAAGCCGCCCAGCATTTTGATTTCAATTGTTGCCATCCTAGTCATCCTCTCTTCTCTGATGCCCATGACGTTCCTGCATTTTTGTCCGGCACACAGGTATTCATGTTTTAAAGTATAACTAGTCCATTTGAATTTGTCCAGTACATCCGCCGGGATTGTAATAAACTTTTCAAAAATAGTCCCGGAGGGCACCGCTCACGACTCCGACGATGCCTTGCCGTCCCAGGTACCGGGTTCATACAGGATGACCGGCTCACCGGGCAGCTGCACAATGGCTTTTTGGGTGCACAGCGGCACGATCTGGTCGTTGGCGTCCCGCTTGGCCACAGTCAGCACCACCGTCATAGCCGTAATGCGCGGGGTCTTGGTTTCGTCGCCGTCCTGCGTCCAGCTGCGGGCGTAGAAATGCAGTTCGCTGATGAACAGCCCCATATAGGCATCCCGTGGATAGGCCGTTGTGTAGCCGTAGGCAACATAGGGCCGTGTGACTGTCACGGTACCGTTCTCGGCCTTGTTCTCTTTTGTGTGCTGCGGGTTGCCGTAGTGCCCGGCGTCATTCAGTTCATCGCGGTAAAAGCGCATGTGCAGGTAGCCGTTCAGCGCATTGGCCTGATCCGCTGTCAGCAGTGGTGTGCCGTCTGTCTTTGTCAGCATCGGCACACAGTCCTTGTCGATCAGCTCAATGTGGTTGGGGTAGACGCTGAATTCCAATGCCGTGCCCTCGCTGTAGTCGTCACCCTTGGACGCAAAAACGCTGTCCAAATCATTAAGGTCCGTTGCGCCGTCGGTGAAGCGGATATAGCCGTTCGCCTCGAGCACCTCGCCGCGGATCGTCTCAATGAGCGCATCGGCCAGATTTTGCGCGCGGGTCTGCTGCTGGATGTCCATGTACGCCTGTGCGCTGGGCTGTATCAGCGTGACCGCCGCCAGCGTAAAGATCGCCAGCAGCACCATGCAGACGATCAGCTCCACCAGCGTTGTGCCGTTCTGGTTTTTCAAACGCTGCTTCATGGGTTGGTCGTCCCTTCTGCCGTGCTCTTGCTGTAGCGGTAAAACTTGTGCTGTTCCGTCGTTTCTTGGCCGTTTTCCGTAACTTTTGCGCTTGTCTCCACGCTGTCCAGCTCGACGCCTTTCACCGTAAATTCACCGTAATCGCCAAAGGAGAAATCCAGCCCATCCCGCTCCTTCACCCAGTGGGGGTCCGCGTTATTGGCCGGGTACAGCCCGGCGCAGAAGGCATAGGCTGTCTCCCGCAGCGACTCGGCCTTTTGGGACATAGCGCGGGCGTACCGCAGCGAAACGACGAACATCGACATAAAAATCATCAGCAGCAGGAACGACACAAGCACTTCCACAATGGTCTCGCCGCGCTGACTTTGTAAAGTATGTTTCATAGCGGGTCACTCCTGTGTTGTGCCGGTGCTCTGTTTGGCACCGCGGGTGTAGGTGATGGAATCGGGTTGCTGGCTGGTGTCGCAGTGGAACGTCAAGCGGTAGCTGCCAATGTTGTCGTCAGTAATGGTCAGGTCAGGACTGCCGGGGGCGTAGAACGTCAGGGCTTTAATGCGGTAATACTTTGTTGGACCGTCGTTTATTGTGTAGTACACCTTTGGTAATTTTTTGCTTTTTGCCTGGCTGCCGTCGCTGTCGTACTTCACTGTGCGGTCATAGGTCCGCGTGAAGGCAAAGCTCTCGCCGTTTTTCGTGACTGTCACTGTAATATCCAGCTGTAAATCGACGATCTCCATGCCCTTGCGGTCTTCGCCCTCCAGTGTGTCGAGCAGGTTGCGCAGGTCTGTGGCACTGGTGCTGTTCGCCGTCTGGTTCAGCTTGTCGGCACCGTCGCCCGGGCGGCGGCGCAGTGTTACCGTGATGGCCTCGGCCCCGCCATCAGGCTGGCTGCCGTTCGGTTTCCAGGCAAACTCCTTGGGCTGGGATTCCAAATCATAGATGTCCTTGCCGTAGCTTTGGGAGAACATGAACTGCCCATTGACGAACTTGGCAAAGCTGCTGTCCTTCTTGTTCAGCTCCCCTTCCAGCACGTCGGAAAAGCTGGTTGCCAACTGGTAGGCTTCCTGTTCCAGCAGCTGGCGGTTGGCATTGGCCGTCAGCACGGAGGCCGCATAGACCAGCGCTGCCGACAGCGCCACAAACAGCGCGCCGATGCAGAGGACCAGTATCATCGAAAGCCCTTGCTCCCCGCGCAGAATGCTGCGTGCCCTGCGGTGCATAATGCCACCTTCTTTCCTGAAATAAAATTACGATGCGTCGCTTGTTTCCGTCCGTTCCGGGGGCGCGGTTTCCGCCGCGTCCGTTTCATCCGGGGCAGCGGCGGTCTCCGGGGTCGCCATGGGCAGTGCCGCACGGGCCCGCATCAGGACCGGGGGCACGCTTGCGGGGGCGCTTTCCGCCGCCGTGCTTTCTGCAGTCTCGGCAGGCGCGACGCTCTCCGTGGAGTCCATGCTCTGGGCATCCTCCGCCGCATCGGCGGTGTTCGCCTCGTTGACGGGGACCTTGACCGTGCCGGATTCGACGGTCTTACCCTTCTTATCCGAGTGCGCCAGCGTCTGCAGCGTCACACTTGCGGTGAACTTTTGCAGATCGAGCGAGTCGTCCTGCACCTTTTCCTGCAGCTCGGGCAGGGTGATGCGGTAAACAGGCTCGGCGCCGTCCTCCTGCACCAGCTCCAGCATGGGAACCGTCTTTGCCTTGTAGTACAGCGTACCGCCGTCCTTTTCCACCGTGCCGGTGACGTCATAGGGTTGCGATTCCCAGTCTGTCACTTTGCCGTTCTCGTCGTACACAGGCTCAACGCTCAGGTCGTACCAGATGCGGGTCTCTTTGGTCTCCGCGTCCACAACGGTGGTCTGCTTGTCAAGCTCCGTCGTTTTGCCGTCATAGGTCTTGGTAACGGTTTTGATTTCCCCGCGCTTATGCATGGTGCCGTCTGCGTCCGTCTTGTCCCTGTCGTAGGTCGTCACCGTAATGCTGTAGGGCGTTTTGTCCTCGCCCAGCGGCGTGACGGTAAAGGTATAGCTGTCGGTCAGGTTGCGCACCGTGCCGTCGGCCTGGGTGTGCTTATTCACCGCGGTCCACTCCACCGTAAAGCGGCGCAGCTCCAGCGGGGCCGTACCGCGACTGGTCTTACACTCGGGGTCGTTGTACAGGTTGACTTCCTGCTTGTAAACGGCATTGCCAAGCGCGCGTTCCGGTTCGGCAGCGTCCACGGGGGCGTCCAGCGTGATGGCCGGCAGCTGTGCCGCTTCGGTATCCTTCTGTAGGATGTAGAACCAGTTCGACGCTGTCGTGCCGTCGGTGGGCATAACGCGCACCGCGGGCAGCAGGTATTGTTTTGCATGGTCGGGCGTCAGCGTAAAGCCGTTGCCGTCGGGCACAAAGGTATAGCTGGCGGTTTTGTCGTTGACGCTGGCGCTCCCGCCCACCGTGCGGCTGTCCTTCGGGATGACCAGCTCGGCGTCGCCATTGTTCAGCATCTCGTCCAATGCTTTGGTCAACTCCTGCTGGGCCGTGTACTTGTCCTGTCCGGTGCCTTCGCCCTGCCAAGCCTCGGCCAGTTTGGCAATTTTTATATAGTTGGCCACATCGCTGAAGATATAGCCGGTAAAGTAGACATTGCCCTGTGCGGCTGCGTCCAGCGTCATGTTGAGCTTGAGGTCGTTCAGGAACGTCTCCTGATCCGGGCTGGCGGGCGCAAAGCTGCTGGCCGTAACCTTGGGCGCAGCGGCGCGGCGGACGATGGTCTCGGGCTGGCTCAACGCGCCGTCCGGGCCGTCAAAGCAATTGCTACCAGTCTTGCGGCGGGCAATGACGCGGAAGCGCATCGCGACGCCCTGATACTGCTCCAGATCCAGCGTCAGGCTGCCGACGTTGCCCGTGGTGGGCAGCGTCAGCACAGTTTTGCCGTTGGTATCGACAGCGCACAGCTCATAGTGGTCAATGCGTGCGTTGTCGGAAGGCGACCAGCTGACCGTGTAGAGCAGGGCATCCGCATTGTCGGTCTCGCCGTTGACGCGGGTGATGGAGCTCGGCGCGCTGATGCCGGGCAGGCGCTGCTTAACGCTGTAATCCGCCACAGCGGACGCGCCGATTTCGGTGGTGTCGGCTGCCGCCACGCGGGTTACCTCGAGCCGGACCTTGTTATAGCGCCAGCTGTCGCTGCCGTTGGCCAGCATGGTATCCACGTTGACAGGCAGGGTAAAGCTGTTGCCGCTGCGCCGAACCTCATTGGCCAGATTTACGCCGTCCTTCAGCGCAATTTGCTCCTGACCGGTCACCTTGCCGTCCTCGTCCGTCAGCAAGCCGTAGAGCCTGATCTGGTAGACGGGGGCTGCGTCAGTGGCCTGCATGTCGTCCTGTGTCCATTTGAACGTGTAGGTCAGCTGATTGTTGTCCGGGTTCACCTTGCCACCGTCGGTATCTTCCGCCAGCGTCGGGGCTTTCAGAACATTCAGGTTCAGCTGCTTGAAGATGATCTGCGGGGTCGTCTGCGTGGCCTGTATAGCCCAACTCTTGTCATCGGTGCGGCTCACGTCGGAGAAGCAGAGCGGCGTCAGATGGGCATAGGTATAGCTGTGCTCGCCCGTGCGGACGATCTCATAGCCGTTCTTCCACCAGATTTCTTTGTTGGTGTCTTTTGTCTCGTTCGCATGGCTGGCGATGGCTGCGGACACTTCCTCCGCCGTGGCATCCCAGCGATACTTCATATCGCCCTTGCCGCTGGTAACGGGCACCGCGACAACGAGGAAGTCGGTGTAGTTGGACATAGCATCCGACGGCAGGCTGTTCAGGTTGAAGGTGACGGGAGACTCTGTCACAATGCTTTCCCGCGCGGCCAGCGTGATGTACTGGCCGTTCAAAGATACGCCGTTGACTTCGTCATTGCCCAGATATTTTGCCAGCAGCATGACGCGGTAGGTCGGGCTGCCGTGCTCGCTGCCGTTCTTGACCTTCGGGGTAAAGCTGAACTTCACGGTTGCTTCAAAGCTCTCCGCTGTCTGGCCGGTGTAGGTCACATACTCCGTGTCGCCGTCCTTGTTCAGCGTGCCCAGCGGCAGACCGTCCTCGTCCTTGCCGGAGTCACCGTTGTGGTCTCGCCACTGGGACGGGAGATAGGTCTCTGACTTGTACTGGGCCGAGCGCAGATACTTTGTACTGCTGCTGTTGTCCGGGGTTGCCAACGCCGTAAGCGTCAAAGTGCGTTCCAAATTTTTAGTCAGGCGGATGTACTGCTTTTTTTCTAGGCTTCTGAAATTATAATTGTGCGTTCCATCGGTCAGCGTGACGGTCCATGCCTCGTCTGTCGGGTATTCGGTGTAGTTTTTCAGCACTGCGACAACCTCATACTTGAATGCGGCCCACTCGTCATGCGGCGTCTTGCACTGATTCCAGTCAAAGCCGCCGTTCTCGCGTTTGACCAGCCGGAACTCAATCTCCGGTGTCGGCAGGGCGTACATAAAGGTCTGCACGCCGCTGGTTCGGGGGTTGACGGACTGCGTCGGGTCGTCGTTGGTATTGTAGGGCGTTACACGCACGACGAAGTTACCCGTCCACGCTTTATCAGCCACAAAAGTATAGCTGCGCTGGTAGACGTCAGCTTTGAGATAGGGATCTGCATCCGGTGCGACAGTACCCGCATCGTTGCAGGGCAGGATTTCAACACGGTAGTAAGCGGCGGGGCTGGCTGTCTTGTCGTTCGGCTCGTCCCACGTCACTTCATAACGGCCATAGACGTTGTTGTCCGCGTCCTGCACCTGGCTGGCCTTGACGTGGATTTCTCCCGGCTGGGCGGGCTTGGTGCTGTCCAGCACGTACTTATAGTAGTTCTGGATAACCTCGTCGGTGATGTCGGTAATATCAACGTCGTTTGTGACCTTGCTATTCGCAGCTTCGCCGAATCGCAGCATCACAGTCGCTCTCTGGTTGCCGGGATTGGTATCATCGCCCGCGCCGGTATCATCGTAAATGTAGGCTTTGTTACCGTCTTTCTTGATATAGGCGGAGTTTGGTTGGGCAGTCGGGCCCGCAGATGTAAGACCGCTAATCCACCACAGACTGTACGCTGCACCGTTCTCATCCTCTGCCAAAGTGGGCAGGAACGCAATATAAGGATCGGTTGCTTCATCAGTGACGTTATAACCTATGTACAGACGGTGTGCTTTTACTTTTTTCGAGGACGAGTTCCAATCTGTCTCGTTGTAGGCCTTGTCACTTCCTTGCTTATCCGCTTTCTCCCAGTTACCTGTTGTACTGTTCGGTTTTTCTGCGGTCAGCTTACGGGAATCTTTCTTAAAGAAGCTCTTGCCTGCACTTTCGGAATTTTCAATATAATAGTTGCCGTGGCCGGTGACATTCTCGTAGCTCTGGCGCAAATAGGCAATAGGATACCAACCTGTACCAACCGTGGCAAAGCAGTTTGTGACATTGGTTGCTTCTTTCGACCCAGAGCCATTGCCGCGGCTGCCGACAATGCCGACTCTCCTGTCATACACTCCGCCACACGTAAAGTCTGTATTAAGGTTTCGGCAGCGGTCAATATTTACCGTAACATTATCAATGTTCCCCTTGTTGTACGGGCCGATCCATGCCAGAATGCCGACTGCCTGCGACGCTGCCTTGATTGCGCCGCTATTGACGCAGTCGATGATGTTCAGCGTCATAATATCGGTGGGCTTCTTCATCTCGATTTTACCGATAATGCCCGCGCAGTCATTTGCGCCGTTTGATTTATACCAAATCTGACCGTAGTTACGGCAGGAAAGCACATTTGTGGTGCCGCCGGAAATAGGCTGGTCAATAAAGCCGACAATACCGCCGACTGCACCGTAACCGCTGTTTTTGTCGTTCGTGTTTGTTGTGATTTTGCCAAAATTGAAGCATTTCTGCACGGTTCCGCCGTAGTCCAGCCAATAGGCGATCACGCCGCCCACATTGGCCGAGCGGCTGTTGAACACACTGCCGCAGTTGACTACCTTGCTGACAGACCACCGGTCATCGCTGCGGTTCTGCTGCTGGCCAATGACACCGCCCACATGGACAACAACACGATTTTCGCTCTTGTAAATGTTGTCATCGTCTGTATCATCCTTGTTCTTAGCCCCATCAAACACGCGCGTAAACCGGCGCACGGCGGCACAGTTTACCACAGTGTCCAGCACGCTTTTGTCTGTGACGTTGGATTCGTTCTGGCCGACAATACCGCCGACGGTGGATGCCGTTGTCGCATTGTCAGAATAGACAAACCACTGGCCGGTGGCGGAAGTGTCGATTGTACCGTGGAGAGAGTTAAAGCCTGCCAGACCGCCCAGATAACCGGCGGCACGGACGGTCTCGCTGTTGTTGCTGCCGCGCAGGGCGACAAGCAGATCATTGGCGGCAAGACCGTTTTTGCTATAGACATTCCCATAGCCTTGTACAGACACAGTGTCAACACCCATGAGATTTGCGTAGGTCTTGCCTGTGGTCAGCTCTGCCGCCATGCTGTTGATGCCGGCATTGGCATCTGCCGCATCCAGCCAATTATCAACCTGTGTAACAAGGGCGGGTGTTGCTTCTTCGTCGCTGACCAGCGCTTTTTTGCTGCCGCTGCCCGTGATAGTGCCGTTGTTGGAGCCCGCGACGCCGCCCACAAAGCCGTAACGCGCCGTGATGATGCTGCCCTCGCCACTGCTGCTGCGCTCGGTGGCGACATAGCTGTTGACGATTTCGTCATTGTTGCGGCCCGCAATGCCGCCCACATGGCTGGCACTGGCGAGCTTTTCGTCTGCGGTCTGGGTCGTGGTGATGTTGCTGATACCGCTGACCTGCAGTTTGATGTATTTGACCTCACAGCCGGTGATTGTGCTGTTGTTCAGACCGGCAATGCCGCCCACCGTGCTGCCGGTGCTGCGTGCACCGACGGGGACAAGGCCGTCCGTGTCCGCGTTGCCGCCCATCGTGCCGGAATAGGTACACTGATCCAGGGTACCGTCGTTCTGGCCTGCGACGCCGCCCAAATTTGTATATTTATCAAGATTTTGTGTAAGGTCCAGCAGAACGTTGGTGCTGCTGACCTTGCCGTCCGCCGTGGTGCGGCCCACCGCGCCGCCCAGCGTGACGGTGTTGGTGCCCGCGCGCAGACCGTTGTTCAGCGCCAGCGCATCGTTTTCGACCTGACAGCCGGTGACGGCGCCCTCGTTCATGCCCGCAAGGCCGCCGATGGTGACCGCCGGGGGGCTGAACCGCACGTTGGCGTTTGCCGCCAGCTTCACATTGCGGATGGTCGCGCCCGCGCGGTTGTACGCCGCAACAGCGCCGATGCTCTCCGACGTGCCGGTGATCGTGCAGTTGCTTACGCTGCTGTTGTTTTCCAGCCCGCTGCCTTGGCCGATGGTGCCGAAGTTCGTGGCCGTGACGCCGCCCGCCGTGCCGTTGGCTGCGGTGACGGCGGCGCTGACCTGCACATTCTCAATCAGCGCGTCTTTATTATTATTGCCCGCGATGCCGCCCGCCTCGCCGTTGGTGGCGTAGACCTGATTCTGGGCATGGACGCAGGCGCTGATTTTGCCGCCCGCGGCGTTCTCGCCCGCAATACCGCCCGCATATTTTGTGCTGGCGCGCACCGAGGCACGGTTCTCCACACGGGTGATTTCGGCACGGTTCGTACCGGCCACGCCGCCCGCGTAGTTGGCGGCAATGACGCTGCCCCTGACCGCGCCGTTGGTGTTTTTAGCGCCGTAAATGCGGCCTGTATATATGCCGTTCTTCGTATTGATACCGGCCACACCGCCCGCATAGCCGGTAGCGGTGACACTGCTTTGCAGCTTGCCGGACAGCGAGATATTGCCGACGTTGGCACCGGCCACGCCGCCCGCATATTGGTTGGCCTCCACCGTGCCAGTGCTGTTGTTCTCTGTGCAGATGATGAGGCCCTTGCTTGCCGCAGCGTCACCGCCCAGGTTGACGCCCGCAATGCCGCCGACATAGCTGTCGCCGCGCACGGCGCAGTCTTTAACCAGGTAGGCAGACTGAATACGACCGCCGTTGACGCCCGCAACGCCGCCCAGATAGGTATACCCGGTTTCACGGTTGCCGAGGGACGCCTTCATGCTGCCGCCGGTGATCGTGCCCTCGTTCCAGCCCGCAAAGCCGCCCGCGGCGCACTTGTGAGCCACTGTGCCGTAGTTTGTGCAGTTTTCCAGCGTTGTGTTGGGTGTGGCATAGCCGATGATGCCACCCGCCAGTGCGCCGCGCACGTCGTCGAAATCATAGCGGCCATCGGCCAGTTCGCTCAACAAAACGCCGCCTTTAAACGCGCCGTTGGACGGGTTCAGGCCGCCGACGGACAGGGCATTCTGCGTTGCGCCGTTGCTTGCCTTTTGAATCGTCAGCTTCGTTTTAGCGTCGTTTGCGCCGACGATGCCGCCGACGTAGATGTCGGCCTGCAGGTTGAGCTTGTTCTGGGAACCGGTCAGGGTGATTGTGGTATCCGTTTCCGTTTTCACGTCGGGGCTGTCGGTCAGCACGCCGGTGCTCTCGTTAATCGTCGGCAGCAGCGCCTCCAGCGTGCCGCCTGTGGGCTTGGCCGCCAGCAGACGGTTGTAGCCGATGATGCCGCCCGCGACGGCGTCGGCCTCGACGCGGCCCGAGGCCACATTGGTTATAAACGCGCCGTCGTCCGCCACGGTGAAGCCGCCCACCGGCAGGTTGGCGCCGATGACACCGCCGACAAGCTGCTGACCTGCCACGCGGCTGACCTTCACAGTGGCGGAGGGCAGTTCCGGCGCGCAGTTCAGGCCGATCATGCCGCCGACAGCCTTGCCCGCCGCCACGATCTGGCCGCTGATGGTCAGTTTCTGGCCGGAGGTGTTGGAGATTATCGCCTTTTCATCGTTATAACCGGCCACGCCGCCCACGTAGTTGTTGCCGTACAGGATGGCACCCAGCGTCGGGGTGCCGTTCTCATCCCACGTCACAACGCCTTTTTTTCCGTTGCAGCCCGCGATGCCGCCGACGTAGTCGGCGTAGTCGCCCGCGGAGCTGCTCAGCTCCTTTAACAGGTTGATGCGGCGGGTGTCGGTGGCGTTGTCGCCGGACATACGGTTGGCGCAGTTCTGCACGGTGGCTGTGGCTTTCGGGTCTTGACTGCCGCCCCAGTCGGCATCATTGACGCCGACGATGCCGCCGACGTAGGCCGCGTTCTTTCCAAAGGCCGCGACCAGACCCGTATTGGTCATGCCGCTGATTTGGCTGTTGCTGCCGTTGACCGACACGATGCCGCCGACGTAGCGGTTGCCAAAGACGTCACTGCTGTTCGTATCGTTCTGTTGTACGCCGCTGCCGGTAAAGCCACCGGCCAGACCGCCCACAAACCGGCTGCCGAGCACGTAGCCCTTGCCGGTCTTGCAGCCGTTCAGCATAATATCCTTGCCGTAGCCGACAAGGCCGCCGACGAAATCGCCCTTGAGGGGGCTGGCGTCGGTCAATGTGCCGGTTTTGTCGAAGCCCGCCTTGACCTGCTCCTTGAGCTGGGTCTCGGTCAGGTCGCTGCGGGTCACGCTTTCGCACCCTTTCAGGGTCACACCCCTGCCGTAGCCCGCAATGCCGCCGAAGAACTGCCCCAGCACCAGGCTGCGCGCATCGCCCGCGGTATCGCCCTTATAGTTGGCGCCCGCGCTGACCGTGCCGTTGTTCCTCAGGCCCGTCAGCACCGGCGGCGTGCTGGTATTTGCGCCTGTCGTAAACAGGTTGCCGACGATGCCGCCCGTAAAGCCGTTGCCGGTCACAAAGCCGTTGTTGACGATGTTCGTCTTGTCCGTCGTCTGCATCTTCGCAGCGTCCACCGTGCCGAACACGCCGCCCACGCCGACGCTGCGCCAGAGGGAGTTCTCGTCATTCGGCTCAGCCGCCGCAGCGGCGTAGCGGGCCTTCTCGGCCTGCTGGTCTGCCGCTATGGTCGTTTCCACGTTTTTCGTGTTCTCGTCCACAAGCAGACCCGCCACCGTCACGTCCGACGCGACGGTCAGATTCTGCATGACGGAATCCGTTGTTTTGGGCATGGCAACGCCGACGAGACCGCCAATGCCGCGCGGCTCGTCTGTATAATAGGTATATTTTTTGTTATTTACGGTCCTGTCTTCTGCTGTTCGCTCTGTCGCGGTGGTGGAGTCGCCAAACGCCAGCGCCGCGGCCACGAGCGCACTCGTCGAGGAGTTCGTGCCGCGGGTCAGGGCGCAGTTTTCCAGCGTGCCGGTGTTGACGCCGCAGAGTGCGCCAACAGCACGCACATCGCGCCAGTTCTCGTCTTCCTTCGCCAGCGCCGTGACGAATTTGGTCGCGGTCAGCTTGAGCTGGTCTGCCTTCGGCAGCGCACCGGCGGCGACGGTCTCGGTCTTGACGTTGACCTGAATGTCCGGGTCGCGCAGTGTGATGTAAGAAATTTTGCCCTTGTTCTCGCCGATAAGTCCGACATAGTGGTCGGCCAGCTCGTCCTTCTCTGCCTTGCCGGTTTTTGCAACGGACTTGCTGCTCAATTGCAGATTGAGGATGGGCACACGGGTCGTTTGGGTTGTAACACCCGCCGTTTTGCTCGTAAGTACGACTTTTTCGCCCAGCTCCGGGATCGTCGGCCAGGCGACAGGGTCATTGAGGGACGGCACCTTGGCCACAGGAGGCCATGCGCCCGCGGCGCAGTAAACCGTGACGCCGCCGCCCGTCCAGTTCAGACCGGTGCTGTTGCTGGCCTGGGGGGTCAGCGTGTAGGTGCCCTTGTCGTCAATCTTCCAATCCGCAGACCAGCGCAGGTTGTACAGATGGCGGAAATATTTCAGGTCTGCCGTGACCGCCGTGCCGCCCTTGGCCAGCAGGGTGTTTTCCTCGTTCGTCGTTTCCTCTTTGCTGGCTGTGTAGGTGTCGCTGTAGTTCTCCCGCGGCTCGGCGCGCATGGCAATGTAGATGTCCTGCGGGTCGTTCAGCAGGCGGGTGATGCTGTACAGGCTCGTGGCGGCAACGTCAGCGCTGTTCTCACACGCGCGCAGCAGCGCGGCGTCCGCCATGGCGTCCAGCGTCAGCACAAAGCTGCCCTTGTTGTAGCTTAGCGGGAAGTAGAGTTTCTTCTCCTCGGTGCCGGTCTGCTGGCCCGCGGCGTCGTATTGGTAGATAACAACAGGCATCTCTGTGATGACCTGCTTGTTATCATCCGCCGCGCCCGCGGTGTCGCGCTTGATCGTGATGGTAAACAGCGGTTTATCCTTGTTTTTGTCGTAGGCCGTGGCCGTGTAGGAGGTGTCCAAATCGCCGAGGCTGGAGTTGCCGCTCCAACTCAGGGTCAGCGTCTCGCCGTTCGTCAGGCGGGGATTCTTGACCTTCAGCTTCGTCTGCACCAGCTGCACAACGTTGACGCGGTCCTCGGCAGAGTAGTAGCCGACAAGGCTGTCATTGCGGCGGTGGTCATAGCTGCGGTCATAAATATTCGTAGCACCGTCCTTATCGAAGCGAAGCTTATCGGATTTGGTATCGTAAAAGACCGAGTAGACCTGCCCGCTCTGCACGTCGATCTCGACACAGATCGAGGCATTCAGCAGCGAGGCGTCGTAGATGTAATCGCCCAGCAGCCGCTCCACCAGCGCGTTATGGTTGCCCGCGGCAGCGCCCGTGCGGTCATAGTAGAGCGCGGCCACGTTCTGGTTCAGTTCGGTCTTGGTGCGGCTCACAAGGGGTTTGCCGCCCGCGTCGGTCACGGTGACGTCGTTCTGGAAGTGGTCGCCCGTGTCGCCCTCCTCCATGACCTGCCGGCGGAACGCATCCAGCTCACCCGCCGTCTCCATCCGGGTCAGGGAGATCTGCGCCGTCTGAAACAGCGTGCGGGCGTTGGCCTCGTTCTTTTCAAACCGGGCCAACCGCGTGTAGGCGATCAGCCCGCCGCCGACCAGCGCCGCCAGAATGGCCGTGATAGCCAGAACGACCATCAGCTCCACCAGCGTAAAGCCTTTCTTATTGTTTTTTATATTTTTATTGTACTGCACCATAGATGCTCCCGTCGTTTCTCCGGTGAAAGGTTACAATTAGACACAATATCACATTATATATATTGTCATTATACTCGGAATGTGACGTTTTCGCAACAAAGTCCGCGAGATTTCAGCAAATTTACACCAAATATAGTGGGTCAGCGGCAGGTTGTGCACGATTTCGCCATAATTTCCGTTAGCTTTGAACAAAAAGCAGCGTTTTTTTCGCGAAATTCCTTGCAAATACAGGCCCGGCACGGTATACTGAATAGCGTGTTATTATATGGTAGAGGATGTGTAACAATGCTGGCAGCACGACTGGGCGCATGGCTGCGCCATACCGGGGAACGCTGGGCCAAAGCTGCGTTTGCGGAAAAGCTCGCCGTACTGCTGGCGCTGGGCGCTGTCCTGTATACTATTGTGACCGGCGCGGCGGAGCTGCGCTATCAGGCCCGTGCGCGGGAGGCCCTGGCTCAGGTCAAGGCTGCGCGGCTGGCGGCCAGTGCCGTGTCTGCCCAGTGCTACTCCGCCGGGCAGACGTTCGCCGACCAGACAAGCGCGGACGGCTTTGCGGACGGCATTGCCGAGGAAATCCGCACGCTGGGCTCACTGCCCGGCACAGTGACGCTTTTGCAGATCGACCCGAACGGCTACACCGTGCAGCGGCTCCTGTATCAGGAGAACGGCATGTACGCCGTCTATGATGCCGACGGCGGTTACCGCGTTTTCCGCGCGGAGGACCGGCTGCAATACGGCGCGGGGGTGGGCCATGCTGCTGCTTGAGCTTCTGTTGGGACTCATTCGTTTTCTGCTGGGCGCGGCGCTGTTCAGCTTTATGAACGTCGTCGCGTGGCGGCTGCCGCTGGGCATGGACCCGCTGAAGGGCCGCAGCGTATGCCCGCAGTGCGGCCACACGCTGGGTGCGCCGGACTTAGTGCCTGTGTTCAGCTGGTTATTCTTGCGCGGGCGGTGCCGCCACTGCAGGGCGCCCATCCCGGTGCGCTACCTGT
>ENA-ORTW01002573-ORTW01002573.1-human-gut-metagenome-genome-assembly--contig:-NODE-2573-length-16740-cov-3.110998_pt1 | contig 16740 bp, 16 predicted proteins | sample MGYA00242072_ERZ509193 | MGnify/ENA primary metagenome ERZ509193 (study PRJEB26280, sample SAMEA2338813) | human gut metagenome | biome: human gut; feature: human-associated habitat; material: faeces... | reverse complement strand
AAAATTAAACAATTACATGAATTTATTCAAATCATCAGTTCTGTGCGGCATGGTCATAGTGTCATTCATGACATCCTGTACAGACGTGGATATCACCATGCCCAAGGGGCCCAAAGGTGATACGGGGCTTTCAGCCTACGAGTTTTGGAAGGAAAAAGTTGCGGATGGAACCGTCAACTGGCCGAAGGATCAGACAGAAGTCGCTGACTTCTTCAAGTTTCTCAAGGGAAAAGATGGCAAAGACGGGAAGGATGGTCAGAGTGCTTTCGAGCAGTGGAAAGACATGATTGCCGGCGGTAGCGTGGACGACCCGCATAATCCCGGCGAGAAATGGCCCTCCGAAAACAACACGGTACAGGATTTCTGGCGTTTCCTGACCGGAGCCAGCGGAGAGGACGGACAGACACCGCATATAGGTGATAACGGCAACTGGTTTATCGGAAAAGAGGATACCGGTATCGGCGCACGTGGGCGTGACGGTCAGGATGGTAAAGACGGTAAAGACGGAACGAATGGTCGTGATGCTATACCGCCGACAGTCACCATTGGCGATAATGGCAACTGGTATATTAACGGAACTGATACCGGCAAACCCGCTCTCGGTCAGGATGGCAAAGATGGAAAGGACGGAAAGGATGCCGTGCCTCCTACGGTCACCATCGGCGATAATGGCAACTGGTTTGTGGACGGAACGGATACCGGGAAAAAGGCTGTTGGGCAGGACGGGAAATCTCCCGAGGTTGCTATTGGCGATAACGGCAACTGGTATATAAATGGAACGGATACCGGCAAGCCCGCTTTCGGTAAGGATGGCAAAGATGGAAAGGACGGAAAGGATGGAGCTAACGGGGCCAACGGTAAAAGTGCCTACGAGCTTTGGAAAGAGTATATCTCGTCCGGTGATGTGGACAACCCGCATAATCCTGACCAAAAATGGCCGGCGGACCGGAACAAGCAGACTGATTTCTGGGATTTCCTGACTGGAAAATCCTCTGTTATCGAGATAGAAGTTGGAAAATACAATGTTATTCCTGAATACTGGAACTCTTCCCTGAAAGAGTATGTTGTACCTTCGGACGGTTCGGTTCTTTTTACCGTGTATGACAAGACTGGTAAAAAAGTCACAGCCGGAGTAAAGGTGAGCGGCTTACCAGGTGTATCTTCTAAGGAGACATTTATCACGAACGACGAAGGTCAGTTCAAGGTCACATGGGACAAGTTACCGGACAACAAGAGTTTATCTGAAAGGAAAGGAAGTGTGACTGTAACGGTTGATGGAACGCAGGAAACGAGTGCGGGCAACACGTTGGTACCGAATAGGATCAATGTTAGAGCTACTATTACAAATGCGCATTTGTATTATTACTCTAACACTAATATAGATGACTATAAAGTAGTACGTCTAATATACTCTTTTGAGCGTCAAGTGGATGGAGAATGGGATAAGTATCCGAAGTCCATTACTACTCCTTATAATAGTATGAAATCGGCCAGGGTTAAGAATATAAACCAGCCTGTTAACGAAGAGAATTTAGATAAAGATAAATGTGTATACGCTTATCGCACAGAAACGTTAATGGAGATATATCGCCCGATAGTTTTGACAGAGACGGAGAGGGCAAATGTGGCGAAGAATGATACTGTCGGCAAGTTGGCGAAATATGAATGGGACCAAACAGACAATTATGCGGCACTGTATTTCGGTGATGGTACGGGAAGTTATAATGACTATGGACAGACTATATATTTGCAGGACAAGATACATGTCCCGGAAGTGTATCCGGCCCCATCTTTTAAAGAAAACAGTGTGTTTATTGAAATCAAGCAGGGTATTACCACCATGTGGGGAGAGATTGACACGGATAATTTACTGGATTTTTATAAAACATACGCTTACCCGACAGGGCAAGATAAATTTATAAAAGAGGAAGGAACCAATGTCTGGAAACATCCGGAAGGCAAGTTATCGGCATCAGAGCTGGCAGAAAATCGGGCTGTATTTATGGAAATGCGTACTTTCATCAACGGAACGGGAGGAACTGTACATACCGGAACCAAACCGTTGTCAACGGGAGGCAAGCGCTTTAAACTGACAAGCGCTTATCCCAATAACTGGATTGGTCTGGATATCAGGCAACGGGCAGAAAGCACTGATAAAATAACATATAGTCAGTCTTACGAGTATCGTGGGCGTTACGCCTACTATCTGTTAAAAGAGGAAGATAAGTATTATTTAGTTGATTTTGCGGACTGGTCCAAGCGGATGCCCTTGCCAATCAAGGATTGTCCTGTCGACTGGATGAATTGATTTATTTATTGGATAATTGAATATGAAGAAAAAAATAACGATATGCTTTGTGTCTCTCTCCTTGCTGTTGGTCTCTCTGGCGGTGAGAGGACAGGACACGAAAACGACCCGTCGTGTGCCTCTCCAGGCAGAGGTGACGCATTACGGACTGTCAGAAAAGGAATCAAAAGCCTGGGAGATCGGTCTCGGCGGTTCGCTGATAAACTGGAGTCGGGTGTCAGTCACTGGTTTCCGGAATACGCCGGACAACTACTTTTATAACCTGAAAGCGAATCATCTGATGGGAGGGGCAAACTTGTACATCGCACGGGAATTGAACCGGTGGTTTTACCTGGATTTGCAGGGAAGCGTCGGTTTGACGAAAAACAACAACCGTACCGCAGGTGATGACAGGAAACGTGATTTACTGTACATGGGGGGACTGGGGCTACAATTCCGCTTTACTCCCCTGCTCAGATCCCAATGGGTTGAACCTTATCTCAGGGTAGGTGTGAACTATCTGCATAAAGACTTTGCTTCCGTATATGGCAGCAACTTTGAGGATGATCCAACCGGACAGGCATATTGGGAGTCTTCCGACATCTGGAATCCTGACGGGCGTTCATCCGACAAAAACTCGTTTGTTCCCCTGTCTTTCGGGGCGGGCGTGAAAGCCTGGTTAAGCAACTCGTTCGGGCTGGGGTTACAAGGTGAATACCTTCTGCCCGTGCAGAAGGGGCTTCCCCACTTCGTTCAGGTTTCTGCCAGTGTCATCTGGCGTATTGGCGGAAAGAGCAAACATGCGGCTCCGGTGGTACGATATGTGGAGATAGAGAAACCCGTGGAAAGAATCGTCGAGCGGGTGGTTGAGAAAAAGGTGGAGGTTCCGGCCATTATTGACACTATGGCGTGTGATCTCTTGGAGAATATCCATTTTGAATTTGACAGGGATGTCATAACAGCCACTTCGGAAAGAACGCTTGACAGGCTGGCAGAGCTACTGAAAAGCTATCCGGACAGCCGTTTCCTTATCACGGGCTACACGGACGCCAAAGGAAGCGACTCCTATAACTTGACCCTTTCCGCACGGCGTGCTGAAAAGGTGCATGCCGCCCTGATCGGGCGTGGAGTTCCCGCCCGGATGATTAAATGGCGTGGCGTGGGTAAGCGTGCGGCCATTATCTCCGCCACTGCTGCGGACAATATCCGTGAAGGGGACAGAAAAGTCCTGCTGGAACGGGTTACCAACATGGATTATTGGAATGCCCTGGATAGCAAATAACCCGAATGTTCAGATAGTGATGAAAATGGATTGAAACAGTGCGGGAATCTCATCCGCATCATTCTATTCCCAGGTCAGGAGGAGTAATACGGGGCATTTCTCCGCCAGGCCTGGGAATTTTACTTTACATGACCGGATGGACGTGCAACAGGTTTGGATGATTATCGAGAATGATTAATAAGCATAAAACCGCTTATGCTATGATTGTATTGCTGCAAAATTATAAATATAATTGTCCATGTTTTTGCATTGCTAATAAACAGATCGACACTGTTTTTCATGGGGAAGCAGGCAGAATGATCGCTCATGATAATACTTGTGATTCACATGAATGGAAAAAACTTGTATCTTTGTAGTTTAACAATCAAAATATTAAAACTTATGAATACTCTTCTTTTGAATGCCACTTCTTCCAAAAGAAAAAGAATCACTTCTGAAGGTCATCCATACAGCCAGTTTCTTTGCATTAAAGAGCTAAAATGACAAAAAAAAGAGCTGGAATGAAAACATGTGTTTTTGAATAAATTTCGATTTTTGCAAAATAATTAAAAATTAAACCTTATGATGAAGAAAATTTTTATCAGTTTGTTTTTGTCTGGTGTTTTTATGTATCACACAAATGCCCAGACTGCAGTAGAGGGTAACAAGTTTCTGGACAACTGGTCCATCAGGATCAGTGCGGGAGGAACAACCCCGTTAACACATCATTCTTTCTTTGGAAACATGCGCCCGATCACGGGGATAGAACTGAATAAACAATTGACACCGGTTTTCGGTTTCGGTTTGGAGGCGGTCGGAAGCTTTAACACCTCACAAAGCAGGACCATTTTCGACCGCTCCAATGTCAGTCTGTTGGGGTTGGTGAACCTGAACAATCTCCTTGGGACCTATACCGGGGTTCCCAGACCTTTTGAAATCGAAGCGGTGGCCGGAATCGGGTGGTTGCATTATTATATGAACCGGGAAACGGGTTCCGATCAGAACAGCATGTCAACAAAACTGGGCCTGAACTTTAATTTCAACTTGGGAGAGAGCAAGGCATGGACATTGGCACTGAAACCTGCCCTGGTCTATGACATGAATGCTATGGGTTCCGAAGCCGTACGTTTCCATTCCGGACGGGCCGTATGGGAAATATCCGTTGGTCTGAAGTATCATTTCGGATGCAGTAACGGGAAACACCACTTTACAAAAGTGAGAGCTTACGACCAGCAGGAGGTGGATGCCTTGAACGCAAAAATTAATGAACTTCATACACAGGCCGGTAAAGATGCCGAGGCATTGCAGGAGGCAGTGCGAAAGGTAACGGAACTGGAGGCCGCACTGGACAAATGCCGCAACCAGGAACCAAAAATTGTGAAAGACACCATTGACAACACTAAAAAGACGCTGGAATCCGTCATAACTTTCCGCCAGGGCAGGACGACAGTTGACAACTCCCAACTCCCGAATGTCGAACGTATCGCTACTTATTTAAAGAACCATAAGGGAGCAAGTGTGCTCATCAAGGGTTATGCCTCTCCTGAGGGAAGCGTGGAAGTTAACGAGCGGATCGCCCGACAAAGAGCGGAGGCCGTGAAAAAAATGCTGGTGGGCAAGTATGGAATTGCAGAAGAACGGATTGTAGCCGAGGGCCAGGGAGTAGGGAACATGTTCGAGGAGCCCGACTGGAACCGGGTAAGCATCTGTACGATCAACGCGGGAACGGAATCCAGTAGCCGTTAAATGCGATCCGGAAAATACCGGAAAGATGCATTCACTTGAACAGAATGTATTAACTATATTTATTCTACACGTAATTTGAAATGCTATGAACAGGTATGTATCTGAAATGATCGGGACAATGATCCTTGTTTTGATGGGATGCGGAAGTGCTGTTTTTGCCGGGGATATGCCCGGTGCGGTCACCACCGGGGTGGGTACCCTGGGAGTTGCCATAGCCTTCGGGCTGTCGGTGGTCGCCATGGCATACGCTATTGGCGGAATATCCGGATGCCATATAAATCCGGCGATCACACTGGGCATGTACTGCTCGGGAGGAATGGGGGGCAAGGATGCCCTGTTATACATTATTTTCCAGATAATCGGGGGGATTCTCGGATCAGCCGTACTTTTCATACTGGTATCTACGGGGCCACATGCCGGCCCTACCATGACAGGGAGCAACGGCTTTGCTGAGGGGGAAATGTTGCAGGCCTTTATCGCTGAGGCCGTCTTTACGTTTATTTTCGTTCTTGTGGCGCTGGGAGCCACGGATAAAAAGAAAGGGGCCGGTAAACTGGCGGGCCTGGTCATCGGGCTGACGCTTGTCCTGGTGCATATCGTATGTATTCCCATCACCGGAACATCAGTAAATCCCGCGCGCAGCATAGGACCCGCACTTTTCGAGGGAGGAGGCGCGATCTCACAGCTTTGGCTATTTATCGTCGCTCCACTGACAGGAGGTCTGGCCAGTGCCATAGTGTGGAAAGCCATTTCTCAGCATAGCGACAGACAACGATGAAGGGAAGGTGGATGACCCCGAGACACGTTTCTCTGTTATCCACCTTTGTTTGATACATTATTATCAACTAAAATAAAAAAAGATGTCAAAAAGTAGTTTTTTACTGGATTTTAAGGCGTTTGTCATGCGTGGAAACGTAGTAGACATGGCCGTGGGTGTGATTATTGGCGGTGCCTTCGGGAAAATAATATCTTCAGTGGTGGCAGACATCATCATGCCACCGATAGGGTTGCTGGTAGGCGGAACCAACTTCTCGGAACTGAGATGGGAATTGGAACCCGCCAGGGTAGTTGATGGGGTCGAACAGGCGGCCGTCACGATAAACTATGGAAACTTCATACAGACCATGCTGGATTTTGTGATTATCGCTTTTGCCATTTTCTTGTTCATCCGCCTGCTCTCCAATCTCAGGTGCAAAAAAGAAGAGACACCCTTGCCCCCACCTGTCCCGAGCAACGAGGAAAAGTTACTTTCAGAAATACGTGACTTGCTGAAGAAACAATGACGTTTATTCAAACGGTATGGACGGTATCGGGCAGGAACATATCTGAGGGACAGGCTACTCCTTGGCGGTGGAAATTTTCCTTTGTCCCTGAATGATAAAAATAGTGTGAACATTAAAATTCAGATATGACTAAAGCAGATATTATAAACCGGGTCTCTGAGGAGCTTGGAATCGATCGCAGGACCGTTGGCCTGGTAATCGAGAGTTTCATGAAATGCGTGAAGGATGCACTCGGCAGAGAGAGAAGTGTATTCCTGCGCGGATTCGGGACCTTTTCTTTGAAGAAAAGGGCGGCAAAGAAGGCACAGAATATCCAACAGCACACAACCATATGCATCCCGGCTCGCAAGGTCCCTCATTTTAAACCCTCGGAGTCTTTCTTGGTTCTCCGGAAAGAAGATAATCGAAAATAGACCGGGAGTGAATCTACCCCTTCCATTGTCAGGGAGGGGTGGATTTTAATGTGTTTTATGGAAATTTATCAATCATGTTTTACTCCTGTTTTCCAGCCCCGTTCAGATATGGACTACAGGATCATAGATGACCGGACGATCATGTAGATTCCCGGTAAACCTGTAAATAGACTGTTATGCGTGTTTTCAATCTTTTATTGTTGATCTCCATGTTCATTCCCTTTCCGCTGCCCGCTCAGGTGGGCGAACGTTATATAGAGGTAACCGGTACTTCCGAGATAGAGGTAGTTCCTGACAGGATTCATTACGTTATCGAAATAAGGGAGTACTTCGAAGAAGAGTTTGATGGCGTATCCAAACCGGAAGAATATCGGACGAAGGTTCCTCTTACCAGGATAGAGGAGGAATTGAAGCAGGTTTTGAAAATAGTCGGAGTGCCACGGGAGGCAATCCGCACAAAGGATGTGGGCGATAATTGGCGTAAGCCGGGACAGGATTTTCTGGTTTCCAAATCATTTGATGTCACGTTACGTGACTTCACACTGATTGATGAAATTTTAAAACGGGTGGACACAAAAGGAATTCATACGATGTATATAGATAAACTGGAACATAGGGATATCCTGTCCTATCACAGGAAGGGCAAGATAGAAGCACTGAAAGCGGCACGGGAAAAGGCGGTTTACCTGCTGGAGGCAATAGGTAAGAGGCCGGGTGAGATCATCCGCATCGTGGAAGGAGGGGATGCTGGAAAAGAGATGTTTGCACAAGGTCATATCTTATCGGTTGCCCCGCCCCCATTCGAGAGAAGCCGCACGATAAAAAAGAGATATTCGATGCTGGTCCGGTTCGGGATCGTGGATCGATGAACCGTTATTATAACAAATCCCGGAATGGACTTGCAAGAGAAGATAACGGGCATTCGGGTTTGCGGTGAAATATCCGGCCTTTTCTCTGACCGGTAAATAGATTAATAGATTCAACTCACGATAAGATGAAAGATTATTACTTTATTATGAATGCCGGGGTAAAAGCCGGAGGGGAGATCACCCATGCGGTATTAGAAGGGAAAATTGTATCCGCACCGAAAGGATACGATACCTTCACGGGGATTGAAGCGGCCAGGGAGAAACTGGCTTGCGGGAATATCCGTCAGCAGATGGAAGAATTCGGTATCGAACTTGAGATCGTGCCGGTAAATACTGATTTTTTACTACGATGAAGGAATATTGCGTTTATTGGTTTGAAAACGGAGAACCGAGGCACGAGGTATTTTCCTGTCTGGACGGGGCGGAGATGTTTTCCTGCATGATAAGAGGACAGGACGGCGTGGAACACATGGAAATATCCGAGGAAGATATTTCCGCTCCGGAGGAATTCCGGGAAATATGCCCCGGAGATTTCTCTTGAACATATGACATGGATCCGGGGTCCTTTTTTGCCGTAGCCTGGCGGTAAAGGGACCTTATCTGGTTGTAAAATCGGGCAGTGTCAACCATTTTTTCACCGATTAATCGCATACGCAAGATGAAAGCTCCACGGAAAATTTATACATGGACCAGTATCCTGCTTTTCGTGTGCTGTTCCCTTATTTTTCTTTCATGTGAAAAGGAAGAGCTCGGGGAAGCCATGGAAAATTGGAAAACGTTATTCATGTTTCTGCCGTGGTCCACTGACCTGACAGGCTATTTTTACACCAATATCGCGGATATGGAGGCGCGTGTAAGCAGAAGGGGGCTGGAGCATGAAAGAATTCTCGTGTTTATGTCCACGAGCTCTACGGAAGCCACGATGTTTGAGATCATACATTCCAAAGGAAAGTGCGATCGTAAAACGCTGAAAAGGTATGGCACTTCGGGGTTTACTACGGTGGAGGGCATAACGGGGATATTGAACGACGTGCAGGAATTTGCTCCTGCTCCGGTTTACGCTATGATCATAGGTTCCCATGGCATGGGATGGCTTCCCGTGGACGGTACACAGGCGGATTCCCTTTTCCGGATGAAAAAGCATTGGGAGTATCAGGAGCAGCCGCTGACACGCTATTTCGGGGGACTGACCCGGGAGTTCCAAACGGACGTGGGTACCCTGGCCCGGGGGATTGTAGGCGCGGGCGTCAAAATGGAGTATATCCTGTTTGACGATTGCTATATGTCATCCGTAGAGGTTGCCTATGAACTGAAAGAAGCCACAAGATTTCTTATAGCCTCTACCAGTGAAATGATGGCATACGGAATGCCTTACGCCACTGTGGGGGAGTTCCTGCTGGGAAATCCTGATTACGGATCCCTTTGCGAAGGATTCCACGACTTTTATTCAACCTATGAAATGATGTCCTGCGGGACACTGGCTGTGACAGATTGCTCTGAATTAGATAATATGGCTGCTATCATGAAAAGTATCAATGACAGGTATGTTTTCGATGATTCCCTACAAGGAGAACTCCAGGGACTGGACGGATACACCCCCGTCATCTTTTATGACTTTGCCGATTATGTCCTCACCCTCTGCTCTGACCCTGTCCTGACAGCCCGCTTCAGGGAACAGCTGGAGCGGCTTGTTCCCTATAAAACCCATACGGGTAAATTTTATTCCAGGGCCAAAGGGTCCCTTCCCATACATACTTTCTCGGGTATAACGATCTCGGACCCGAGCACCAATCCCATGGCCTTACTGAAAGGTACGACCTCTTGGTACAAGGCCACACACGAATAACCCCGTGGAAAACGGACAGATGAAAATACCCGCATATGACGCAAATATTCCCCTTTCTTCATAAAATTCCCGATAAGTTCGGACAGCATCGAAAATAATTCTACACGTATGTACCATATATAATTTTGCAGTGACATTTTTATTTACAGTTTATTCGGGGTAAAAAGGTCACGAGAAAATCAAAACTTCAATTACTCTCGAACCGGAATGTGACAAATCTACGAACAGGAGGACAAACGAGGATACCTAAGCCGTAAATTGCACGTTTCCAGCATTCATCCCATATCTTTACGTCCGGTTTCAATCGGAACCTTAAAAATATTCACCATTTAATTTTTTCAGATTATGGACGAACAACCGGACAGCAGCCAGCAGTTAATGGACATCCTGCTCGTCATGGACGAGAAAGGCACGCTCCAAGCCGTCAGCGGAGTAAAGGACGGCGAGTTACAGACCAAGAACCCACTGGAGGACAACAACGACCTCCTGCGGGTGGATCGCCACGGCGATATGTTTTCAAATTTCTTTTCCAACCTCTGGAGCCAGTTGAAAGACCCGACCCGCTTCCACTTCTTCCGTGTGCCGGAAGAGGAGGTGCAGCGGGTAGCCGCCGATTTCCGGCAGCGGGAGAGCCGGTCGGTCAAGACAGGTGAGCCGCTCCTCGCACAGTACGAGGTGCAGCCGCCCGTGCAGGCACAGCAGCAGACCCAAGCCGGGCAGACCGAACAGAACCCGCAGTACAAGTATCGCCCGGAGGACATCGACTGGAACAGCCTCGCCGCACTCGGCGTGCAGCGGGAGCAGATCGAGGGCAACGGGATGCTTGACCAGATGCTCCGGGGCTTCCAGACCGACAAGACCGTCCGGGTGCATTTCCACTTCGAGGGCATCTCGCACAGCAACGATAGCCAGCTCTCGCTCAAACCCGGCACGGACGGCAGGCTGACCGTTTGCAGCCACGGCATCCTCGACCCGGAGAAGATGCAGAAGCAGTTCTTCGGTTACGACATCACCGACTCCGACAAGCAGGTGCTCCGGCAGACGGGCAACATGGGACACCCGGCGACCGTCACCAACCGGGCGGGCGAGCAGGTCGAAGCCCTTGTCAGCCGCAACCTCAAGACCAACGAGCTGGTCGCTTTCCCGCTCTCCAAGGTCAATATCCCGGCGGAGAAGAACGGGCATACCTTCACCCCGGACGAAATAGCCCGGCTCAAACAGGGCGAGGCGGTGGTCTGCCAGTTCCTTTCCAGAGCCAAGGAGGGGGAGCAACCCAAGATCTACCCGGCTCCCGTACAGTTCAGCGCAGCCAAGATGCAGCTCGAATTTCTCTTCGGCGACCGGGGCAAGCTGGCGATGGATGCGTACAAGACGAACCTGAAACAGACCGCCAATCAGGAGGTGCCGAAGACTTTCCGCAAGCAGGAGCTTACCGAGAAGTCCCGCTTCGAACTCGAAGCCGGGGGAACGGTCAAGGTCTCCGGTCTGGTGGACAAGAAAGGAAAAGCCTACCAAGGCTACATCACATGGAAGCCCGGCGAGAAGCCCGCCTTCATGTTCCCCAAGGACTACAATGCGGCGCTCGAAGAGGGGCGTGTCAAGCCCGCCGTGGAGAACGAGGTGCAGGTGGCGGTCAATTCCGAGGGCAAGACCGTCGAGGCGACCCGCAACCTGAAAGAAGCCCTGCAATCCGCACAGCAGCGACCCACCGGGGAACAGAAACAGCAGCAGGAGCGCAGGCAGGAGCAGAAAGAGGACCGGAAACAGGCACAGAAGCAGGAGCAGCCCGACAAGCCCAAGCGCAGCCGGGGTGTCCGCCGCTGATTTCCCCGCTATTCTGTAAATGAATTACCGGTTATCCCGTCCGATCGGCGGGATAACTTTTGTCAAACCATTAAATTTTAAAGAAATATGATTACAGCAGTCATCGCTGAAAAGCCTTCCGTAGCGAAGGATATAGCAAACGTGTTGAATGTCCGGGAGCGGCACGATGGCTACCTCTCAGGTAACGGCTACCTCGTTACCTGGGCGTTCGGCCATCTCGTCCAGCTTGCCATGCCCGAAGCATACGGCTATGCGGGCTTCCGGCGTGAGAACCTGCCCATTCTGCCGCAGGGGTTCAAGTACATCCCCCGCCAGATACGGGAGGGCAAGGAGTACAAGCCCGACCCCGGCGTGCTCAAACAGTTGAAGGTCATCAAAGAGGTTTTTGACCGTTCCGACCGTATCGTCGTGGCGACCGATGCAGGGCGTGAGGGCGAAGCCATTCATCGGTACATCTACAATTACCTTGGCTGCCGCAAGCCCTGCCTGCGCCTCTGGATCTCCTCGCTGACCGACCGTGCCATCCGGGAAGGGCTGGACAACCTCAAGCCCGGCAGCGACTACGACAACCTCTACCGTGCCGCCGAAGCCCGTGCCATCGCCGACTGGGAGATTGGGCTGAGCGCCACTCAAGCTCTCAGCATCGCCGCCGGGCAGGGCATCTACTCCCTCGGAAGGGTGCAGACGCCCACCTTGATGATGATCTGCTCCCGTTATCTGGAGAACAGGGATTTCACCCCGCAGACCTATTTCCGGCTGAAGGTTACGGCGGAAAAGGACGGCACGCCCTTCGCCGCCATCTCCGAATTGCGTTACGAAACCCTTTCGGCGGCAAACGCCGCCCTCGCTGCTGTTACCGCAACGGGAATGGTGGAGGTTGCCGACGTGCAGCGCAGGGAGGTGAGCCAAGAGCCTCCCTTGCTCTACGACCTGACCGCCTTGCAGAAAGAGGCGAACGGCAGGTACGGCTTCTCGGCAGACAAGACCCTCTCCATCGCCCAGTCGCTTTACGAGAAGAAGGTGTTGAGCTACCCCCGTACCGGCTCCCGCTACCTATCGGACGATGTGTTCGACGAGATACCCGATCGTATCGCCCTGCTGGAGCGGTACCCGGCTTTCGCCGCCCATGCCGCCGCCCTGAAAGGGGCTTCGCTCAACCGCCGCTGCGTGGATGCGGGGAAAGTTACCGACCACCATGCGCTCATCATCACCGAGTGTCTGCCTGGCGAGCTGTCCGCCGACGAGCGCACGGTGTACGACATGGTAGCCGCCCGCCTGCTCGAAGCCTTCTCCGCCCGTTGCCTCAAGGACGCTACCACCGTCTCTTTCACGGCAGGGAACAGCGTGTTCACCGCCAAGGGGACGGTCGTCAGGTCCGCCGGATGGCGTGCCGTGCGGAACGAGCGGGACGAGGACGACGAGGGAACAGCCGCTTTGCCGACTTTGCAGACCGACGAGGTTTTCCCCCTGCAATCAGCGGAGTGTGTGGAGAAACAGACCAAGCCCCGTCCCCTGCACACCGAGAGCAGCCTCCTTTCAGCGATGGAGCATTGCGGCAGGGAGTTGCAGGACGACGAGCTTCGAGACAGTTTGAAAGGGAACGGTATCGGCACGCCCGCCACCCGTGCCTCCATCATCGAAACCCTGTTTTCACGTGATTACGTGCGCCGGGAGAAGAAGAACCTTGTCCCGACCGAGAAAGGGCTTGCCGTGTACAGCACCGTCAAGGGCAAGAAGATTGCCGACGTTGAAATGACCGGGCAGTGGGAAACCGCCCTTGCCCGTATCGAAACGGGCGAAATGGATGCGGCAACCTTCCGCAAGGGTATCGAAGTCTATGCCGCACAGATCACCGAAGAACTTTTGCAGGTACAGGTGTCCGTGGCGGACGGTGGACGAATCCCTTGCCCGAAGTGCCAGTCCGGGCGCATCCTCTTTTATCCGAAGGTCGCCAAGTGCAGCAACGTCGATTGCGGGCTTACCGTCTTCCGCAGCAAGGGCGAGAAGACACTCACCGACAGCCAGATTACCGACCTTGTAACCAAAGGCAAAACATCCCTTGTCAAAGGTTTCAAGAACAGGGACGGCAAGGTGTTCGATGCGCACGTCACCTTCGATAAGGATTTCCGCACCGTGTACGAGTTCCCGCCCAAGCCCAAAGGGAAAGGGGGCAGACGATGAACGGCTGGTTATCCGTGCAGGAAGCCGCCCGCCTTTGCGGTACGGACGAGCAGCGCATCACCCTTTGGATGAACGGCAACCACATCGCTTTTGCCCGTTTCGATACCGTCCTGATGATTGACGGCGCATCCCTTTTCGCCCTTTTCGAGCGTAACCGGGTAGCCACCATTTATGACGATGCGCCACGGCAGAAGAAAAGGGGCAGACCGGGCAAGCACAGCGAGCTACTGAATACTCCGCTGGACAGGCTCGGCTTTTCGCAGCGTGTCGTCAAGGCTTGCCGGGAACTCGGTATTTTCACCACCGAACACTTGCTCATGCACCTGAAAAGGTATCGTCTTTCCCGCCTGTATTGTGTCCGCAACTTCGGCAGCCAGTCCGGTACTGAAATTCTCCGCTGGCTTCACCGGAACGAACTCATAGACAACGGAAACCCACGGGATTTTCAGGTATTATTCCCGTAATCCCATAATAATAAGTGCCTTTGCCAGTCGGTCATAACGAAGGGGGCATTGCCTTTTTCTGTGACCGGATGGCAGGTGTTCGGGGATAAACAATACCCCGAACGCCTTTAATCTCAAATAAAAAAAATAAAATGGAAATTCAGAACAATATCTTTAGCTATGCAACCTTGCTTAAACAAGTCAAGGCACGTGTAGCACTCGCCCAGAAAAAGGCTATCTACGCAGCCAATGAAGAAATGCTTACCATGTATTGGGACATTGGCAAACTGCTATCCGAAAGTCAGAAGCAAATCGGTTGGGGTAACAATGCCCTTGAACAGTTATCCAACGACTTGAAAAATGATTATCCGAAAGTAAAAGGATTTTCCCCACGTAATTGCAGGTGTATGATTCAGTTCTATAAAGAATATAATCAAGAACTTACAATTTGGCAACGAGCCGTTGCCAAATTAGAAACACCGGATATTATTCTTCCGATCAGGCAACTAAGCTGGTCGCACAATATCGCTTTGGTACAAAAGGTAAAAGACCATAAAGCCCGGTATTGGTATATGATACAGTGTATAAAAAACGGGTGGACTCGTGATTTTTTAGTCGAAGCCATCAATCAGGACTACTACAATATTCACGGCGCACTAGCAAACAATTTCGATGTCACCCTTCCCGAAATACAAGCCAAGCAGGTGAAAGAAACCTTGAAAGACCCTTATATTTTCGATATGCTGACTTTTACCGACGAGTACGACGAACGGGACGTGGAATTAGGTTTGATTAAACATATAGAGAAGTTCCTTCTCCAGATGGGGGCAGGTTTCGCTTTCATGGGCAGGCAGTACCACATCGAAGTTTCGGAAAAGGATTTTTATATCGACATCCTCATGTACAATGCCTTTATGCACCGATATTTAGTTGTGGAATTGAAGCGGGGGGAGTTCCAGCCCGAATATATCGGCAAGCTGAATTTTTATTGTTCGGCGGTGGACGATATTCTTTGCCGGGAAGGGGATAACCAGACCATAGGCTTGCTGCTTTGTCAGAACAAAGACCGTATTATGGCTGAATACGCTTTGCGTGATGTACACAAGCCTATCGGTATTTCAGACTACGAATTAGGAAAGGCATTACCCAAAGATATTAAATCCGGGTTGCCTTCCATTGAAGAACTGGAGAATAAACTTAGCCGGGAGTTACAGGATAGCGAAGATACGATTTGAATTTAGGCATCACTGTTGCCTAAATTCAACAAGAAAAGTGCGACACTGTTGCACTTTTCTTTGTTATCTCCCATTCATGCGACACTGTCGCATGAATTACACCCTTCCGTACACCGTTCGTATCTTCTCACCGTCCAGCACCTTACAGGAGCGCACCACCCATGCTGCACCGTCCCCCGTAATATGCCGCAAAGCCTTTTCGTCACCCCCTGCAACCTTCGGCAGCGTAATTACCACGATTTCATCCGCCAGCCCACCATTCAGCAACATGGCGGCAATTCCTTCACCGTAAGCGACAATCACACCGTCACCCGCAGCTTTCATCCGTCCGATTTCCGTCACGGCATCCCCCGTGATGAACTTCACGGATTCTTTTTCCGTCAGGTTACAGTCTGCTTGCGCCACGACAAAAGTGTCCTTTTGCGTGATCGGCCAGCCGAGGTGATTCATAAATACGTCTAAATAAGTATCTTCATCCAAGAGCAGGCAATCGGCTTTCCCGATAGCATCATCCACCTGCTTGTCAGCACGGGCAGGGCATCCGTCAATGGACTGGTACACATACAAGGTAATCTGTTTCATAACACTTCTTTTTATCGGTTATGCCCGCCTTGCGCCATAAAAGAACAGCGTGAACTCACACTATTCCGAAGTAGAGGCACTGGTATACCCGACAAATCGAATAGGCAAGCTCACGCCGTATATACATACAGCATGTGCATTGCGCCATTCGTCTGATTTGTCAAAAATTACCAGTTTCCTACTTCAAGACGTTTAGCGAACGTACAATCTATATAATCAAAACCCGCTTGCGTTCAAGCCGGGCAATGAACTTTCATATTTTCAGTTGCAAATATAGTGCAAACCTGCCGAACTACAAAAGAATAGCCCCGCCTTATCTCACGACAAAGCAGGGCAACCGTTCACTCTTCACTTACGCCTAAGTACATGGTGAACGTGGGGTAATGGTCTGTTGATACTCTTATCCGCTTGCTTTTCTTTCCGGATTTTTTTTCTCCGTCACCGCATCGAAACGGTTACGGATGAACTCCTGCACATCCTTCGCCCGGTAGAATACCTTCCCGCTGATCGTGAAGTAAGGCAACGCCCCGATAGCCCGGTATCGCTGCAATGTCCGTATGCCTACTTTCAGCAGCAGGCACAAGTCCTGATTATCCAGCAGTTCCTCACCGTCCAGCAGGCTGTTCTTTTTCAGCACCCGTTCCAGCAGTTTCTCCGTCAGGTCGAACCGTTGCATGATCCGCTGCATCCAACCTTCAAACTCTTCCCGGTCTGTGTACATAGCAATCTCCTTCCTTTTCGATGATTTCCTTTTCCCGCATATAGCGGAT
>ENA-ORTW01002559-ORTW01002559.1-human-gut-metagenome-genome-assembly--contig:-NODE-2559-length-16795-cov-9.377778_pt1 | contig 16795 bp, 7 predicted proteins | sample MGYA00242072_ERZ509193 | MGnify/ENA primary metagenome ERZ509193 (study PRJEB26280, sample SAMEA2338813) | human gut metagenome | biome: human gut; feature: human-associated habitat; material: faeces... | reverse complement strand
TGAGCCGCAGCGCACCCATTGCATAGGGGTAGTCGCCGTCCGTGCGTTCCGAGGCTATGACCGTGCCCGTGAGGTGCAGGATGGCCGTCGGCATCTTGTCCGAGAGCTGCGTATAGACGAAGATCCGCCTGTCGAAGCTCCCCGGGTGTCCCTTCGGGTGGTAGGTGACCGTCACCGTGCCTTCGCCGCCCGCGCGGACGGGCTGCCGGCCGTAGGTGGCCGCGGCGCAGCCGCAGGTGGTCTGCACGCGGGTGATGACGAGCGGTGCCGTCCCTGCGTTATGCCATTTGAACGTGTAGCCCGGCGGCGTGTCGTCCTCGCCGATATGCCCTGCGTCGATCTGCGTGCGTTCGAAGCGCATCGCTTCGGCACCGGCGGCCGTGGCGGGGTGCGCCAGGCTGTCGAGTTTGGCACGGGGGACGATGCGGATCTGTCCGCAGAGCGGTGTGGCGGCGGTAACCGCCCACAACGCCCCGCAGCAGAAGAGCATACGTGCTATCGTCGTTCCGCAGCGCATCGTTCGTTAAAGCCAGCCGTTACCGTTTGCGGATTTACGCACCGTGATGTTGAAATTGTGCGTCTCGCCCTTGCTCGAAGTGATGCTTGCCCTGGTCGTACCGGCCTTCAGCCCCCTGACCGTCAGTTTCGCACCCTCCATCGACGCCGTGGCGACCGCCGTGTCGGCGATGCTGACCGTGTAGGTCAGCGTTTCGCCGCCGAGGAAGTAGTTGGCCGGGATGGCCTTCACCTCTTTGCCCAGCGAGATGTAGAGGTTCGGGAACGAAACCTGCTTGCCGTTGCCGGAGACCGCGTTGAGCAGCCTGGCCGCATTGACCTGGCCCGTGCCCATCTGGTTGCGGTAGTTGGCCAGCGTCAGCTGCATGGGCTGGTTCAGGCCGACTTCGGCGACGTAGCGGTAGTAGTTTTTCAGGCCGGTCATGTAGGAGTCGATCGGCGTGGTGGTTTGGTAGAGTAGCGCCTTGAACTCGTCGGCCGTGAAGTGGCGGCGGAGCTGTGCGGCGTACGAGAGCCCGAGCGCGGCGACGCCCGAAACGTGGGGGCAGGCCATCGAGGTGCCTTCCATGTAACCGTAGCCCGTTTCGCTGATGGCATAGGGCAGCGTCGAAAGGATGCAGCCGATCTCGCCGCGTTTGTGGTTGTCGTCGAAGTACTCGTAATAGTAGTCCTGGTCGCCGCCCGGGGCTGCGATCGTCGTGCCGGGGCCGTAGTTGGTGTAGACGGCGGGCGTATAGTCGGCAGCCGTGGCCGATACCGAGATGCACTCCTCGGCAGCGCCCGGGAACCCGGCCTGCGGGGCGCTCTCGTTGCCGCCTGCGAAGATGGCCAGGCCGCCTTCGATCGGGCCGTTGGGCGATCCGGCGTTATGCAGGAAGTAGTCGAGGGCGTCCTTCTCCAGCGGGGCGTTCGTCGCCCACTCCTCTTCGTCCTTGAAGCCCGGCGCCCCCCACTCGTAGCTGTTGGCGCTGCCCGAGATATAGCCCCAGCTGCACTGCAGGATGACGGCGCCGTTGTCGGCCGCGTACTTGATGGCCCGGACGGTCGCCAGCGAGTTGCTGACCGTGTTGCCCGAGAATATCTGGCAGCTCATGATCTTCACGCCCGGGATGTCGCCGTTGCCGCCGGCGATCGAGCTGATGCCGATGCCGTTGTTGTTCTGCGCGGCGATTACGCCCGCTACGTGCGTGCCGTGCCCCGTGTCGTTGATGTCATCCCATGAGATGACGCCCGTCTCGAATACGAAATTGTAGCCGTAGACGTCGCCTTTGTAGCCGTTGCCGTCGTTGTCCTGCTTCGAGCGGTAAACCTCGCCTTCGTTGACCCACATGCTGTTCTTCAGGTCGGGGTGTTCGACCATGACGCCTTCGTCGAGCACGGCGACGATGATCGACTTGTCGCCCGTCGAGGATTTCCACGCCTCTTCGCACTGCACGTCGGCATCGACGATCGACTTGTCGCCGAACAGGTTGCCTCGGTTGATCAGGTGCCACTGCATCGGCAGCAGCTCGTCGTTGAAGGGATAGCCCGTATCCCCGGCGGCACGGGTCGCACGCTGCATGGCGGCGAGGGCCTCGCGGGTGAGGGGCATCGCCTTCTTGCCGGCGTTGTAGGCACGGCGGATCGTGCGGTTGAGGTTCACGTGCTGGACTTCGCCCAGGGCCGAAAGTTTCTCGGCGACCTCCTCGGCGGAGTAGTCGTCGCCGAAGCGTACGACGTACCACAGGTGCAGCTCCGATTCGCGGGTGCGCTCCTCGTTGCGGCCGTCTACGGGGAAGACGCGCTCGATCTGGTAGCCGCCCACGATGTCGAGAACCTCGTCGACCGAAAGGATGCCCGAGCGGGTGGCGGGGCCGCCGCTGCGGGTCGCTGCGGCCGCCTTGTCGAGTATCTCGCTCACGTAAGGCGAAAATTTGACGAGTATCTCCCCCGATTTGTGCTCGACAGGGGTGTCCTGTCCGGTGCCGGGCGTCGGGAGCTCCTCGTTGGTGCAGGCGGTAAATGCCAGGAATGCAATGGCAAAAATGCCGTATAAATAGTTTTTCATCGTCTTGATTATTTGGTCGTATCCTCGTCTTCCTCTTCTGCGCCGGGGTCTTTCTTGTACCCCTCGTAGAATTCGTAGTAATAGTTCAGGTTGGCGGGTTCGTTGCCGAATCCGGCCGATGCGCCCGTCGCATCCTTGCCTTCCTGCGTGAACACGAGCTGGAAGGGTGACCACCAGTCGAGGGCGGGGTGGTAAAGCAGCCAGTCGGGCAGTTCGCCGGTCAGGCGGTTGAGGTTGATGGCGAAGCGCTTGGTGTGCGGCATCACCTTCGGGGTGCCGATCAGCGCGCGGGGCAGCGTGTCGGCGTCGATGATGTCCTGCTCGGTGTATTTCTCCCAGTCGTCCATCTTGGGCAGCGGCCCCTGCAGGTAGTTGACCGAGAGCTGCAGCGTGTCGAGATCCCATTCGATCATGCGGCGCGGGAATCCTTCTTCATCGACGAGGCCGCCGTAGTTGGTTTCGACGGTGTTGCTCAGGTCGTAGATGTTCCTGCGCGTGTTGGCGCCCATGAGCAACGTCCGCAGTTTTGGGAAGTTGGTCGGGTTGATCTCGTCGGGAATCTTCTGGAAGTTGTTGCTGCTCAGGTCGAGGAACTCGAGGTTCTTGAGCGCCGTGAAGTTCTTGTCCAGCGAAACCAGCCCGTAGGCGGCGATGGTGAGGCGTTTGAGCTGCGTGAGTTTGGTGATGTACTCGCCGGTGGTGAGGTCTTTCAGGAAGGCGTTGACGTTGCTGTAGAAGTTCAGCTCGTCGGCGGCCGTCAGGTACTGCACTTCGAAAGGCAGCTCTTCCTTGGTGTCGAACATGAAGAACCGGGCGTATTTCACGCGGCCGTTCTTCTCGGGCGTGTAACCCGCCATGCCCTCCTCCCAAAGGGTGACGTCGTCCCAGTTGTCCATGCGTTCGCCGTTCTCCCACGAACTGTTGGTTCCGAGCGTGCGTGCGATGGCCAGCAGGGCGATCGAGTCGCCGCTGCGGGTGTTCTCCTCGATGGGTTCGGCGGCGCCCTGCGTGACGAGCAGGTTGTCCTGGCGGGCGAGTTCCACCTCGCGTTTGGGCTTGAACACCACGTCGGCGATACGCTCGTTGGGCTGGGAGTTGATGCTCCAGTTGAAGCGTACGGTCACCTCGCGCGGGCGGATGCCGCGGTCGAGTTCGACCTTATAGCTGTCGAATTTGAGCCAGCTTTCGGCCGAGGTGGGGACTTCGACGGCGAAGTCGACGTTGGTCTTGACCTTCACGTCGAAATAACGGGTGCCGAAGGCCGAGAAGTTGGCCACGGAAACCTCTTTCTCCCCGAGCGTGATGGCGTAGTCGAAACCCTGCTGGTCGATGGTGATCTCCTTCTTGTCCCAGGTGTTCTGCTCCTGGATGCGTACCACGCCGCGGCGGGGCGAGTCGGTCAGCGCCGAGTCGATGAGGATCCTGCACTCGGTGGTGCCGCGGCCGTTGGCCGGCGAAATGGAAATCCACGGCTCGTCGGTGGTGGCGACCCAGTCCCCCGATGCCGATACTTTGATCTTGTGGCTTCCCCCTGCGGCTTCGGCTTTGATGGCGTCGCTGTCGAGCCCGAACGCGATGTTCTTGTCGGCGTCGGAGCAACTGCATAATGCGATCGAGCAGAGGATGACCGGTATGTAATTCTTTATTTTCATTGTCGTTTCTCCTTAGGTGTTATTCGAGCATTTTGTCGCAGTTCAGGATGTTCTGGGTCTTGTCGTAGATCAGGTTGTAGACCCCCTGCTGCCAGTAGTAGCAGATGGCCGAGGCATCGAACGTGATGTTGGGGTTGTCGCTGATGTCGAGGTGGTAGATCAGGTAGGAGATCGTGTCCTCGATCTTGCGCAGGTCGTTCGAACCGATGTAGAACCCGCGCAGGCCCGTGTGCTGGTAGAGCCCCGTGGGCCACTCGCGCAGGCAGCGCTTACCCTCGGCATCGCGCTGGCCGCGGATGGCGTATACGGTCAGCCCGGCGCAGTTGAGCGGCCCGAACGGGAACTTGTCGAACGAGTTGTACGATATATCCAGCCCGTAAAGGTAGGGCAGCTGCTCGGCCGTGAAATCCTTGGACAGGGCCTTCAGTTTGTTGTAGGTCAGGTCGAGCGATATGAGCGCCGTCGAGTTCTTGCCGCCAAAGCTGCCCTCGGGGATTTCGTCGATGCTGCAACCGCGCAGGATGATGTAGGAAACCAGCGAATTGGTCGTGCCGAGGCATTTGGGGAACTTCGTCAGCCCGGGGTTGGCCGCCAGCGAGAAGGTCTCCACCCGCAGGCCCTTGTATTTGCCCTCCTCTTCGCCTTCGAAGCCGTCGATCTCGTTGTAGGAGAAATCCACCGATTTCATGACGTATTTGGACTTGGCCGAGAAGATGTTGGGAACCTTCTTGAGCTTGTTGTAGGTCACCGAGAAGGTCTCCGTGTCGTCCGTGCCGCAGAAGATGCCGTCGCTGTTGGCCGGGAGCGAAGTGATGTTGTTGTGGTCGAGGTAGAGCTGTTCGGGTGCGACCTCCTTGCCCAGCGGATGGAGCGTTTCGATCTGGTTCCGGGACAGGTCGAGCAGGCCGATCTTCTTCAGGTTGCTGAACGACTCGGGGATCTCCCTGAGTTTGTTGTTGGTCGCATAGAGGATCTGGAGCTTCTCCTTCGATGGGCCGTTGGCGATGGCGTCGAGCCCCTTGTATAGCTCTTCGGCCGACCATTGGGCGTTGTTGGAGATGTTGACCGAAACGAGCTCGGGCATCTGCGCGATCTCCACCGGGAAGCGGGTCATCTTCGGGCAGTTGTAGACCTCCAGGTCGGTCAGCGACTTGAGGTTGGCTACTTCGGCGGGAATCTCCTCCAGCTCGCCGTTGGCGATGTTGAGGTACTCGAGCTTTTCGAGTTTGCCGATGGCCGGGTCGATCGACTTGAGCCCGTTGGTGAGCTTGCCGTGTACGACGTCGTAGGGACGGATATTGTTCTGGAGGCCGGTCTTGCGGTCGATGATCTGATCCTCGGTGAAATTCTTGTAGAGCGACGTGGCCGGGATCGAGATGCCGTGTTCGGCCAGGGCCCGGGCGATCGGCTCGGACGTCTGGGTCGGGATATGGATCAGCGAGAGGAACTCCTTGTGACGCTCCATGCGGGTGCGGTTGCGCTCGGAGAGGCTCTTGTCGTGTGCCAGCGAGGGGTCGTATTCGAGCAGGTTGCCGTCGTTGTGCGTGCCCAGATACAACTCGACGAGCTCCGAGAGCTGGCCGATGGCTGCCGGCACGTGCCCGCGGAAGCCGAACTCGCCGATCGAGATCTTCGCCACGCGGCCGTTGGAGTGCACCTCCACGCCCGGCTGGACGCCCCACAGGTCGGGATCCTTGTTGAAATCCCAGTTGACGCCGGTGGGATAGTTTTCACCCCTGTAAGACCAGTGCTCCCCGTCGAGCGCCTTCCAGATTTCGTAAAGCGCGTAGTAGTCGCGGATATACTCGTCGGCCTCGTAGAGCGTGACGCCGACTTTGGCCTCGGTGGTCTTGTTGTCCTCGATGGTGAAATCCAGGTTCTTGGGACGCTTGTTGGTCTCCAGCAGGATTTTGTTCTTGTCGTAGGCCTGGTATCTCTCCAGGCTGTAATCGCCCGCCTTGAGCGAGAGCAGCGTGTCGCATTCGAGCGAGGAGGTCTGGTAGCCGTCCTCGATGTCCTCGGGGGCCCCGTCCTCGCGGTCGTCCCTGAAGTGGATCGAGAACTTCGCGGGGAGTTTTTCGAACGTGGTGAGCTCGTTGGTCGTCTTGTGCCTTACGGTCAGGTCGAGGAACGCGATCTCGTCGAAGGTGTACTGCCGTTCGGCGGCACGCGTCACCACGGGTGTCTCGGTGAAGTCCGACAAGTCCTTGGAGATCGAGAAACGCACCGTGCCGCGCGGCTCCACGTCGACCGTCAGGTCGTGCGAAACGAGGCCGCCGGCCACGATGTCGAGCCTCTCTTCGCCCGGCATGCCGTTGTAGATCAGCTCGTCGTCGGCATTGAATAACGAGAAGGTGATGATCTGGTATTGTCCCGCCAGCAGCCGGAGCTTCTCGCTGCGCAGCCCGAATTCGGCGCTCTCCTTGTCGGGGGCCGAGAGCGTCAGCGACTGGGTGATGGTCGTGCCGTCGTAATAGAGCGAGACCTGCACCTTGCTGGCTTCGGAAAGGTAGTCGAGCTGGGGTTTCTGGGCCCGGCTCACGGCGTCGTAGGACGCCTCCTTGTGTAGTTTGAACTGAACGTATCCGTAATCGCGGTCGCGGTTGTCGATGCCGTCGTCGTCGGAGCATCCGCCGAGGAAGGCCGTGGCCAGTGCGAGGAGTGCCGCTACGGAAAATTTAAAAAGTTTCATATCTAAAAACCTGGTCTGTATGTTCTCCATAAATTGTAGTCGTATCGAACAGGGCCCCTGCCCCTTCGGAGAGGGGCCCTGAATCATTGGGGTCAGATGTTGAGCGTGCAGATAATCACCATTACCACGTTCCAGTTGGCTCCGTAGAGGAACATGACGCCCTCCGCGGCGGTCTGAGAGTCCATGTTGACGTAGATCTGGGTCGGGCCGTAGGATTCGGCCGTAAGCCAGCTTTCCGCATCGCCCTGGGCCATGAAGCTCGAGTAGGTCGGGACGTTCATCGCGGCGTTCGTGGTTTCTCCCTCGTAGGTCAGGTGGTAGATCGGGGCGCCGTACTCCGCATACTGTTCATAGTATTCGCCCGAGGTGATCTCTTCGAGGGTTGCGCCGGTGACGTATTCGGGATATGCGAACCCGATGTCCGTGCCGCCGATGTCCGCATTGGGATCGTAGAGGCAGTTGACGGCCGCGATGTTGCCCTGGGCGTCGTAGAAGACGATGTAGCCTTCGTCCTCGCGGTCCATGTCGATGATGGCCCCGCCTTCGACGCGGCGTACCGAGAGCCAGTTCTCCTCGTCCGACAGCGGCTGGCAGTCGGCGTCGTAGCATTTATAGCCGGTGAAGTCGCGTTCGAATGTCAGCGTGGCTTCGGGGTCGTTCGACCAGGCCTTGGTGTAGGTCAGTTTGTAGGCGTCGTCGACTTCGAGCTCGCGGAGCGACCAGTGGGTCGAGGGGAGTTTCTCGAACATGGTGCCGATCTCCGCCATGCCGTCGGGGTTGGCAGCCTGGATCGGGCCGGGGCTGGCCAGCTGCGTCAGCGTAGCGAAGACGTAGGGCTGGAACTCTTCCTTGATGTCGTAGTCGAAGAGTTCGTTGGGGTCTTCTACGGCCAGCGATGCCGGGAGTATGATGATCTGTGCCGTGCGGGCGTCGCCCTGGTTGACCTGCGTGCCGATGGTGAAGCCCCTGTCCATGATCACCAGGTCGTCGTCCCAGGCATTCTCCGTGACCGTGACCCATTTGGTGTCGGCTTCGTCGCCGCTCAGGCTGGTATTGCCCCAACGATCCGTGACTTCGGCGATGACGTAGATCCTCGCGCCCCTGATGCTCTTGACCGAACCGCGTGCGGCGCCGGGCGACCAGTCGCCGTTCATGCTGTTGTAGATTTCGGCTGCGGCGTTGAATTTGAGTTCCTTGTCGAGCGTGACGTCGAAAATGTCGCGGCAGGAGGGAATCGTGATCGGAATCTCGACCTTCGCGTCGAGGTTGCTCCTGTCGATGAACACCAGTTTGTCCTGCGCCCCGTCGAGCGGATAGGCCGACGGGTTGCCCTGGATGCGGATCTCGACTTTCGTGCCGGGCTGCCCGACCGTCACCGACGGGGTGGATACCCATTCCGGCATCCGGTTGATCGCCCACTCGTAATTGGCTTCGACCAGGATCGGCATCGAGAAATCGGTGCGCCCCTCGGGCCAGGTCAGGTCGATGCTTTGGGCTTCCCCTTCGTTATAGGAGTAGGTGAGGCCGGTTTCGCTGTCGCCGTATTCGAAGTCGCCGTACTCGTCGATCTTGCATGTGCGCAGGCTGAAGCCGCGTTCGAGCGTACCGCGCGTGATCGTGGCGATGACCTTGCTTTGGCCGCCCATCTTGAGGGTTACCTCGCAGACGCGCGTGTCGTCGAACTCATCGAGTTCGGCCACGCCGATTACGATCCGCGATGCACCCGCACCGCCGCGCAGCGTCCAGACTTTTTGTGTTTCGTCCTGTATCCAGAACCATGCGGCGGTGGCCGTCGGGACACTCACCTCCCAGTTCTGGTTGGGCTCTATCTCGAGCGTGTAGGTGCCGCCGGCTTCGATGGTCGCCGAAACCGCCTCGGGGAAGTTGGGGCTGGGGAGCTTCGTATCCTCATCCGAATCGGAACACGAAGCGGCCGCCAGACATGCTCCGGCGAGCAGCGACATCACCAAGTGTAAATAATGTCTTTTCATATTTCGTTTCTTTATTTACGTTATGATTTAGAGCGATCCGGACGCCGTGACGCCTCCCGGGAGCATGCCTTCTTCCCGCTGGAGCCGTTCGGCCTCCTCGTCGCTGACCCATTCGATGATGTTGTAGAAATGGCCTACCAGGCCCATGTTCACGCCCATGTCCTCGACATGCACCTTGATCCACAGCGCCACGTAGTGCTGGCAGCTGTTGAAATAGGAGTCGTAGAGCGGGCTGTTAGTAACCAGTATCTTGTTGTCCCCGACGATCTGTCCGAAGACCGAAGCCTCGTCGGCCAGTACCTGGTTCTTGTCCATGGTTACCAGCGGTTCGATCGGATCGCGCGGGTCGAGGCGGATCGTGACGTCGTAGCCCGAGAAGAGCCAGTCGTGCAGGATAATCATGTTCTCTTCGGTGGGGTGCTTCTCGGTGCGGATGAGGCGCTGGATGCTCTTGTTTTCCACGCCGGGGTAGCTGTTGAGGAACGTCGAGGTCACCACGCACCAGCCCGTGAATTCGTTGATGTCGTAGGGGCAGCTTTTCTGCATGACGACCTTCGTCCGGTCGTGGTAGAGATCCCATTTCAGCTGCTCGGGCATGACCAGTTTGAGGATGAAGCCCAGCGAGTCGGTATCTTCGATGTTGTCGTACAACCCGCGCACCTGTACGTCGGCCTTGCGCGAACCGGCCTTTATGGTGATGGTGTTCGACAGGAGGCGGTAGTGCTTCCCCTCGACGGCATTGCTGCCCTGGTCGATGATCTCCACGCCGAATGTGCGGTCGTAATCGCACGCGACGGTCGAGGAGACCGGTACCGAGAAATAGTCTTGGTCTTGGAGTACGGCGTAGGTGGCCAAGGTATCGGCGAACAGCACGTACTCCGCGTCGGAGTAGGTCTTATATTCCTCCTTGCAACCCGTTGCGAGGGCGGCCAGGAGTCCCGTTGCAAACAAAACCGTGATAATTCGTTTCATTGTCTCTCTTCTATTCGTTGTTGCTATCTGTTGCTTTCGTTCGGGAGTATCTCCGAACCGGGGGCTTCCAGCTCGTGCTGCGGGATCGGCCATACGAAAAGCGGGTTGTCGGCTTCGATCTTGAGCGAGCTGCCTTCGGCCTGGGAATTGGCCTGCGGCTTACGCTCGAAGCCCTTGTGCCAGCGTTTGAGGTCGTGCAGGCGGAAACCCTCCATGTAGAGTTCGCGCAGGCGCTCGTCGGAGATGGTCTGCAACCAGTTGTCCTTCGTGACGTTGATCGTACCGCCCGATTTGTAGCGCATCTTGCGCAGCGTCGAGAGGTCGTTGCCGGCCTTCGAAAAATCGTTCTTTTGGCAGTAGGCCTCGGCGCGGATCAGGTACTGCTCCGCCAGGCGGAACGGCTTGGGCATCGAGACATGGTAGATCTGGTTGGCGATCAGGTTGCGGTTGCCGTAGTATTTGACCAGCAGCGGCCAGCTCAGCCCGTGGGCATAACCGGTCTCGGTCTGGTAGAAGTAGCCCGAATAGCGCAGGTCGGCATCGTCGTAGAGATCCAGGGCAGCCTGGCCGGGGACATAGTCGGGATAGAAATAGGTGTAGTCCTTGTTGAAGTTGAGGAACACCGTGCCGAGCGCCCCGCCGTAGGAGGTGTCGGTGAAGCCGATGCGCCAGATGACCTCGTATCCCAGGTCGTACGCCCACATGTAGTCGAAATAGGTGTAGTCGGAGGTGTAGTTGGTCTTGGCATCGGAGAGCTGGAAGGTGGCCTTTTTTTCGTCGATCAGGGTGCTCGAATATTCGATCGCCGTGTCCCAGTCCTGCATGTAGAGCGCAACGCGGGCGTGCAGCGCCTCGGCCGAGGCCGAGGTCATGTAGACGTTGCCGTAGGCGTCGTTCTCCTTGTCGAGGCGTTTCTCGGCCTCGGCCAGGTCGTCGAGTACGAACTGGTACGAGTCGTAGAGCGATGCGCGGCGGGCCGCCTCGGGCGTAAAGTATTTCGTGCGCAGCACGACGCCCAGTTCCGATTGGGCCGTGTCCGGCTCATAGGCCTTGCAGAAGGTCTTGAGCAGCTCGGTATAGCAGAGCGCACGCACGGCGTAGACCTCGCCCGTGTACTGCTCGAGCTTCTCGATGTTGGTGTCGCTGATTTCGTTGGCCATCACCTCGTCGATGCGGTCGAGGTAGAAATTGCAGTTGCCGATCACCTTGTAGAGGGCGGCGTAAACCGCTTCGAGCTGCAGGTCGGTCGGGCGTATGTCCCAGCGCCAGAACGAGCCGTAGGTATTGGTATTGCCTTCGACGGCATAGACCAGGTCGGCCTGGATGTCGGGCAGCAGGGTGAGGTAGCCGCTGTAAAGCGCGTTGCTCTTGAGCGAGGCGTAGATGCCGGTGAGCGTCTGCTCGGCGTCGGCGAAGGTGCGCATGGCCTCCTTCTCCGGGATGGACGAACCGGGGTACTTGTCCAGGCACGAGGTGGTGCTGACAAGTATCGCGAAGGCCGAAAGGTAGAATTTTATATTGCGTAACATGTTCATAGTCCCTGATTAGAATGTTAAGTCGAGTCCGAAGGTGAATTGGCGAGCCATCGGATACTGTGCCTGGTACATATTGCTCGACCCTTCGGGATCGAGGCCCGTGAATTTGGTGAAGGTGAAGAGGTTCTGGGCCTGGGCGTAGATCTTCACGCCGCTGATGAAGCGTGTCTTACGCAGCCACTCCTGCGGGAAGGAATAACTCAGCATGAGGTTCTTCAGGCGCAGGAACGAAGCGTCCTCCAGCAGGCGGTCGTCGAACTCGGTGTAGACGCCGTGGCGCGGGATGTCGGTGATGTCGCCGGGTTTCTTCCAGCGGTTGAGCAGGCGCTTGGACTGGTTGTAGGAGGCGAATCGGCCGTTCGACTCGTCGAAATAACGGTCGTTGTTGATCATCCAGCGGTCGGCGACCCAGCTGAACTGTGCCGACAGCGAAAGTCCCTTCCAGGCCAGCGTCGTGCCGAAGCCGCCCTGCCAGGGCGCCACGTAGCTCTTGCCGACCATGACCTTGTCCTCGTCGCGGAGCTCGGTGGTCAGCTCGCCCTCCTTGGTGTACCACAGCGCGTCGCCGTTGGCGGGGTTGACGCCTGCGAACCGGTTGAGGTAGAACTCGCCGAAGGAGTGCCCCACGACCAGTTTGGTATTGGTGCTCGAAAGCTCGTATTCGCTGACCCCGCTGTAGAGCTTGGTCATCTTGTTCCTGTTGTAGGAGACGTTGGCGTTCACGCTCCACACGAAATCCTTGTGCTGGATGACGTCGGCGGCCAGGCTCACCTCGACGCCGCGGTTGGTCATGTCGCCCACGTTGTCCCAGCGGAAGCCGAAGCCGTTGGAGGTGGTGTAGGAAACGGGAACCTCCATGAGCATGGCGCTGTTCTTCTTGTGGTAGAGTTCGACGTCCACGTTCAGGCGGTTCCAGAAGCCCAGGTGCATGGCCAGGTTGGTGATCCACAGCTTCTCCCACTGCAGGTCTTCGTTGCCCGGCTGCGAGGGGGCGATGCCGGCGTCGCCGTAGTAGTTCAGGCCGCCGCTCACGAGCGCCATGTGTTCGTAGTTGGGGATCGACGAGTTACCCGAGGTGCCCGTGCTGAAGGCGATCTGCGCGTTGGTGAGCCAGCGGCGCGAGTTCTCCATGAATTTCTCGTTGCGCAGGTTCCACATCATGCCCACTGAGCCGAACGCAGCCCAGCGTCCCGAGGTGCCGAAGCGCGAGGAGCCGTCGGTACGGACGGAGAAGTCGACGTAGTAACGGTCGGCGTAGTTGTATTCGCCGCGCGCGAAGAACGACAGGAAGGCGTAGTTGTCGTCGGTGACGTCGCTCCACGACGTGGCTCGCGTCCCCGACGAGATGTTGACCAGCTTGTCGTTGTTCTGGCCGCGGGTCGCCAGCGTGAACTCCTCGTAGCTGTAATCGACGCCCTCCTGGCCCAACAGGAAGTTGAACGAGTGCCCGCCGTCGAGCGAGAAGCGGTAGTTGATCGTGTTGGTGACCGAAAGGCTCATGCCGTCGGTCGAGTAGCGCTGCGCCGTGCCCGAGCCCAGGTTGGGCGGGTAGTTGGGGTAGGAGGCGCCGAAGCCCGTCGTGTGCGAATAGTCCACGCCGAACTGCGACCGGATGGTGAGCCCCTCGATGGGGGTGGCCTCGGCGAAGAGCGTCGAGATCACCTTGTATTTTTTATAGGAGATCTTGTTGTTGGCCAGCCATTCAAGCGGGTTTTGGCCTTCGCCCTTCCAGGTGCCGTCCTTGATCGAGGCGAGCGAGCCGTCGGGGCGGTGGGGGTTCCAGTAGGGCATCATGAAACGTGCGGCCGAGATGGGGGTCACGAGCGTATATTCGCCCGACTCGGCGCGTTCGATGGTCTGGTAGTTCATCATCGTGTTGGTGCCGAGCTTGAGCCACTTGGCTGCCTGTTGTTCGACGTTGGCGCGGAGCGAGAAGCGCTCGAAGGCCGAACCTGCGGCAATGCCCTCCTGGTTGTAGTAGCCGCCCGAGACGTAGTAATTGGTCTTGTCGGTGGCCCCCGAAACCGAGAGCTCGTAGTTCTGGAGCAGGGCGGCATCGTTGAACACCTCGTCGAGCCAGTTGACGTTGGTCTTGCCCAGGACGTTGTAGTTCTTGCCGTCGGTGAACCCGATCTCCTTCTCGTACCGGATGCGTTCGTCGGTGTCCATCAGATCCCAGTTGCCGTAGGCGATCTGCGAGAAACCGAGCTGCATGCGGTAGTTGATCTTCGCCCGCTCGGCCATGCGCCCGCGCTTGGTCGTGATGACGATCACGCCGTTGGCCGCGCGCGCACCATATATAGAGGTGGAGGAGGCGTCCTTGAGCACCGAGATGCTCTCGATGTCGGCCGGGTTGATGGCGTTGAAGTCGGAACTGGCGATGGCGACCCCGTCGAGGATGTAGAGCGGCGAGGTACCCGAGTTGATCGAGTTCATGCCCCGGATCATCATCGTTGCCGACGTGCTCGGCTCACCCGAATTGGAAAGTACCGTCAGTCCGGGAACCTGTCCCTGGATGGCCTGATCGAACGCCGCCGTAGGGGTGTTCTCGACCTTTTCGGCCTTGACGGTCGATACCGATCCGGCGATGGTGCCCTTCTTGCGGACACCGTAAGCGATGACCACCACGTCGTCGAGCGCCTGTGCCTCGCTCTCGAGGGAGACGTTGTAGGTCAGCGAGGCGCTGCCGCCCGGAACCGTAAAGGTGGCGGGCTTGTAGCCGATGTACTGGAAGGTGAGCGTCGTCCCTGCGGCGACGCTGATCGAGTAGCTTCCGTCCGCAAGGGTGCTCACCCCGCTGGTGGCCCCGGAAATCACGTTGACCCCGATGAGGGGTTGCTTGTCATCCGCCGAGGTGACGATGCCTCTGACGGTCACATTTCCCCCCCCCTGAGCTACGGACATCGCCGGCAAGGCACATAGGAAAAATGCAAGAATGTTGAGTAGAAGTTTCGTTTTTTGCATAAGTAAATGATACTGTCTTACGCGACAAAGAAAAATAATTAAAACGAATTTGCCAAATGTTCAAAATAGATGAAATGTAAGCAGGAGTGTTCGGAAAGGGTCTTTCCGGCCCTCTTTTCAGGGCGAAAACAGGTGCTATAAGACTAAATATAAATAACTTAACATTTTGTTTTAACCCGAAGAACCATTGTTGAACACGGGTTAAAATATTTTTATAAAAACGAAAATAAAATTCAATATGTTTTGAATATTTTGGGGTTTCGGGCGAAAAAATACCCTCCGGTACGGTTTGATATGCGGTGAGTTTCCGGACGTAGGTGCTTCTGGATACCTTATTTTTTAATATTATTTAATATATACCAACCTGCGGGGTGGTTTTTTGAAAAAATATAAAAAATATAAAAATATTTTTCGCCGGAGGGGACGAACTTCCCCGAAAACCTGAGGAGATAACAATTTTCCGGCAATCGGTGGTGTACGGAGGAAATACGCGAAACCCCGTAAAGAGTTCTCAAAGGGGATTTTATCGGGGGCGATTAGGCTGAAACGGGAAGTAAAGTAAAGGATGCGCAGTTTTTTGGTGTGTTATGCTTACAGATTGTAAGTGATATGCCGTGATTTCATTTTAATACATAACATCAACCCCTATTTGCGCCCGCGGGTCAATGCTTTGGTCGGCGGCGGGTTGTAGCCCCCGTGCATCGCTGCCGTGGGCAACCCGCGGTGCGTCACGGCCGTGGTCTGTTCCGGCGGGTCACTGCCCCTTCCCGCCCCGGAAGCGGGCGCGGTACTGACTGGGGCTGAGCCGTTCGCGGAGGCGGAAAAAGAGCGAGAAGGCGCTCACGCTTTCGAAGCCGAGCGCATAGGCTATTTCCGAGATGCTGTGGGCTGTCGTCGCGAGCAGTTCCCGGGCCTTGTTGAGCCGCATCGTGTGCTGGTATTGCGCCGGCGCCATCCCCACGTATTCGCGGAAGACGCGGCGGAACCACGTGTAGCCCATGCCCACTTCGCGGGCGATCTGTTCGGGCGAGCGGTTGCGGCCGAAGTCTGTGCGCATGATGGCTTTCGCGCGGTTGATCTTCTCGACGACGGGGTTGTCGGAGTAGAGCAGGTTGCTGTGCTTGAAGAGCACCGACCCCAGGATGTGGAGCACGATGCTCGAAATAAGCGGCTGGAATCCCACGCGCTCCTCCTCGACCGTGCCGATGATCTCGCGGTAGCACCGCTCGATGCCGCCGCTGCACCCGATCCGCAGCAGGGGGCGCCGGCGGCAGAGGAACCCCTGCTGTTCCAGGCGGTCGATATTGGCGCCGCGGAAGCCGACCCACCACTCCGTCCATCCGGTGCCGGGGTCGGGCGAGTAGGAGTGCCATTCGTTGGGGAAGAGCAGGAGCATGGTGCCCGCCTCGACCGTCTGCGAGGGGCAGGATGCCGATTCGAAGCGCCCCCGCCCGGCGGTGATGTAGACCAGCTGGTATTCGTCGAGCGTGCGGCCGCTGCCTTTGTAAAACAGGTAGTGCTCGGGATGTTCCGAGACGGGGTAGGGCGTCCCGGGCGGGACGTGCTGGTGCCCGGCCGTGGTGCAGACGATGCCCCACTGCTCGTCGCGCGGGGAGACTGGCAGGTAGTGAAGGATGCTCAGCGGCCGGTCGTCCATAGTGTCAAATCTATATATAGTTTGTCAAAACCATCAACAAAGGTAGGGAAAAGATTGTATAGTTTTGCATCAGTAACCTAAAACTTTCCGTGATGAACCGTTATTTCGTCGGTGTCGATCTCGGTGCCACGAGCGGCCGTGTCATTCTCGCCACGCTCTGCGGCGACGGCATCGCCCTCGAAGTTCTGCACCGCTTCCCGAACCGCCTGCTTTCGATCGGCGGCAAATATTATTGGAACATCTACTCCCTCTATGAGGAAATCCTGCACGGCCTGACGCTGGCCGGGCAGCGAAGGCTTCGGGTCGATTCGATCGGTATCGACACGTGGGGCGTCGACATGGCCTGCGTGGCGGCCGACGGTACGCTGGCCGGGCTTCCGAGGGCTTACCGCGATCCCTATACCAACGGGGTTCCCGAGGAGTTCTTTCGGAAAATACCCCGGCAAGAAGTGTACCGCCGCACGGGTATCCAGATCATGAATTTCAATTCGCTCTTCCAGCTCCGTGCCGCACGCGGGGAGGGGATGTCGGCGCTGGAAAATGCCGCGTCGGTGCTTTTCATGCCTGACGCGCTGTCGTACCTGCTCACCGGCGAGAAGGTATGCGAGTATACGATCCTCTCGACGTCGCAGTTCATGGAGCCCCGCACGCGGGAGATCGACGGCGCACTGCTGCGCGAGGCGGGCGTCGATCCCGCGCTTTTCCCGCGGGTGGTGATGCCCGGCCGGAGGATCGGGGTGCTTTGCGACGCCGTAGCCCGGCAGACCGG
>ENA-ORTW01002556-ORTW01002556.1-human-gut-metagenome-genome-assembly--contig:-NODE-2556-length-16799-cov-24.218048_pt1 | contig 16799 bp, 11 predicted proteins | sample MGYA00242072_ERZ509193 | MGnify/ENA primary metagenome ERZ509193 (study PRJEB26280, sample SAMEA2338813) | human gut metagenome | biome: human gut; feature: human-associated habitat; material: faeces... | reverse complement strand
CAAGCAGCGCCCCCGCCGCCGTGCCGATGATGCGCATCACCCGCCAGCACGTTTCCCGCCGCAGGAGGCGCAACAAGACCGCTGACAGCAGCCGTCCGCCGTCCAGCGGCAGCGCGGGCAGCAGGTTCACCAGCAAAATCCCCGCGTTACTGAGGAAGATCAGCCGCCCCGCTTCCCGCGGAATCATGCCGTTTTGCGTCAGCCACAGCGACAAGGCGCACAAAATCAGCGTCATCAGCGGCCCGGCGAGTATCACGCTGATTCTCGCCGTCAGCGGCAGACGTTCCTCGTCCTCCAAGCGCATCATTGCGCCCAGCGGCGTAATTTCTACCTCCTGCGGCGGATGATGCCACAGCGCGCTGACCGCCGCGTGCGCCGTTTCGTGCAGGATGATGCTCGCGTAAGTGCAAATCAGCAGCGCCCGCCAGCGCGTCAGGAGTCCAAGGAGCAGGAGAATACCCGCCGCCGGATGCACCGTGATGTCCGTTTCTCCCAGCGTCGCGATTTTTCGCTTCATTGCCGCATCATCACCGCCGGGTCAACGCTCAAGCCGTCCTGCCGTACCTCCATCACGCACGGCTGACCGGCCATAAGCGTCCCCAGCGGATCGCCTGTCTGCACCATGTCGCCCGTGCTGACCGTCACACTCGCGAGATTCCCGTACAAGCAGCTCAGCCCGTCCGCGCCTAACACCTGCACCAGCCGTTCGTCCTCATTGCCGTGGTACACGCCGATGACCTCGCCCGCCATTGCGGACGTGACAATTTTCGTCTGCGCATCCCATGAGATGAACGGCTCACTCTGCGACCACGCATGCACGACACTTGCCGCTTCCACCGGCATGGTCAGCTTGCCGCCCGATTCACCGAAAACGAGCGATGCTTCCGGGAAAATGCTGCTGACAAAGGACAGCTTGCCCAAATCGCCGTTCAAGAGCGAATCATCCGTCGCGGCGCTCATGACCGACTGCACAGCGTCCGTCAGCGGCGGAATCGCCCCGGTTTTCAGCGCAACCGCGCAGAGCATCAGCGCCGACGCAATGGCGAGATTGGGCAGCAGCCGCTCCTGCCAATGCTTTTTCGGCGTTTTCACCCACTCGATGTCCGGCTTGCTGGCTGCGAGTTCTGTACGCCTTGGGCGCACGCGGAGTTCCGTCTGTTTCGTTTCGTTCATAGCAAAAAGCCCTGCCTTTCCAGCACATCGTATGCCGGGAAAAGCAGGGGTATGATCTAAATCTATCGTGCTAAATTCATAATTACTTCAGCGTCAGCGCGCCCTGTTCCACCATGCGGTTCAGCGCCATTTGCAGCGCAATTCGCCCGTGCGTGTAGGTCAGGCCGCCCTGCATGTAGGCGGTGTACGGCTCACGCATGGGGGCATCCGCCGACAGCTCAATCGACGCGCCCGCGACAAACGTGCCCGCCGCCATGACAACTTGGTCATTGTAGCCGGGCATGTCCCACGGTTCGGGCAGCGCCATCGAGTCAATCGGGGAAGCCATCTGAATCCCCTGGCAGAACGCGACGAGGCGCTCCGGCGTGCGCATTTGAATCGCCTGAATGATGTCGGCGCGGGGCTCATCCGCCGCGGGCGTCGTCGTCATGCCAAGGATTTCAAACACGCGTGCTGCCAAACACGCTGTCTTAATGGCCTGCGCAACGGTGTGCGGCGCCATGAACACTCCCTGATAGAATGGCTGGTAGCTTGCGGCATACGAACCAACTTCCAGCCCGATGCCCGGCGCGGTCAGGCGGTAGGCGATGCGCTCAATGGCATCCTGCGTGCCGACGATGTAGCCGCCCGTAGGGGCAAGTCCGCCGCCCGGATTCTTGATGAGGCTGCCAACGCACACGTCCGCCCCGTAGTGACTCGGTTCCTTCTCGCACACAAACTCGCCGTAGCAGTTGTCCACCATCAGGCGAACGCCGGGGTGCTTCTCGTGCAGCATCTTCGCCAAAGGCGCGAACCCCTCCGGCATCAGCGACGGCCGCCAGTCATAACCGCGGCTGCGCTGGGCGATGACGAGCTTCGTCTTCGGGGTGATGGCGTTTTCCACCGCGTCAAGGTCGATTTTGCCGCCACGCAGCGCCACGGGATGGAAGCTCACACCCATTTCCCGCAGTGAGCCGACCGGCGCGTCGCCCTCGCCCCAGCCGATGATGTCCTGCAAGGTGTCGTAGGGCATCCCCGTCGCGGACACGATGTCGTCCCCCGGCAGCACCAGCCCGAACAGACACAGGCTGATGGCGTGCGTGCCGCTGGCAATCTGCGGGCGGACAATCGCCGCCTGCGTGCCGAACAGCTCCGCGAAAATTTTTTCGAGCGTATCACGCCCCACGTCGTCATAGCCGTAGCCCGTCGTCGGCGCGAAATGCCGGTACGCCACCTGATGCTCCCGGAAGGCGTCCAGCACGCGGCGCGTCCCAATTTCCTCCATGCGGTCAATGCGGGCGAACTGCGCCGTCAAGCCGCTTTCCGCCTGTGCAATCAATTCTTCAATGGTCATTTTGCTTCTCCTTGCGTGTAATACGCTTCCAATTTATCATACGCATCCGGTTCGAGCGCGTCCACCCACAGGACGTCCTCCTCCCGGCGCATCCACGTCAGCTGGCGCTTCGCGTAGTGCCGCGTGTTGAGCTTCAGCGCGTAAACCGCCTCATCCAGCGTCGTTTCGCCCAAAGCATACGGTATCATTTCCTTGTAGCCGATGGCTTTCATCGCCTTCGCGTCGCGCGGAACGCCGCTTTTCAGCAGTCGGCTGACTTCCTCCGCCAGCCCGTCCGCCAGCATCTGGTCGATTCGCTGCTCAATCCGCGCATAGAGGATGTCGCGCGGCATCGTCAGCGATGCAACGCGGTAAGAAAACCGACTGTCGGTTTTTATTTGCGGCTGCTGCGAGAACGGACGGCCTGTCAGGCGGTAGACCTCCAAGGCGCGAATCACGCGGCGGACGTCATTCAAATGCAGGCGCTGCGCCGTGTCCGGGTCAACCGCCGCCAATTGCTGATGAAGCTGCTCTTTGCCGCCGGGCGCGTCCGCGATCTGCTGCAATTCCTGCCGGATGCTTTCATCCGCCGCCGCTTCGCCCATCGCCATCGGCTGCCGCAGCGCCCGGAGATACAGCCCCGTGCCGCCGACGAGCAGCGCCCGGTGCCCGCGCGCCTGAATGTCCGCAATGCAGCTTTCCGCCATCTCCTGATAGCGCGCGACGGAAAAATCCTCCGTCGGGTCGGCGACGTCTACCATGTGATGCACCGCCTGCGCGCGTTCATCCGCCGTCGGTTTCGCCGTGCCGATGTCCATGCCGCGATAAATCTGCATCGAATCCATGCAGACAATCTCGCAGTCATGCGTCCGTGCCAGACGGAGCGACAGCGCGGTTTTGCCGCTCGCGGTCGGGCCTGTCAGCACCCAGCACGTTTCCTTCATGATATTGTCACCTCACTGCATCCGCCGGAATCGCCGGTCGATGTCCGTTTTGTTCAGCGCAACGACCAGCGGCGTACCGCGCGGGCTCGCCGGGATGACGCGCTTGTCCGCCACGCGGCTGACCAGTTCGCGGATGTCTGCGTCGTTCAGGCGTTCGCCGGAGCGGTCGCTGCGCTTGCACGCCAGCGCCAGAATCGCCGCGCGCCGCTTTTCCAGCGACACCACGCCGCGCTCATTCTCCAGCTGGTCGATGATGTCGCGCAGCAGTCCCGCCGCCTGCGGCTGACCGAGGATCATCGGAATCGACCGAATCGACACCTCATTCTCCCCGAACGGCTCGACCACCAGCCCGATATCCGCCAATTCCCGCGCGTGCTCGTCGAGCAGCTGCTGCTCCCGGCGCGTCAGGCTGACAATCATCGGCACGAGCATTTCCTGCCCGCAGCGGTGCTGGTCGAGCGCCTTCATCATGCGGTCAAACATCACGCGTTCATGCACCGCCTGCTGGTCAATCAGCATCAAATTGTCCGCATATTCCACCAGAATGTAGCTGTCAAACAGCGTGCCGATAATGCGCATGTTCGTCTGGTCATTCGGCAGAATCGTCTGCTGCACCGGTATCGGCGAAACCAGACTTGCGGTCGGTTTCAGCAGATTTGCAGGCGGCGCGGCGGGTTCGGCGTTGTAATGCTGCGCCAGTGCCGACGGACTGCGCATCACCAGCGGCTGCTTCCACGCGGGAATGGCATCGTTCGGCGGCGCGGACGGCTTTTCCGGCGGGGCGCTTGGTGTCGGAATCGGCGGTTTTTTCGCATGAATTGCCGCCTTTTGCGGAATTTCCGTACCGACGGTCGGTTTTTTCTCAACTTTAGGTGGGACAGTCGCTTCCGGCTGCGCAGTCTCACTCGCCGTCACGGGCTGCCGAACGACCGTCACGGGCACCGTCGGCGGCGGTTCAGGCGTCAGGCGCAGCACATCTGGCTGCTCGACGGGCGCTTTGTCCGCCAGCGCATCCGCCACAATCGCCTCGACCGCCTCCGCGACCGCCGCTTCGTTCTGGAAGCGGACTTCGAGCTTGTTCGGATGCACGTTGACATCCACCGTGTCATACGGCATGGTCAGATGCAGCACGCACGTCGGGTATTTGCCGGACAATACGCGCTCCCGGCACGCCGCTTCCACCGCCGCAGACAAAATCGACGACTTCATATATCGCCCATTGATGAAGAAGGACTGATGATTTCGGCTGCCGCGCCCGCTTTCGCCCACGCCGACGAAGCCTTTCAATATCAGCCCCGCCTGATGCCCGTCCACCTCGTGCATGGAGCGGAGCATTTCGCGCCCGTAAATGCTGAACACGGCGGAGGACAGTTTGCCATCGCCCGCGGAGTGGTAGAGCGTCTTGCCCTGACTGACGTAGCGGAAGGACACGTCCGGGCGGGACAAAATCAGCCGCATCATCAGGTCGGACACATAGCCTGCCTCCGTGACCGGCTTTTTGAGGAATTTCAGGCGCACTGGGGTGTTAAAAAAGAGGTCGCGGACGACAAACGTCGTGCCTTCGGGGCAGGCGGCTTCTTCGATGGACTCAATCGTTCCGCCGTTGTTCTGCACCTTGATGCCGCTTGGGTCTGCCTTCGTGCGTGTTGTGCAGGTGACATGCGCCACCGCCGCGATGGACGCCAGCGCTTCGCCGCGGAAGCCGAGCGTCTGGATGCTGAACAAATCATCCGTGCGGCGGATTTTGCTCGTCGCGTGGCGCTCAAACGCCATGCGGATGTCCTCGCCGCGGATGCCGCTGCCGTTGTCCGTCACGCGGAAATAGCTGATGCCGCCGTCGCGGATTTCCACCGTAACCGCGCTGGCCCCCGCGTCCAGCGAGTTCTCCACCAATTCCTTGATGGCGGCGGCAGGACGCTCCACCACTTCGCCTGCCGCGATTTTGCCAATGACCTCATCGGACAGGAGCTGAATCTTTCCTGTCATTTGCTTCCCTTTCTGTCTGTTTTCCCGACTCTCGGTCGGTTTTTATGAGATGTCGGTCGGTTTTTGCCGACTCTCGGTCTATTTTTATACTATTTCCAAATGAGAATGCGCCAAGATGCGAAGTGAATTTTTCATTCTGGCTAACGGGAGTGAAACGCAGCGTAGCAGCGCTACGCTAAGTGGAACGACCGGACGCCAGAAGGGAAAAGGCACGAGCAGCTGGTGCAGGCGAATTTGGAAATAGTATTACAGTTTTCTTGCCTTCTCGCGCAGCAGGAACAGCTTGTTAATCGCATCCATCGGCGTCAGCGCCATCACATCCAGCGTTTGCAGTTCGTTGATAATCTCTGTCTTTCGGTAGTCAAACAGGTTGACCTGTTCGTCCTTGCGCTTCTCGGCATCGCCCAGGATGTTCTGTCCAATGCCGTGCTGGTTGATGTCGCTGACTTCCAAACGTGCCTGAATTTCGTGCGCGCGTACCAAGACCGGATGCGGCACGCCTGCCAGCCGCGCAACGTGAATGCCGAAGGACTTGTCCGCCCCGCCGCGAATGATTTTGCGCAGGAAAATGACATCCTCGCCGTGTTCCTTGACAGAAATGCAATAATTCTGCACGCCGTCGATATGCCCTTCCAGCTCGGACAGCTCGTGGTAGTGCGTCGCGAAAAGCGTTTTTGCGCCGGATTTTTGCTTGTCGCACAGGTACTCCACCACCGCCCACGCAATCGCCAAACCGTCGAACGTGCTGGTGCCGCGCCCGATTTCGTCCAGAATGACGAGGGACTTTGCGGTCGCGTTGCGCAGGATGTACGCCGTTTCGCTCATCTCCACCATGAACGTGGACTGCCCGCTGGCGAGGTCATCCGACGCGCCGACGCGCGTGAAAATGCGGTCGGTGACGGGGATTTTCGCTTCCTTCGCCGGGACGAACGACCCGATGTGCGCCATCAGCGCAATCAGCGCCACCTGCCGCATGTAGGTGCTTTTGCCCGCCATGTTCGGCCCAGTGATGATGCACATGCGGCAGTCGTCAGCATTCATGTGCGTGTCGTTGGGCACGAATCCGCCCTCGCTCATCGTTTGCTCGACGACCGGGTGGCGCCCCTCGACGATATCCAGCGTGCCGTCCTGCGTCATTTCCGGGCGGACGTAGTGGTACTCTATCGCAGATTTCGCCAGCGACAGCAGCGCGTCCAGCGATTTGAGCGCCATCGCCGTCTTTTGGATGCGCGCAATCTGCTCCGCGATTTTCTCGCGCACCTCGGTGAACAGCTGCAATTCCAAGCGCGTGGACTGCTCCTGCGCGCCGACGATTTTCTGCTCGATTTCCTTCAGCTCCGGCGTCATGTAGCGCTCGCAGTTCGCCAGCGTCTGCTTTCTGGTGTAACGCGCCGGCACCATTTCGTAATACGACTTGCTGACCTCGATGTAGTAGCCGAACACGCGGTTGTACTGGATGCGCAGGTTGCGGATGCCCGTCTCCTCGCGTTCCTTCTGCTCCAGCTCCAGAATCCACTGCTTGCCGCTCGTGGACGCGGCGCGGTACTCGTCCAGCATCTGGGAATAGCCATCGCGGATGATGCCGCCCTCGGTGATAAGAATCGGCGCGTCGGGGTGAATTGCGCGGGTCAGCAGGTCGGTCAGCTCCGGCAGGGTGTCCAGCGAATCGCGGATTTCCTCCACCGCCTGACTTTTCGCCTCGCGCAGCAGCTCACGGATTTTCGGCACTTTTTGCAGCGACGCGCACAGCGACAAGCAATCCCGCGCGTTCATCGACTTATAGGCGACCTTCGACAGCAGGCGCTCAATGTCGTACACGCCCTGCAATTCCTCCGCGAGCGTCATCGTCAGCACATGCTCCTGCGCAAACTCGCCCACCGCGTCCAGACGGCGGTTGATTTTCGCTTCGTCCACCAGCGGCTGCTCAATCCACGAGCGCAGCAGGCGGCCGCCCATCGCCGTGCTGGTTTTATCCAGCAGCCAGAGCAGGCTCCCCTTGCGGCTTCTCCCGCGGATGGATTCCGTCAATTCCAGATTTCGCCGCGTGTTGCGGTCAAGCAGCATCGTTTCGCTGCCCTGATAAATGCGCAGGCTGGTCATGTGCTCCAGCGCGTTCTTCTGCGTCTCGGACAGATACCGCATCAGCGCGCCCGCGGCACTCGCGCCCGCCTTGTACTCGTCGCTGAGTCCCAGCGGAGACAGGTCATTGAGCGCGAAATGGCGGCAGAGCGCTTCCGTCGCGTTCGCCAGCTGAAACCACGCGCTCGGCTGCTCCGAAGCATTCTGCATCTCCCGCTGCAGGCACGCGCGCAGCTTCACTTGGTCATTGCAGATGATTTCCATCGGGGAAATGCGCGCCACCTCGTCCGAGAGCGTCGTTTCCGGCTGGGTGATTTCATGCACATAAAACTCGCCTGTGGAGACGTCGGCGAACGCCAGCCCCGCGCGGTCGGCGACAAAGCAGATGCTTAACAGAAAGTTATTCGCCTTCTCGTCCAGCATCGCCGGTTCAATGACCGTGCCGGGAGTGATGATGCGCGTGACAGCGCGCTTGACCAGCCCCTTCGCCAGCGCCGGATCTTCCATCTGCTCGCAGATAGCGACCTTATAGCCGCGCTCGATGAGCTTCTCAACATAGGTATCCACCGCGTGGTACGGCACGCCGCACATCGGGGCGCGTTCACTGAGTCCGCAGTCCTTGCCCGTCAGCGTCAGTTCCAGCTCGCGCGAAGCAGTCCTCGCGTCATCGAAGAACATCTCATAAAAGTCACCGAGGCGGAAGAAAAGAATGCAGTCCTTATATTCCGCCTTGGTATCAAGGTACTGCTGCATCATCGGTGTGACGCTCGCCATGTCTGTTCCCCGCTTTCGTTCTTGTTGCAGTTTAACTTGCTGTTTTTATGGAATATGCCTTATTGGTTTCTTTCGCTGCTCCCGTCGCGTCTGCGGACGGGAGGAGTTTTTCGGCTGGCTTGCTTGATTTCTAACCCATATAGGCATGTTTCCAGAGATAATCTTCCTGTTTATTCCGAATTAGTGGCAGCCGCCGCAGGAGGCGCAGTTGCCGGTGCAGCCGGAGGTGGGCTGACCGCCTTTGTCGTCTTCCGTTTCGCCGGTGACAACAAGGCGCAGGATGCGGTTCACGTTGTCCATCATGTCCTGATACTTCTTCTGCGCGTCCCGCATGTCGCGGATGATGGGGCAGTCGTTCATCGCCTGCTGCACGTCTTCCAGTTCCTGCGCGGCTTCGGCAAGCTGCGACGGGTCGATGTCCGGCTTGCGCATCGCCTGTTCGACCGCCGTGCGCTTTTCCATGTAGGCGGCAATCGCCTTCGTCGCGTCTTCGTCCTGCGTCACCTGCTCTTCCAGCGTGTGCATGTGCTGGTAAACGTCGCTGTTCAGAATGGCTTCCGCCAGCTTCTGCGCGCACATCATAACTTCTTTCATATTGATTGTCCTTTCTGATTTGCTGCCGGGTTAGGGTAACACCGCACAAATGAGGTGGTCGACTGGCGAATGGATTTTTCGTCAGATGCAAATGCAAATTTCGAAGGTTTACTGGAAGTAAATCGAGGAATTTGCATGCCGCAGATGGCGGAAAAGACATCGCCAGACGTGCCGCCGAATTGTGCGGTGGTGCCTTAGATTCTTTCGCCCGTGAGCGTGTTGTTCTTCGCGCCCACAATCTTCACGCGGACGATTTCGCCCACGTCGCTTTCCGTGCCGGGGAATGTGACGGACAGCCCGTGCAGCCCGTGGCCGGACACATCCGTGTCGCTGCGGCGGCTGAGTCCCTCCACCAGCACCTCTTCTTCTGTGCCGATGAACCGCTTGAGCGCCTTCTTCTGGCATTCCTCCTGCACCTTCAGCAGCTCCTGAATGCGGCGGGAGGACACGTCTTCCGGCACTTGGTTCGGCATTTTCGCCGCGCCCGTACCCGTCCGGGGCGAATAGATGAAGGTGAACGCGCTGTCATAGCCAACCTCGCGCACAAGCGACAGCGTGTCCTGAAACTGCTCCTCCGTCTCGCCGGGGAAGCCGACGATAATATCCGTCGTCAGGCCGATAGCCGGAATTGCCTCGCGCAGCTTATTCACGCGGTCAAGGTACTGCGCGCGGTTGTAGTGGCGGTTCATCCGGCGGAGGATTTCATCGTTGCCGTGCTGCACCGGCAGGTGGAACTGCGGCAGGATGTGCTTGGAATGCGCCATCACATCAATCAGCTCATCGGACAAGTCCTTCGGATGGCTGGTCATGAAGCGGATGCGCGGGATGCCCACATCATCCAGCGCTTTGAGCAGCTGGGCGAACGTGACGGGCGTTTGGAGTCCCTTGCCGTAGCTGTTCACATTCTGTCCCAGCAGCATGATTTCCTTCACGCCGCTGTCACGCAGCGCTTCCGCTTCCGCCACAATCGCGCTCATTTCGCGCGAACGCTCCCGCCCGCGCACATACGGCACGATGCAGTAGGTGCAGTAGTTGTCGCAGCCGTACATAATCGTGATATACGCCGCGTCATGGCGCAGGCGCTGCACGGGCAGACCCTCGGCAATCGTGTTCTGCTCCTCCACCTCCACCACGGCGTGGTCGCTTTCCAGCGCTTTGAGCATCAGTTCCGGCAGGCGGTACAGGTTCGCCGTGCCAAACGCCAAATCCACAAAGCGATACTGCTTCAAAATCTTCTCCGCCATGCCGGGCTGCTGAATCATGCAGCCGCACACGCCAATCATCAGGCGCGGATTCTTCTTGCGTACTTCCTTGAGCCACGTCACGTTGCCCAAGGCGCGGCGCTCGGCGTTGTCGCGCACGCAGCAGGTGTTAAACAGCACAAAATCCGCCGATTCGCGGTCGGCGGCTTCCTCCATGCCCATGTCGCGCAGCATTCCGGCGAGGATTTCGCTGTCATGCGCGTTCATCTGGCAGCCATAGGTCACAACGTGGTAGCTCTTGGGGGCATCCGGCATCAGGCGAATCTGCTGAATGTACTGCCGCTGCTCTTCCAGCTGTTCTTCTGAAATGATGACAGGCTTTCTGTCACTCATGGGCTTCCTCCTGTTTTGCAAGCATTTCCCGCAGCGGCGGACGTGACCGTTTGCGCGTCATTTCCACCAAGCCGAGGGAGGTCAAGCCGTGAATCACCGTCTTTACGCGGTCGGACGCGAACGCTTCTTCCAGCGCGTCCAGCACCATCTGCCGGTGTTCCGGGGTCTTCATGTCAATCATATCAATGATGATGATGCCGCTCAAATTCCGCAGGCGCACCTGCCGCGCAATCTCGCCGCACGCTTCCAGATTCAGCCGCAGCACGGTGTCCTCCAACTCGCGCTTGCCGGTGAATTTGGCGGTGTTGACGTCAATCACCGTCATCGCCTCGCACGGGTCGATGACCAGCGTACCGCCGCTGCTGAGCCACACGCGGCGCTCCTGCGCTTTTTTTAGCTGCGACTCAATTTTATAAATGGTCAGCAGGTTTTCAGGAATCACCTGAACCGGCGCAATGCCCGCGGCTTTTTCCGCCACCGCCGGGTCGTCCGTCACAATTTGGTCGATGCCGCGCGGGCGGTAATCATCCAGCACGGCTTCGAGCGTGCTTCGCGGCTGCATCAAGACGGACGGCACATGCGCGGTCGGCGCGGCGCGGCGAATCTGCTCCCACTGCTGGAACAGGCGCTCCGCCTCCGCCGCGAGTTCGTCCTCCGGCGCATTCTCCGCCGCCGTGCGCATCACCAAGCCAAAGCGCTCCTGCGCAATCGCCCTGCCCGTCTCCTTCAGCGCCTTCCGCTTGCCATCCTCCGTGATTTTGGACGACACGCCAATCATGCGGCTCATGGGCGTGAGCAGCATCGTCTCCCCGCACAGGCTGATGTCGCGCGTGAGGAACGCGCCCTTGATGCCCTGTGCTTCCTTGCGAATCTGCACAATCACCGCGTCGCCCGTTTTCGGGTAGGATAGCCCCGTGTTCTTCTCTTCCAGCGGCAGAAAGCCGTTTTTCTCCTGCCCAATATCGACGAACGCCGCCTTCATCCCCGGCATAATGCGCTCCACGCGCCCCAGCAGCACCGCTTCCGCCGTGTCGCCCTCCTGCGGGAAAAAGACTTCCGCCAATTGCCCGTCTTCCAATATGCCAATCAGCGGCTTTTCGCCCTGATGCACAAGCAATGTTCTCATAGGTTCTCCAAGGGCGTCAGTTCGCCGTTTTCATCCCGACCCAGCAAGCCGTTGCGGATAATCAGCGCATCCGGGGCGCTTTCCAGCCCACAGAAGGTGCTAAGCGCACTTAACAGCATATCCGGCTTGCACGCCAGTGTCTCCGTCAGCACCATGACGGCATGAATCGCCGTGCCATCGCCGGAGAGCGACACCAGCAGCGGGCGGATGTCCGTCTCCTTCATGCCGGATTTCGTGCGGCGCATGGCGAGAATGCTCGTCTGTTCAAGGAACGCTGGAATCGCCGCAATCATCTTTTCCGCCGCGTTCGCATCCTCGATTTGCAGCGTGTAATCCGCCGCCTGCACGAGCGCCATCATCGCCGGGTGCTTGTCATCCAGCGCACGGGCGAAAGAAAGCTGCAAATCCGGCGGCAGGGCGCGGTTCATCTGCTGGAGGAAATCATCCGGCGACACCTCGCGCGCCATCGTCACATCCAGAATTTCCTTTTTCCCCGCTGCCCCGGTGGACAGCGCCGACGCGAACGTCAGCAGAATATGCGGATTATACCCATTGGAATACGCCACGGGCAGCCCCGAACGGCGCAGCGCCCGCATCATCGCCCGCTGAATGTCCAGATGCCCGATGTGGCGCAGGCGGATGCCCTTTTCAAACACAGCCATTATCCGCAATATTTGCACACCCCTTTGAAGCGCTGCAGGCCGCAGCCGTTGCAGCCCTTGCGGCAGTCCTTGGTCGTCTGCGCCTTTTCCGCCTTTTCCTTCTCGCGCCACAGGAACTCCTTTGTCACGCCGCAGTCAATCACATCCCACGGCATGATTTCGTCCTTCTCGCGGCGGCGGTAGGCATAGAACGCCGGGTCGATGCCCATCTCGGCAAAGGCTTCGCGCCACATGTCGTACTTGAACAATTCCGTCCAGCCGTCAAGCATACAGCCCTTCTGATACGCACGGAGAAGCACCTGCCCCATCCGGCGGTCGCCGCGGGCAAAGCAGGCTTCCAGATAGCTCAAATCCGACTCATGATAATTGAACGTCACGCCCTTGATATGCAGCTTCTCGCGCAGGTGGCTCTGCTTCTCGCGCACCATCTCCTGCGTGTCCTGCGGCTCCCACTGGAAGGGCGTGAAGGGCTTGGGCACAAACACGGACGCGCTGCACACCACGCGCAGTCCCTTCGCGCGCTCGCCCCTCGGCACGGCAAAGTACGCATCGACGACCTTTTTCGCCAAATCCGCAATGCCGTCCAAATCCTCGGTCGTCTCCGTCGGCAGACCCATCATGAAGTACAGCTTGACGCTGCTCCATCCGCCGTGGAAGGCGTCGGAGACTTTGCTCATCAGGTCTTCTTCCGTCACGCCCTTGTTGATGACGTCGCGCAGGCGCTGCGTTCCGGCTTCGGGCGCGAACGTCAGGCTGGTTTTCTTCTCCTTCTGCGTCGCCTCCAGCGAATCCTTCAGCACGCTGTCCAGGCGCAGCGACGGCAGCGAAATCGACACATGCTTCTCGTCCAGACGGCGAATCAGCTCGCGAATCAATTCCGCCAGACAGGTATAATCGCCGGACGACAGGCTGGACAGGCTGATTTCCTCATACCCGGTCGTGTTCTCCAGCTGCTGCGCCAGCTCCACCAGATGCTCCAGACTCCGCTCGCGCACCGGGCGATACAGGATGCCCGCCTGACAGAAGCGGCAGCCGCGCGTGCAGCCGCGCATGATTTCCAGCATGATGCGGTCGTGGATAATCTCCATATATGGCACGGGGATTTCCGTGGGATAGAACGCCTTGTCCAAATCGGGGATAATCGCTTTCAAGACCTTTTCGGGCGCTTCGGGGCAGTTCGGCTTCATGGACGCAATCGTGCCGTCCGCGTTATACTTCACGTCATAGAGCGCCGGAACGTACACGCCGCGGATGGCGCACAGGCGCTTGAGGATCGTCATGCGGCTCGCGCCCTCTTCGCGCCCCTGCATGATGACGCGGTTGAGGTCGAGAATCTGCTCTTCGCCGTCGCCGACCATGAACGCGTCAATAAAATCCGCCAGCGGTTCGGGATTGAACGCGCACGGCCCGCCCGCAACCACAATCGGGTCTTCCTCCCGGCGATTTTCCCGCAAAAGCGGAATGCCGCCAAGCTCCAGCATCGCCAGAATGTTGGAGTAGCTCATTTCATATTGCAGCGTAAAGCCCACGACGTCAAAGGCGCTGAGCGGGCTGCGGCTTTCGAGCGTGAACAGCGGAACATTTTCCTGCTTCATCAGGTCCATCATGTCCACCCACGGCATAAACGCGCGTTCGCAGAGCATATCAGGCTGCTGATTCATCGCGGCATAGAGAATCTTCATGCCCAGATGGGACATGCCGACCTCATAGGTATCCGGAAAACAGAACGCAAAATGCAGCTTCGCGCTGTCCCACGGCTTGAGCTGCGTATTCATTTCCCCGCCGGTATAGCGCGTCGGCTTCTGCACCTGATCGAGCATCCGGGCGATGGCTTCTTGGTTGATTTCGGGTTGCAAAGTGGAAGTACCTCCTTAACCGTACAGCGCAGAATTCGCGCTCATTATAATGTATCATTTTTCGCGGTCAAGGTCAACTGTTTGTCGGATGAAAATTTTGCCGCCGCCTGATTTTTGGCAAAAAACAGCCGTTTTTTGGACTTGACAAGGCATGTTGCATGGCATATAATGGTTTTACAAAATCTGCACAGGAGGTCGTTTTCCATGCGCAACAAACGGATTCTGTCGTTTTTGGTGGCACTCATTTCTCTGCTGACGCTGCTGCCCGCTGCTTCGGCGGCAAATGACGTGTACGTCGGGCAGACGTTCTACTTCGGCAGCTACGAGCAGGATGGCAACCTGCGCAACGGCGACGAGCCGATTCTCTGGCGCGTGTACAGCGTTGATTACGGCAGCCGGACAGTCCGCGCGGTGAGTGAGTACGGGCTGGATTCGATGGTCTACAACCGCTCGACCAGCACCACCTCGTGGCACAACAGCACCATCCGCTCGTGGCTGAACAGCACGTTCCTGTCCTCCGCGTTCACGTCGGCGGAACAGGGGCAGCTGAACAGCGTGTACGTCAGCAATTCGTCGGACTATGTGTACATCCTCAGCCAGTGGGAAATCCAGCAGTATTTGGACACGGAACTGCTCTACGCCACGGAATACGCCCGGCAGTGCGGCGCGTACACCGCCAGCGACACAGGCACCTCCTCCTACTGGGCGCGCGTGGACAGCACGTCGACCTTCGGCGTGTTCGTCGGCGCACACGGCAGCTTCTACGACCACGGCAACAAGGTGACGGAGTTTGACAACGCTGTCCGCCCCGCCATCTGCGTCTCATTTGACGTGGCGCTTGGCCGCTGGACGCCTTCTTCCTCCGACAGCAGCAGCGGACTGCTTGCCATGTCCAACCGCCCGATTTCGACGCGCTCCGGCCCGTCGACGAAGTACGATGAGCTTGGCACTTACTGGAACGACGGCGGCCACACGGTGACGGTGCTGTCCCGCGCGTCCGGCAACGATATCTGGTGGCTGCAGGTCGAATTTGAGTACGGCGGCAAGACTGTGCGCGTTTACACGGGCGAACAGCGCATCGACATTGATGTCAGCCGCGTGCCGATTGAAGGCGGCGCGATTGGTTCGGGGCGCGTGACCTCCACCACAACGGCGTACTACGGGCCGGGCACGAACTACAAGCAGCATCAGCAGAAGATTTCCTCCGGCACGACCGGCGCGGTCATGGCGTGGGAGAACGGCTATGTGTGCCTGGAGTTCCAGCCGTCCGGCTCGTACCAGATTCGCCGCGTATGGCTGCCGGAGAACGTCGTCTCCATCACCTACTATTGAGCCACGGCGGGCATCATCACCATACGCACCTGAAAAAAGGCGGTTCAGCTTCATCGGCTGAATCGCCTTTTGGGTTATGTTTTCTTCCCGTGCCTGCGTCCCCCAGTCAGCAGCAGCCCGTAGCCGACCACGCCCGCCAGCAGCAGACCGCCGGCGAAAATCAAGCCCGTCACGGCGCTGTGCTCCGGCACGTCCTCGCCGCCGGAAATGCCGCCAGCCGTATCGCGGGGCGCCAAGGCGTTTGAAATCACCTGCGCCAGCGGCAAAATCGTGTTTTGCAGGCGGATTGGCTCGGTCTCCCGCGCGCCCCAGAGCATCCGGAGCGGCTCTTGCGCGTTCGCGGCAAAGTACACGTCCCGAATGAGTGTCGGGGCGGTGTGGTCAAGCCCCGCCTTGACGGAGAGCGCGAAATTCTTCATCAGCGCTTCATTATCGCCGCCGCGGCGGACAATCAGGCGGATTTTCGCCGCTTTCTCGCCGCTTAAAAGCGTATCATATTCCGCGGAATTGCTGATTTCATCCTGCGCGACAGTCAGCGGAAAATCCGCCTGTTCAGGATTCACCGTCACCAGCGCCGCGCCCTGATTCGCAAGCCCTTCCCGCAAATCCCGCACAAGCGCCGCGTCGCCCATCAGCCCGATGGTGCGCACAGCACTGGTCACGGGCTGCGCCGTCTCGCGGGCAGACCACGGCACATCGGGCAGCGTCTCCGTGCCATCCTCGCGCAAGACTGCCTGCTGCCCCTCTACCGCAATCACCCGGTGGCGCGTGCCATCCGCCGTCAGCAGCACATCCCCGACGGCAGGGGGAACATCCAGCCACGCCAGCAGCGTCCCCTGCTCATCCGCCAAGCGATACGCCGATTTTTCCGCCGCCATGGCAGAACTGGTGAGCAGCAGAAGAAGCAGCAAAAGCAGCGTCAGAAGCTTCCTCATCCGCGGTGTCCCCCTTTCACGCCCGGCGGGGTCAGCAGGAAAATAGCGGTTCGGCGCACAATCTCCGCCAGCACGGTGGATACGCTTGCGCACAGCAGCGCCGCATCCGTCCACGGCTGCACGTCCGCGCGGAGAACCCCCGACACGCCCGCTGCGCCCTGCACGACGAGCATCCCCATCAAGCTGCACAGGAGCATCCCGCGCCGGCTGACCCCCAGAAAGCACGCCACCGCCCCGATGAGTATCGCGCACGCCCAGAGTGCATCCGCCTGCCCGTCCGACAAAATCAGCACAAGCAGCCCCATCGCCCCGGCAATCACGCTGCCCAGCAGCACACGCACCAGCTCCCGGCGCGGGCGGATGGTCATCATCAGGCGCACGGAAGCCGCCGCCGTCACCGCCAGCCCCGCTGGATTCACCCGCGCCGCGCC
>ENA-ORTW01002551-ORTW01002551.1-human-gut-metagenome-genome-assembly--contig:-NODE-2551-length-16812-cov-25.709614_pt1 | contig 16812 bp, 10 predicted proteins | sample MGYA00242072_ERZ509193 | MGnify/ENA primary metagenome ERZ509193 (study PRJEB26280, sample SAMEA2338813) | human gut metagenome | biome: human gut; feature: human-associated habitat; material: faeces... | reverse complement strand
GTACACCATTAGGGACTCGAACCCTAGACACCCTGATTAAGAGTCAGGTGCTCTACCAACTGAGCTAATGGTGCACATCTGCGAAGCATCCGTCTACCTTATGAGCGGCGTTTGCATCAGCAGATAATATTATAGCGCGATTCAGCGATTTGTCAAGAGGGAAAATCACTTTTTTTCGAGAAAAATCAGCTTTTCTGCGCATTTTCATGTGTCCACGGGGCATTTCGCCCGTCCAGACCCGCCAGAATGCCGCTTCCAAAGGCGAACATCAGGTTGAAGCCGCCGCAGTCGCCGTCCACATCCAGCACCTCGCCCGCCGCGTACAGTCCCGGCAGGCGGCGATTTTGCAATGTCGCCGGGTCAAAATCCGCGACCGACGCCCCGCCCGACGCCACCTGTGCGCTCTCGAAGCCCTTCACGCCGCGAATCGGCAGCAGCCACGCATCCGCCGTTTTCGTCAGGCGCTCCGCCATGTCCGCTGTCATCTGCCCGCATAGGCTGCTTTCGCGCACTCCCCAATCTGCCTGCCGCATCAGCGCCGCCGACAATCGCGGCACGCACAGCCCGGTCAGCATCTCCGCCATCGGGCGCTGTGCCCAGTTTTTCCGGCGTTGATGCAGTTCCCGGCGGAAATCGCCCGCATCCGCAAAGCCCATGCCCTTCACCAGCGAAACGCGAAGCATCCGCCCGTCCTTTGCATACCGTGCGCACTGCATCACGCACACGCCGCTGACCCCGTAATCCGCGAACAGCAGCTCGCCATCCTCCTCATGCAGGACGCTTTTCCGATCGATAACCGCCACCTGCGCCTTGACGCGGATGCCGCTCAGCCCCTTGATTGACGTGCTATCTGTGATAATCTGCGTCAGCGCGGGTGCGAAAGTCGTCGCGGGGCAGCCGAGATTTGTCAGCAGACGCAGGGCACTGCCGTCGCTGCCGAGCTTGGGCTGGGCGCATCCGCCGCCGCTGATGATAACGCGGTTCGCCCGAAAGCGCTGCCCATCCGCCGAGAGCGCCGTCCAGCCATCATTTTCGCGGTGCAGTGCCGTGATGGATACGCCCGTCACCACCCGCACATGCAAGGCGGTCAATTGCAGGCGGAGCGCATCCAGCACGCTTGAAGCCTGCGAACTGACGGGGTACACGCGCCCTGCCTCTTCCTGCCGAAGCCGCAGTCCAAGATGCTCCCAGAAGGCTTTCTGTGCCTCTACGCCGCAGTGAGACAGCACAGCCGCCGCAAACGCCGCATTTCCCGGATAGCGCGGCGCACCCGTGTTCATCAGGTTGCAGCGGCCATTGCCCGTCGCGAGGATTTTTTTGCCAACGCGATCCATTTTTTCCGCTACCGCGACCGTATCGCCGCATTCCGCCGCCGCAATCGCCGCCGCCAATCCCGCTGCACCGCCGCCGATGACCAAAACGCTTCCCATAATCTGTGTTTCCTCCGCTTCTTTCCTGTATGCCGCGCTGCCTGATGACATAGGCTATCCGTGTCATAGGAGGCGATAACTTTGACGCAGCAAGGCAAAAAGGCCACTTGGCGCTCACTCGTCGCGCTGGAATCCGCCACGCTTGGCGCAGGGGCGCTCGTCGGCTATCTCACTCGCGACGGCATGGATTTCTTCCACGCTCTGAACAAACCCGGCTTTGCGCCGCCGGGCTGGCTCTTCCCCATCGTTTGGAGTATCCTCTATGCGTTGATGGCGTACTGCATGTGGCTCGTCCTGCGCGCGCAGGGGCGCGACCGTTTCCTGCTGCTGGGGCTGTATATCGCCCAGTTAGCCGTCAACCTGATGTGGCCCGTGCTGTTCTTTATTCTGAAAGCGCTTGGGCTTTCCTTCTTTTGGCTGATTCTGCTGCTCTGCCTGATTTTCATCATGGCGGTGCAGTTCGGGCAGCAGAAGCCCCTTGCCGGATGGCTGCTCGTGCCGTACCTGCTGTGGGTGACGTTCGCGGGCGTGCTGAATTTCGCCGTCGCCCGCATGAACCCCTGATGCACGCTCCATGGCGTAAATCTTCCGCAGCGGCGCAGTCAGTGTGCCGTCCGGCTCGTAAATCATCAGCGGCGGTTCAGGGTGCAGCATCGGGCGCGCATCCTTGAGCGCCTCAATCATCACCAGATTCGCCGCCTTTTGCGCCGAGGGGTAAATCAGCTGGAACCGCTTCGGCGCAAGTCCGGCTTTCTCCATCTCCTTCATCACTTCCAGCATCCGCGCCGCCGGGTAGATGACCGCCATCCGCCCCTTGCCGCGCAGCAGATGATACGCCATCTTGAACCACGCCGTCAGGCCGCTTTTCTGCTGATGGCGCGCCAAGGACAGCGTTTGCGCCGGATTCGGCAGTGTCGTGCCATGATGCCCATACGGCGGATTGCACACAATTACGTCGATGCTTCCGGGCGCAAGCACCTCGTCGGCACTCTCCACCGGCAGAGCGTGGATGCGGATGATATGTTCCAGCCCGTTGAGCTGCACGCTCCGCCGCGCCATATCCGCCATATCCGGCTGAATTTCAAACGCATCGACGCTTTTCGCGCGCCCCATGCCCGCCAGCAGCAGCGGCAGGATACCCGTCCCCGTGCCAAAATCAGCACAGCGGTCGCGGCTTTCCGCCCGCACGAAGCTCGACAGCAGCACGGCATCCATGCCGAAGCGGAAACCCTGCTCCTTTTGCAGGATGCGCAGCCCCGCCTGCTGCAATTCGTCCACCCGTTCGCCGGGCAGGATGGTCAGTTTTCCGGCGCAATCAGCGTCAATCGGCTTGTCAGACAATAGCCTTCCTCCCCTTCCTCTGTCCGCACACGACACCAGATTTCGCCCTTTTCCAGCACGGTCAGCACCAAATCCGCTTCGACTTTCGCCGTTTCGGGCGCATCGGCGCTGCACCACTGGTAGAGCGTTTCTGCTTGGCGGATGCTCGCTGTCCACCCAGTCACTTTTTCCAGCGTCACGTCCAGGATCGGCGTATCGCTGATGACGACCGCACCGGGCGCGCTGTCGCTCAAATACTGCGACGCGCAGTAGCCCTCTTTGCCGCCGTAGCGGATGTAACTCCAGCCGTTTTCCTGCGAAATGAATGTCACCAGTGCGCCGCGTGGAAGCCACTGCACAATCGATGCGCCCGCATTGGGCGACTGCCGCATCGCCAGCGAATCCGACTTTGTGCTGACGTATTTTTGCCCCAGCGGCGCGTCCGGCTGCTCGCAGGAGAGCGCATCCGCCGTGAAATAGCCCGTCATCTGCCCGACCGCGGCATAGCACCAATTGCCGCTCTGCGCAAGCACCGTCACCTGCGTTCCGCGCGGGATTGTCGCCAGGACTGCCGCATCCGCAGCCATCGTCTGGCGAAGCGGCGCATTGTCCGCACTCACCCACGCAACGTAGCTGCCAGCTGACACGTCAGCCTCCACCTTCGCAGGCGGTTCGGACGCAGCTGGGACAGGCGTTGGCGCTTCGCTTGGTTCAGGGGATGCCGTCGGTTCGAGCGTTGCGCCCGGTGTGGGCGTCCCACTCGGCGCGGGCGTCCCGCCCGGTGTGGGCGTCCCACTCGGCACATCAAAGCGCAGGTACTGCGTCATGACGTACCCGGTCAGGCTGCCCCAGCGAACAGCACACCACGTTTCGCCGTATGCCATGACGACAATGCTCGTTCCCTTCGGGATTTCCGCCAGCACGGGGTATTCTGTGCCCGCACCCTGCCGGAGGTTGAGCGTCGAGGCGGTGGAATTGACAATCGCGGTCTGTTCGCCGCTTGTCGTCGGCACAGGCGTCAATTCGATGCCGACGGCGCTGAAATCAAGGCTGCTTGCCAGCACATAGCCGTCAATGCCGCCCGCTGTCACGCGGCACCAGCTGCCGTCGCTGCTCTGCACGGCAATTTGAACGCCATGCGGCAGGTTCATCAGCACCACCGCAGCAGTAGACGGGGTCGCCCGAAGCGCTGTCGCCGTCCTGACCATCGCAGAACGCCCGGTCTGGCTCGTTTTGCCCGGATAAGTATCGCTGAACGTGAGATACCCCGCCGCGCAGTAGCCTGTTTTCGCGCCATACTGTATGCTCGCCCAGCCGTTCTCCACCGCGAAGACGCACAGAACCGCGCCGCCAGGGATGGTGGACTGCACCGCCGCATCGTAGCTGCCGGACGCGCGCAGATTCAGTGAATTCGTGCCTGTCACGGTCGCCCAGCGGGTGATGGGTGTCGGGTTTTCGTCGCTCTGCGTCGGCGGCGTGCCGGTGAACGTCAGGTTTTCCGTGCGGACGTAGCCGACAATCCGCCCGAAGCGGATGAGCGTCCAATTATCGCCCTTTGCCAGTACAGTCACGGCTGTTCCGGCGGGCAGCGTCGTCAGCAGCGCGCCGTTGTCCGAGGCGGTCAGGCGCACGTTCAGCACGTCCTCCACATTCACCAGCGTCACCATGGCCTGATTAGGCGCGGCGGGCGAAATCGTCGCGGGGGCTTCAGTCGCCGTCACGGGCGCGTCGCCCACGGGCGGCAGAATCGTGTGCGTGAAGGTGTACTGCATCCGCACGCAGTTCTCGTAGTAGAAGCCGAGAATCTGGTCGTATGTATATCCTAAATTCGCCATCTGCTGTGCCCCGCGCTGGCTCATGCCGATGCCGTGTCCGTAGCGCCTGACGGTCAGCACAAACGTCTCCCCATCTGCCTTGACCGACCAGAGTTCGTTTTTCGTCTTGTTAATGGACAGATTGAGTGCGCTTTCCAGCTCGCTGAAAATGTCGAACGTCAGCGTCAGGCGGCATGTTTCGCCATTCACAAGCGCCGTCACGTCAAAATCCAGCTTCGTATATAAGCGGCTGGGCGCGGCATACTTCGGCGTGTGCGGCGTAACGGCCTCGATGCGCAGAATCGTCGCATTCGGCGCTTTCGCCTGCAATAGGCGCGACAGGCTTTGATTCTGGCTCGCGTGGGAAAATGCAGCGTAAATCGTCATCTTGCGCGTGCTGCTGTACGGGTTCATGCGGTCGAACGGGTCGTCCTTAACCGTCAGGTAATTCACGCCGGATGAGCCCCACGCGTTGCGGGCGGATTCGGTCTGTCCGCCGTTGGACGCGGTGTAGTACGTCCCGGTCAGCTTGCCGTCGTTCATGGCGACAATGCCGCGCGTTGCGTCCACCGCCTCCGCCGCCCGGTCGCGCTCCGTCGGACTGCCGTTGTACACCTGGTCAGCGGTCGTGTCCACAACGTCGTAGACCTTTGATGCGTTCGCATTCATGGCGCGCAGGGTGTACGTCCGCGCCGCAACCGCCTGTGCTTTCAGGGCTTCCAATGCCGAGGAGGACCCCATTTCATACGGCACGACGCCATAGAGGTACGATTCGATGTACACATTCGCCACGACATAGAGCCGATACGTCCCGCTTTCCAGCTTCGACACAAGGTGCAGGTCACCAGGGTAGACGTTTTGCGGTCTTCTTGCCTGTGCAATGCGGAATCCGCCGTCCGTCTGCCGCCGCCTGAGCGCCATCTCCCGCCCCATGCTGACCGTCTCGCTGCCCCGCGTCAGGCGGATTTCGCCCGTCGCGCTGCTGTGGCTGATGCTGATTTGCTCGCCGCCGGACAGCGCCATCGTCTGCCCGCCGCTGACCGCCATTGCGCCGACTGCCGTCACCGTAAGCGACGCAGGATTGCTGCCAATGGACAGCAGGCGCACACGCACCATGCCGTTGCGTGTGGCAGTGCTCCGCTCCAGCGGCGCGGAGTGCACGGCAACATCCGCTGTATCCTCGGCGAGCGCAGCGGGTAAGCCGGACGTTCCGGGTACAGCCGACAAAATCAGGAAAAGCATCAGAAGCAGGCACAGTGCCCGCTGGTATCGGAATTGCACGGGAAAATCCTCCTTGTGGTGGTACTTCTCCTCCATTGTAGCAGAAAGCGCCCGGCGTGTCATGCAGATTGTAACAAACCGCGCTGGAAATTTCCGTCACGCACAAAAAGGCAGGCGCTCCGACCTGTTGGGTTCAGGTCAGAACGCCTGTCGGATGATGCGGATTATTCCTGCGTTTCCGCTTTCTTCGCGCGCGGCTTGCGGGCGGGCTTTTCTGCCTTTGCCGCTTCCTTCGCCGCCTTGTCCGCCTCGATTTCCGCCTTCGTGCGGCGCTTGCGGGCGGGCTTCGCGGGGGCTTCCGCGGTCACTTCCGCCGCAGCAGCTTTTGCCGCCTTGTCCGCTTCAATTTCCGCCTTTGTGCGGCGCTTGCGGGCAGGCTTTGCAGGCGCTTCGGCGGCTTTCGCGGCTTCCTTCGCCGCCTTGTCAGCCGCAATCTGCTCCTTCGTGCGGCGGACGCGCTTGGGCTTCACGGGCGCTTCGGGTTCTTCCTTCTCATACGGATACGGGACGACCACTGGGTTCGCCTCCGCGTCGTCGTCAGAAGATGTCTTCTTCTGATTCGATGCGGAGTCATGGTCGAAACGCCCACTCACCAAGCCTTCGTACAGTTCCATATATTTCTTGGAGGAGTTCGTCCAGCTGTAATCGCCAGTCATGCCGCGCTGCTGGAGCGTGTGCCACACGTCCTTGTGGTTCTCGTAGTAGTCGATGGCACGGTTGATGACATTGAGCATGTCATTGGCGTTGTAATTGAAGAACGTGAAGCCATTGCCGTCGCCGGTATACTCGTTGTAGGACAGCACCGTGTCGCGCAGACCGCCCGTCTCGCGGACAATCGGCACTGTGCCGTAGCGCAGGGCAATCAGCTGGCTCAAGCCGCACGGCTCGAACTGGCTGGGCATAAGGAACATGTCGCAGCCCGCGTAGATTTGATGCGCCAGTGCGTGGTCCATCGCAAACCGCGCCGCGATCTTGCCCTTGAACTCGCCCTCTGCCCACGAGAACAGATTGACATAGCGGCTCTCGCCCATGCCCAGCACAACCAGCTGCACGTTCTCGCTCATCAGGTCGCCGATGATGTAGTCCACGAGGTCAAGCCCCTTCTGGCTGCTCAGGCGGCCGACCATGCCAATAATCGGCACATTCGGGTCAACGGTCAGACCGAGCTTCTCCTGCAATTCCGCCTTGCACTTTTCCTTGCCGGACAGGTCATCCACGGTATATTCCGCCGGAATGCGCGCGTCCGTCGCGGGATTGTAGTCCGCCATGTCGATGCCATTGAGCACGCCGAACACTTCGTGCTTGCGCGCGCGGAGCAGCCCATCCAGCCTCTCGCCGTAGTACGCCGTCTGAATTTCCTCAGCATAGGACGGGCTGACGGTGGTGATGATGTCGGAATACACCAGCGCAGCCTTCATGAAGTTCGCGCAGCCGTAGCATTCCAGCTTGTCGTCCGTCCACAGGCTGTCGCCCAGACCCAGCACATCCTGCACTTCGCGGATGCCGAACACGCCCTGATACTGCAGATTGTGGATGGTGAACATGGTCTTGATGTTCGCGAAGAACGGCAGGTGCGCATACTGAATTTTCAGCAGTGCGGGCACCATGCCGGACTGCCAGTCATGCGCATGAATCACGTCGGGCTGGAAGTCCAGCAGCGGCAGGGCGTTCAACGCCGCGCGGCAGAAGAAACCAAAGCGTTCGTACTCGTCGCCGCCCATGCCATAGATATACGGACGGCCAAAATAGAACTTGTTGTCCACAAAGTAGAACTTCACGCCGTCCTTTTCCAGCAGTTCAATGCCGCAGTACTGACGACGCCAGCCCAACGCGACCTCGAAGTCGGTCACATGGGTCATCTGGTCAACATACTGCTTCGGCACCGCCGCATACAGGGGCAGCATCACGCGCACGTCGTGACCCTGCTTCGCCAGAACGGGCGCCAGCGCGCCGACAACATCCGCCAGACCGCCGGTCTTGATAAACGGGACGCACTCGCTCGCCGTAAAGAGAATCTTCATCGTTTCTATCCTCCATCAGAAATATTTCCTGCCGGGGGCAAGGGAAAAGCAATCAGGGAAATTCAGCGAATTAAGCTCAGATACGATTTTCAGATGAGAATGAGCCAAGATGCGAAGCGAATTTTTTCTTTCCTGCTAACGGGAGTGAAACGCAGCGTAGCAGCGCTACGCTAAGTGGAACGACCGGACGCAGGAAGGAAAAAGGCGCGAGCAGATGGCTCAGGCGAATCTGAAAAGCGTATCCAAAAAACCGCACCAACAGTATAGCACATATTGGCGCGGTTTGCAAATCCGAACCGCGTCAGTGATTCAGGCGATTCGTTTGTTAGATGACGACATTCTTCGCGATAACAATCGGGTACGCCGCCGGGCCGATGAGCCGCGCGCTGCGCTTGATGACCGTTTGCTTGTCCAGAATGCAGTTTTCGATGGAAGCGTCGTTGTGCACCTGGCCATCCTGCATGATGATGCAGTTCTTCACATGCGCACCGGGGGCAATGCGCACGCCGCGCGCCAGCACAGAGTTCTCCACCGTGCCTTCGATAATGCAGCCATCCGCCACCAGCGAGTTGACGACGGTCACATTGTCGCCATAGCGGGCGGGCATCTCGTCGCGAACCTTGGTGTACACAGGCAGCTCCGCCGTGAACAGACGATGGCGAATCTGGGTATCCAGCATATCCATATTGAACTTGAAGTAGCTCTGCACGGAGTCCATGCGCCAGCACAGACCAGTGTACGCCCACGCATTCACGCGCGCCGTGCCTTCCGTCACCAGACGGAGCAGCACATCACGGTTGAAGTCATGATAGCCGTGCGCCACGCCCTTGTCCACCAGCGTGCGCAGCAGCTCACGCTTCATCACGACGACCTCCATGCTCGTCAGCGGCAGGTTCGGATGCGTCGGATCAACTTCCATGTCCGTCACCATGCCGCTTTCGTCCACTGCCAGATAGCAGCCCAGTTCGTCGCGCTGCATGTTCGGATCAGCGGTGTACATGATGGTGATGTCCGCGCCGCTGTTCTGATGATACGCCACAAACTCCGCGATATTCGCGTTGTAGATGATGTTGGAGTTGCTCAGCACCAGATATTCCTGCTTGGAGCGGGAGAGATAGTTGGTGTTGGAGCGCAGCGCATCCAGCATACCAGAGTACACGCCAACATTTTCGCGCGTCAGGAACGGCGGCAGCACCTTGAGGCCGTCATTCTTCCCGTGCAGATCCCACTCCTTGCCGGAGCCGATGTGATCCATCAGGGAGTGATAATTCTTCTGCATGATGACGCCGACGTTCTTGATGCCGCCGTTGACCATCGAGGACAGCAGGAAGTCAATGACGCGGTAGCGACCGCCCACAGGCAGCGCCGCGATGGCGCGGGTCAGGGTCAGCTCGCGCAGATTGGCGTCATTTTCGCCGGTGTAGATAACACCCATTACGTTTTTCATTTTCTTACATCCTTTCCGCTGCTGTGATTATCAGAATTTGGTGTTTTCGTCCACCTGCTGACCCGCGGTCACGCTGACACCGGCGGGAAGGGTGACGCCCTGACCGACGACGGCGATATTGCCCGTCTCTTCGCCGACCATGCAGCCCGCACCAATCACGGCGTTCTCCGCCACAATCGCCCGGCGGACAACCGCACCGCGCTTGATGACCGCGTAGGGCATGATGACCGAGTCAATGACGCTTGCACCCTCTTCAATGGTCACGCCTGCGAAAATCACGGAGTGCTGCACAGAGCCGTAGACTTCCGAGCCTTCCGTAACCAGCGAATCGCTCACGACAGCGCCCTTGGCGATGTAGTGCGGCGCAAGGCCCGGATTCTTGGCATAGATGCGCCACTTCTTGTCATGCAGGTCAATCGGCATGGGCACGCTGAGCAAGTCCATGTTTGCTTCCCACAGGGATTCAATCGTGCCGACGTCCTTCCAGTAGCCCTCGAAGTTGTATGCCACCATGACCTGCTTGTCGTTCAGCATCGCGGGGATGATGTTCTTGCCGAAGTCGTTGGCGGATGTCTTGTCTGCCTCGTCCGCGGTCAGGTACGCGCGGAGCTTCGCCCACGAGAAGATGTAAATGCCCATGGACGCCTTGTTGGACTTGGGCTGCTTGGGCTTTTCTTCAAATTCAACAATGTTGTCGTCCGCGTCCGTATTCATGATGCCGAAGCGGCTCGCTTCTTCCCACGGCACAGGGCGCACAGCAATCGTCGCATCCGCGCCTTTGCGGATGTGGTACTGCAGCATGGCATTGTAGTCCATCTTATAAATATGGTCGCCGGAGAGAATCAGGACGTAATCCGGGTCATACTGCTCGATAAACGCCATATTCTGATAGATGGCGTTTGCCGTGCCGCGGTACCAGTCGCCCGTCTTGCCCGTCTGATAGGGCGGCAGGACGAACACGCCGCCGGTGGACAAGTCCAAATCCCACGGTGCGCCGGAGCCGATATAGGAATTCAGTTCCAGCGGCATATACTGCGTCAGCACGCCCACGGTGTCAATGCCGCTGTTGGTGCAGTTGGACAGCGGGAAGTCAATGATGCGGTACTTGCCGCCGTAGGGAACAGCCGGCTTTGCCACCTTCTTAGTCAGGACACCCAGACGGCTGCCCTGTCCGCCTGCCAGCAGCATGGCAACACAGGTCTTCTTTTTCATGATGAGAACACGCTCCTTCATCCTTGTTTCTTGCGAAGCGCACCGACCGTGCAGGATTCGCGCCGCCCTCGGTGCATCAGGTGGCACGGTGATGTATGTGAAACAGCGCTTTCGCTCCTCCCCCGATTGCGGCGAGCGCCGATTCAGCCGATGGAAATGGAATTGGCTTTGCCGGCGGACTTTTCCGGCAGGGGCTGCGGTTTCTTTGCCGTTTGGGATGCTTTTTTTGGCGGCACATCCGCGATTTCCGGGATAACGCGCGCTTTCTTCGCCTTCTCCGGCAGCGGGTCGCGCTGGTAGGTGAAGTAGACCGTCGCGAGCGGCGGCACGCAGATATCGCAACTGTATTGGAAATCCTGAAGCCGCTCTTCTTCCGTGCGAATCGCCCAGTTGTTGTACTGATTCGAGCCGCCGTATTCCTTGCGGTCGGTGTTAAAGCACTCCGTCAGCGTACCCATCTGCGGCAGCCCGATGCGGTACTGCGGATGGAACACAGGCGTGAAGTTCGTCACGCACAGGAGCGAGTTGCCCCGCTTATCCGTGCGCAGGAACGCAACGATGGAGTTATCGCTGTCGTTCGCCTGAATCCACTGGAAGCCGTCCCAGCTATCATCAATCTGGTAGAGTGCGGGCGTCGTGCGGTAGATTTCGTTCAGGCGCTTGCAGCACTGCTGCACCTGCGGATGATTCTCGTACAGCAGCAAGAACCAGTCCAGCTGGTCGTCGTACTTCCACTCGATGAAGTGCCCAAACTCGCCGCCCATGAACAGCAGCTTCTTGCCCGGATGCGCCATCGTGTAGCCGTACAGCGCGCGAAGTCCCGCGAATTTCTTCCACAGGTCACCCGGCTGCTTGTCAAGCATCGAGTGCTTGCCGTGTACCACCTCGTCGTGGCTAAACGGCAGGATGTAGTTCTCCGAGAAGGCGTACATCAGCGAGAACGTCAGCTTATCATGGTGATACTTGCGGTAGACCGGGTCGAGCTTGATATACGCCAGCATATCATTCATCCAGCCCATGTTCCACTTGAACCCGAAGCCCAGCCCGCCCAGATAAATCGGGCGCGTTACCATCGGATAGGCACTGGATTCCTCCGCCACCATCATCACACCGGGAAAATCACGGTAGACGGTTTCATTCATCCGGCGCAGGAAAGCAATGGCATCGAGATTCTCGTGCCCGCCGTACTTGTTGGGCAGCCATTGCCCCGGCTCACGGCAGAAGTCGTACATCAGCATGGACGTGACCGCATCCACGCGCAGCCCGTCGGCGTGATACCACTCCAGCCAGAAGCAGGCGTTGGAGAGCATGAACGAGTTGACCTCGCCGCGCGCATAGTCGAACATGTGCGTCCCCCACTGTGGCATATCGCCGCGCCGGGGGTCGGGATGCTCATAGCAGGGCGTACCGTCAAAGCGTCGCAGTCCCATTGCGTCACGCGGGAAATGCGCGGGAACCCAGTCCAGCAGTACGCCGATGCCCGCCTGATGCAGCGCGTCAATGAGCGCCATCAGCTCCTTCGGTTCGCCGAAGCGCGCCGTCGCCGCATAGTAGCCGGACACCTGATAGCCCCACGACATATCCAGCGGATGCTCCATCACCGGCATGAACTCCACATGCGTGTAGCCCATTTCTTTGAGGTACGGCACGAGCTGTTCGGCAATCTCCGTATACGTCAGGAACGTGCCATCCTTGTGCCGCCGCCACGAGCCAAGGTGCATCTCGTAGATGTTCACCGGACTGTGGTACGGGTCGTAGGACTTGCGCGCCTCCATCCAGTCCGCGTCGCCCCAGCGGTAGCCGCTCAGGTCGTAAATACGGCTGGCAGTGTCGGGGCGCATCTGCATGGCGAACCCATAGGGGTCAGCCTTGTCCTGCCACGTCCCGTCTTGCGCCTGAATGCAGTATTTGTAGGTTGTCAGTTTCTTTGCAGCGTCGGGATAATCATAGCGTTTCGGGTCGCTCTTCACATCGAAGGTTTTCGCGGGCAGCCGCACTTCCCATGTACCGTCGTAGACCTTCTGCATGGGCGTTTTTTCCCTGTCCCACTGGTTGAATTCGCCAATGAGAGAAACCGCCCGCGCGTTCGGCGCCCAGACAGCGAAATGCCACATTTCCTGTCCGTCCTGCGTCACCGGGTGCGCGCCGAGCATCTCATAGGCTCTGCGGTTCGTTCCCTGATGGAACTGATCCCGCACCGCGGCGGTCGGGCCGTTGTAGCGCATAGTTACACCTGCCTTTGCTTGCGTTGCGTTCCTCCGCCTGCAATCACGGAGAGCCGCGTTTGCTTTCTTCACTCTTTTCACTTACTATTGAATCACTTTTATGCATTTTCGTCAAGTCATATTCAGCATTTTCTCCTGCATTTTTTGTGATTTTCGGAAAGTGCGTTCATTTTGACCGTAGACGATGCGGTAAGTATTTCGCCATTGCCGACATAAATTCCTGCTCATGCACGAAATTTTCCGTGCATAAACTGGTTTTGCGCCGTCGGAGCGAAAACTGTTTCCCTCGTGCGGCGATTTGTGCAATCCGAACATTTCCCAAAATTTCTGCGAAAAGGTTGTGTGCCCATGAAACAAAAACAACTGTTGTCGTTTCTTGTGTGTATCCTGATGCTGTCTTCCTGTGCCGCGCCGACCGATTCCGCGCTTGACAGCGGCTTAACACTCCGGGTCTACTTCGCCGATGCGGAGGAAATCCGCCTGCTGCCGCTGGAAGACTACGTTTTCGGCGCATTAGCGGCAGAGATGCCCGCGAATTACGCGCCGGAAGCGCTCAAATGTCAAGCCATCGCCGCCCGGACGCGTGCCGTCGCGCAGAGCCGCGCGTTCGGCGGAAACGGGTGCGTCCGCCACCCGGACTGCGATATCTGCACGGACAGCGCGTGCTGTCAGGCATACCAGACGGATGCGCAGCTGCACGCCCGCTGGGGCAGCGAGTACGTCGTCCTCCGCGCGCGCATTGACCGCGCCGTCCGCGCAACAGACGGCTTGCTGCTCACCAGCGGCGGCTTGCCCATCGAGGTGCTGTACCACGCCTGTTCCGGCGGAAAAACCGAAGATGCCGCCGCCGTGTTCGCATCCGCCAAGCCGTATCTGGTCAGCGTAGACAGTCCCGGCGAAGAGGGGTACGCCGGATTCCGCGCCGACGCGTCCTTCTCCTGCGAGGAAGCGGCAGATCTGCTTCTGCGCGCTTTTCCCGGCTGCGGCGTGACGGCGGACACGCTGCCCAGCGCGATTCGTCTGCAATCCACGACCGCTTCCGGGCGCGTCGCGACGCTGCTGGTCGGCAGTCAAACTGTCCGCGGCGCTGATTTCCGCAAAGCGCTCTCCTTGCGAAGCACCTACTTCACTTGGGAGGCGGATGGCGGCAGCATCGTTTTCCACACCGTCGGATACGGGCACGGCGTCGGCTTGTCGCAGGCAGGCGCGCAGGCGATGGCGGCGGACGGCGCGGATTTCGCGGAGATTTTGGCGCACTACTACCCCGGCACGCAGCTGACGCGGATGGATAAAACAGGTTTTTCCGGCTCATAATAGGAGAAAACGCCCTACACGGCATGGTTGAGGTGATTTTCTCATGGCTGACCGTCACTTTCGTTCTCTTTTCCGCGCACTGCATCTGCGCCGGGAGCAGTGGACTTTTCTGCTGATGGTGCTGTTGTGCGTCTCGGTGATTGTCGGCACGGCGCTGTGGACGCGGCAGGCGGAATTCGCACGCGTGACGCCGACCCCGCCTGTCTCCGGCGACATATCCGCTGCGCAGCTGCTCCAGCAGTCGCTTGACAGTGCGCAGACCGCGACGCCCGCGCCGACGACCGCCCCCACTAACCGCAGCGTTACCATGCCGCTCGAAAGCATGACGCTGCTGCGTCCCTTCGACAACACGCGGATGCGGCAAAGCAGCGCCACGGGCTTGTGGGCGCTGCACGATGCGGCGGATTACGCCGGGGCGGAGGGCGCGAAAGTCAGCGCCATGGCAGACGGCACCGTCATCAGCTGCGCGGACAGCGGTGTTTTCGGCGCGTATGCGGAAATCGACCACGGCGGCATCATCGTACGCTATGCGAACCTGTCGATGCTCTACGCGATTCGCGCGGGCGATCCGGTTCGCGCCGGGCAGACGATTGGCTTCATCGGGCGCACGATGCCGGAGGAATGTGACCTGCCTGCACACCTGCACCTGCGGATCATCGTCGGCGATACGGCGGTTGACCCCGAAAAAGTGCTGCAAAACGGCGTTTTTCCTGACCCGTAAAAAAAGACGCACATGGGTGTTGCATTTTCATCGAAATCGGCGTATAATACAACAGGTTGAACTTGTATTATAACGTCTTATTCGACTTGGAAGGAGCGATTCCCTATGTGCGGCATCGTTGGCTATATTGGCGCGCAGCAGGCGCAGGACATTTTATTGGACGGACTTTCCCGGCTGGAGTACCGCGGCTATGACAGCGCGGGTATTGCGGTCATGGACGGCGGCGTCATTCGGCTAAGCAAGGCGAAGGGACGGCTGGCGAATCTCGCCGCGCGGGTGGCATCGAATCCCCTGCCCGGCACCATCGGCATCGGTCACACGCGCTGGGCAACCCACGGCGAACCAAACGACATCAACGCCCATCCGCACACGGACATGAAGGGGCATATCGCCGTCGTCCACAACGGCATCATCGAGAACTACGAGGAGCTGCGCGCTCAGCTGAAGGCAAAGGGCTGCGTGTTCGTATCCGAAACGGACACGGAGGTAATCGCCCATCTGCTGCATACGCTTTACGACGGCGACATGCTCTCGACCATTCTGCGCGCGCAGACAATGCTCGAAGGCAGCTACGCATTGTGCGTTCTGAACGCCGAAGCGCCGGATACGCTCTACTGCACGCGCAAGGATTCTCCGCTTGTCGTCGGGCTGTCCGACGGCGCACAGTACGTCGGCAGCGACATTCCTGCGCTGATTCGCCACACGCGGACGGTGGAGCTGCTCGATGAACGCGAAGTCGCCGTGCTGACCCGGAGCGGTGTACGCGTGTACGACCATTTCGGCAACGAGCGCGCGCTCAAGCCCATTCACGTTGATTGGGACGTGGAAGCGGCGGAAAAAGGCGGCTATGCGCACTTCATGCTCAAGGAGATTCACGAAGAGCCCGCCGCGCTGAAAAAGACGTTTTCCGCCCATGTGGACGCAGAAAAAATGGCAATTCGCCCCGGCGCGTTCCCGATTTCGGCGGAAGAAGCGAATTCCCTGCGCACGCTGACGATTGTCGCCTGCGGCACAGCATACCACGCGGGCGTTGTCGGCAAGTATGTAATCGAGAAGCTGGCGCGGCTGCCCGTGGTGGTGGATGTAGCATCCGAGTTCCGCTATCGCAACCCGATTCTGGGCGCAGGCGACTGCTTCCTTGCCATTTCGCAGAGCGGCGAAACGGCGGACACGCTGGCCGCCATGCGTGAGGCGGAGCGGCTGGGCGCAAAAGTGATGGCGCTGACGAACGTCGTCGGCTCATCGATTGCCCGCACCGCTGGAGATTGCGTCATGTACACCTACGCGGGGCCGGAAATCGCCGTCGCAAGCACAAAAGCATACATCACGCAAGTGGAAATGATGGTGCTGCTGGCGATTGACCTCGGCGTGAAGCGCGGACATCTAACGGAGAGCGTAGCATCGGAGCTTCTGCGGCAGATGGCGGACATTCCCGCGCTGGCGGAGCAGGTGATGGCGCTCGAACCCGCAGTCCAACGCTTCTCCAGCCTGTACCACGACCGTCAGCATGTATTCTACATCGGGCGCGGGCTGGACAACGCGCTGGCAATGGAAGCGTCGCTGAAACTGAAGGAAGTCAGCTACATCATGTCCGAAGCGTATGCGGCGGGCGAACTGAAGCACGGCACAATCGCGCTGATTGAGCAGGGCACGCTGGTTTGCGCGCTGCTGACGCAGGAGCATCTGGCAGATAAAACGCTGTCGAACGTGCGCGAGGTAAAGAGCCGCGGCGCGAAAGTCCTCATCGTCTGCCCGGAAGCCCTGCGCGACCGCGCCGTGAAGGATGCGGACGAACTCTGGGTCATCCCAGACGCTGCGTCGGACTTGCTGCCGCTGCTGGCGATTATTCCCGTGCAGCTGTTCGCCTACTACATGGCGGTCAGCCGCGGCTGCGACGTTGACAAGCCGCGCAATCTGGCGAAGTCGGTGACGGTGGAGTAAGGAGACTCCGAGGGCGCTGCCCTTGAACCTGCCAGAGGCTCTGCCTCTGGACTCCGGCAGGGCGCTGCCCTGCACCCGCGAAGGGT
>ENA-ORTW01002538-ORTW01002538.1-human-gut-metagenome-genome-assembly--contig:-NODE-2538-length-16876-cov-2.746151_pt1 | contig 16876 bp, 9 predicted proteins | sample MGYA00242072_ERZ509193 | MGnify/ENA primary metagenome ERZ509193 (study PRJEB26280, sample SAMEA2338813) | human gut metagenome | biome: human gut; feature: human-associated habitat; material: faeces... | reverse complement strand
GCCCAGTCGAGCCCAGCGTATTTGAACACCATGATGAACGGGGAGCCGAACGAGCCGTCCGCGTTCTGATGGAAGTTGCGCCACGGCACGATGGCCATGATGGCCACGAGAGCGCCCACGTAGAAGATGAGGATGCGCATGATCAGCTCGTTGACGGCCTTCGGCAGCACTTTGCGTGGGTTCTGGGTTTCGGACACGGTGACACCCACGAATTCGATGAGCTGGTAGGCGAAGAACACCATCTGGAAGCTCATGAAGAAGTTCATCCAGCCGTTCGGCGCAAGCTGGAAGCCGTCGGTAATGTTCGTAAGGCTCACAGTGGCACCGGAAACCGTGCCGTCCACGCCTTCGATATGCGTGGCCGGGTAACTGAAACCGAGGAACAGCATCACCACGGCGGTGACAATCAGACCCACAATCAGCGTGATTTTGATCATGGAGAACCAGAATTCCGCCTCGCCGAACACTTTCACGGCAATGAGATTGATGCCGGTGAGCGCCACGAGGAAGCACAGTTCGATAAGCCATTTCCACGCGTTGAGGTCGATGCCGAACGTGCCGAAGAATGTGACGAAATAGGTGCTGACGGCCGTGATTTCGGTCATGCCGGTCAGGATGAGCACAATCCAGTACGTCCAGCCGGCGAACTTGCCCCACGCGCGGCCGAGGTAGCGGGTGATGAAGTTGATGAACGTGTGCTGGCTGGGGTCGCTGTACATCATTTCGCCGATGGCGCGCATGAGCAGGAACATGATGAGGCCCACGCCGATGTACACGAGGATGATGCTCGGTCCGGTCAGCGCGATTGACTTGCCGGAGCCGAGGAACAGGCCGGTGCCGATGGTGCCGCCGATGGCGATGAATTGGACGTGGCGGTTTTTCAGGCCGCGTTCCATGTCGTTGCCTTTGTCGAGGCTTTCGACGGATTTGATTTGTGCGGTTTCCGTCGCGTCGGACGTGCTTGTACCAGTTTTTCCGGTTTTCGTATTCCCAAAAGTCATAATGTTCACACCCTACCGCGTCAACCGCACAATCTCTGCCGTTGTTCGTACCGCGAAATGCGCTATATGTGGCAGATTCGCATCTTTTCCAAAAAACGCTTTGCGACGGGTGGAGTCAGCTTGCCAAGGTTTTCAGCTTGCCACGGAGCGATTCGTTTTCGCGTTCCAGCTCGTCGATGCGCCGAGCCTGTTGTTTGATGATGACAAGCGCCGTCTCGCTGTCAAGGCCGCTGCTCGCGCTGAGAGGTGCAGGCGGCACGGCGATGGCAGCCGCATCGGATGGGACGGGCACGTCAGCGGATATACCCCCCCCCCCGACACGTTCGCCCCGTCCAGCGAATTCGGAGCATTTTCAATATTTGCCTTATCGGGATTGGCGATTCCTGCGATGTCGTCGAGTTTCTCCTTGCGCGTCACCGCATGAACATACAGGTTGACGAGCTCCGTAATGATTTCGCCGTTACTCATGTTACTGCTACCGTTCACGGATTTGAGGACGGCAGCCTTCCAACGCGCCACACTTCGTTCTATACGTTTATACCCAATCAGTTCCGGCGGCAATCCCGCCTCGCGGAAGATTTTGGTCGGCGATTCCCCCGCAAGATACCGTATGACACACACCTGTTTGAAAGCGTTGGAGTACGTGATGCGGTCTTTCGACACGTTAGCCACCGCCGGCAGATCCCGCAACATTTGGAGCTCGTCCATGCTGAATGATCCTCCACCGCGCATCGTTTTACCCCCTTTGCTATACCCCGTGATGAAGCAAGTGTATATCCGACTTCTCACAAGCAGCTTTTCAAATATTGCTGACCGTATATTGCTTCAACCGATCGGCCACACGTCAATGCGGGCGATTATGGAATACCCACAACCGCCCGCATTGACTTTTATTGTGAGTGAGTCAATTCACAACTCACTCACACCGAACGCATGCGCTCAGTACGTGCGGCGACGACTCTTGACCGCCACAGCCACGCCAGCGCCACCCACCAGCAGCGCCACGACGGTGAACAACACGGTTCCCGCGGCACCGGTCAGCGGCAGCTGAGTGACAGACTTGACGTTCAGCACGGTAGCGGTGGCATTCGCAGTGGTGTTATTGACCGGTTGGACCTGACGAAGGGCATCCGGCTCGAAGGTGATGAGACCTTCATCTGTGATCTTCACATTGAAAGTGACCCTGAAGTTCTGGGCGTAGCCGGTCGGAGCCTGAGTCTCCACAACCGTGTAGGTTCCTGCCGCAAGACCCGCGACCTTCACCAAACCATCATTCTCAGTAATGAACGTCTTGGCATCATTCTGATCGGAAACAAACGACCACGCACCGTCCTCAGCCTGCTTAAGGAACTTGCCCTCCGCATTCTTGACAACGAACTTGGCGCCGGCTAGAGGCTTGGCCTCATTCCCTTCCTTGCCAATCTTCGTGAACTGGAAACCGTAGGTCTTAAGGACAGTCTTGCCTTCACCGCTGGTACCATCCTTGGTGGTGATTGTGGCCTTGTTGTTCACACTGCCGCTCAAGCCATCCAACGCATCCTTGGTGACGGTGCCTTGGTACGACACGACGATCGTCCTACCGGCCAGCGTTGTGGCATCGGCAAAATAGATGGTCGTGGTGGTGCCGGATTGAGCATTGCCTTCCTGCGTTATCGTGTACAGATCGGGATCCACAGTAGTATGATCTCCGAACTGGACCGTGAAGGCACTCTTTGCCGCAATCTGCAAACCTTTGGACGCGGTATCGGTAATGGTAAAGGGGTACGCATCCCAGCCAGCCGCAGCATGAGGAACGTCCGCGGCCACAGTGAAGTCCACGGTGTCGCCCACCTTTACGCTCTTACCGTTCACATCCACGTCATTCATCCGGGCGAACTTGAGCGGCTCGTCGGTCGGATTCGCGTTCTTCGCGTTGAACTGGCCTTCAGTCGTGATGTTGCCCTGACCGGTCGTCGTATCGGCCGCAATCCTCAGATTGGACAGTCCATTGACGGTGGTGGCCACCACAGCCGGAGTCCCCGACGTCACAGTCGTTTCGCCAGCCTTGGTGAACGTATCCTTCACCAGATACCAGCCTTCTCCGTTCACATTGACCGCCTGGCTCGTATTTGCCTGCTCCGTAGTTACGGTCAGGCCAGTACCATCAGGTCCTGCCGGCGGAGTAATTCCAGCCAAGGTCTTGGCGAAGACACGGAGCTGATCCGCAGTGAACGTCGCCACATAGGCGGCTGGATTATCCTTGTACTCTGTCGGGATGCCGTTGTGGCTTCCATCAGCCACATCAGCAGCGGTGGTCACAGCTCCCTTCCATGCGTCAACCGTTTTCACTTCGACCGAGCCATCGCCAGGATTCTCAAACATGGCAAACTTGTATGGCGTGTACGTATGGCCTTCCTGTGCGTGGTTAACTTGCAGCAATGGAGCATCATCAGCCTGTGCGGCGGCGACGCCGATGGCCATGCCGCTCAGCAACGTTGCCGCGGCGGCCAGCCCTGCGAAAAGCTTCCTCATCTTCATGAGAATCTCCTCTTCCTTGATTGTTGGTTACTGTTTTCTGCAATCGCGGGAGGCGGGAACCCAACGCGCCCCCGCGATCCGCAAATCCTGTGTTGTTCAGCTGAGCCGCTTCTTACGTCTCCACTGGTCGGCCGCAGCGACGGCGAGCAATGCCAGCACGCCAACTCCGCCGGCCGCAATCTGCCACCATCGTTCCGCACCCATGCGGCCCGTCAATGGCAGCGACGATGCCGAAATGTATTGGTTGGTGAACAGCATTGGCCGGGTACTGTCCCAATTCGAACCAGCGGCACCATAATCGGTTTTCAGCTGGGTCACGGATTCGACAACGGCCCTCCATTCACCGGACGTTCCGTCTTTCATCACGGACACGACCACCCGGTTTTCCGCCTGCGAGTAATACATTGCGGAAGCATTACCAGCGTTCTCCGTCACAAGATATGTGTACTCGGCTTCACCTGCGTCATACGTGATGTCGCCGAAGTAAGCAACGTGATCGTCAGACGAATCGCGTTTCACCGTCACCGTGCACGCCGACTGGTTCTTGCAGGAAGCTGGCATCGGCGCGTCTGGATTGGAATCGTCTGCCTTCAGCTTGAAGGTGAACTCGTCGGAATCCTTCCAATCGCGGCCCTTCAGCTCCTTCTGCACGCCAATCGCATGCGTCAGCATGGTCTGCTTCAACGTGTTGGTGATGATCACCGTGGCTTCCTGCGATGCCGTGGATTCCGGCACCGTCACCGCATTGCCGTCAGCGAGATTTCCATCGCCGACCTTGTGCTGGTAGGAAGCCTTCCACAAGTGGCTGTCCGGTTCGACTTCCGTCACCGTGTACGTCTTTTGGGCGCCTGCCGGAATAATCACGTCGGTGGACCATTTGCCGCTATCGTCACGCTTCAGCGTGACCGTCTTATAGGTATCGTTGCCCTGTTTGATATCCACCGTGATGCTTTCCGGCTTGTCACCGTCTCCACTCCACTGCTTTTCGATATGCAGCGTCGAGGAAACCACCTGGATCACCGGATGCGGATACGGATTGCCGCCGCATGCATGATCCACGCCATCGGCCGAGTACGCCAGGCACGCGGAATCGTTCGCATGGAAACCCGGCTGGTTCGAGGACGTGGCGTTTCCCGGCAGATCGGTGTTCGCGTCACCCTTTACGCCGTCATATCCATCCTTACCGGCGTTCAGGTTGGCGGCATACTCGTCATACGCTTTCTGCGTGGGTTTCACGTTGTATTCCAGCGTGTATGTCACGTTGTTGACCAGAGGCTTCAGGAATGCGACCGTGAATTTCTTCGTGCTCGCGTCATACGTCAAGGTGTAATCGACATTCTTAGTCAAGGAGACCACCTTGCCGGAAGCATCCTTGGCAACGACCTTGTAGTTGCTATCCGCAAGCTCGACATAGCCGGAGAGCGTGTCCTCCATGGTCACCTTGGTGTATGCGGATGTGGTGGTCTCGCTCTTCTCAATCTCGTCGAAGATGGCATTCAGCTCCGAAGCGTTCGTCGCGCTTTTATAATAGCCGGCTTTGATATTCCCTTCACCGCGCTGGTTGTATTTCGTTGCCTTTGGGAAATTGCTGGACACCGCGTGCATGAACTGGTTCTCGTTACCTTGGATCGAGGAGGGATCAGCACCGGAAAAAACACCGATGGAATACACCGTGGCGCCACCATCTTTCAATTCCTTGGCAGCTTCGACGGCCTTATTTGCCACTTTACCCTCGAAGCCACTAGACGATGTAGGCGAACCATCCGTGAAAAAGATAACGACCTTCTTCGCATCGGTTCGAGCACTGCCCATCATCTTGGCCGCAAGATTGAATCCATTGTCGGCTCGGGTGGCGCCAGCGGCTTTGAGTTTGCTGACTTTGTTCTTCAGACCGTTCATATCCGCAGTCAGATCGCTAACGATTTGGGAGTAGTTGTAGGTGTACCCACCACTTCGGTACGTGTCATCCCCGATTTTGTCCTTTTCGTTGCCGGCGAACTTCACCAGTCCAACGCGAACCAGTTCGGAACCGGCCTCCGTATTAGTATTCGCAGCTTCATCAAGAAATGCTTTAACCGCTTCTTTCAGTGCGTCTAACCGCCTGGTCCGATCCGTCTTACTCATCGGATCGTCCATCGAACCGGACACATCCAGCACCAGCGTGAAGTCGATCGGCTGGGTGGTGGTGACCGTGGTGCTGTTGACGGCGCCCTTCACATCCACGTTCACGGTGTAATTGCCATCATCGTTCTTCTTGATGCGCTTATGCTTCTCCGGAGCGCCCAACTGAGAACCGGTCTCGTTCTGCGCAACCGACTGCGCCCGATTTGCTCGCGCAATCGGTTGAGCGGACAACGTAACTGGCTGCTCATCAGGTTGTTCAGATTGTTGTTCAGATTGTTGTTCAACCTCCTGCTCAACCCACTGCTCAGTCTCTTCTTTCGTTTCTTGTTCCGTTTCTTGTTCGACTTGCTGGTAAGCCTCTTGATCTGACGGCTGCTCTTGATCTGACGGCTGCTCTTCTCCCACCATCAAATTTTGTTCCACCGGCTGTGAATCCTCTTGCCCAGATTCTTGCAATACCGGCTGCTCGATTTGTTGTTCCAAGGCTCCCGTGGCATCTTCCGCCGCCGCTGACGAAGCAGTGACGCACCCCACGCCGGCGAGCATTGCGACCGTCGCGACGGCCGCAATGACACGACGCGTGAACAGACCTGTGCCCCTCGCCCTGTTTCGCTCAAAGACGTGTCTCATACGCCTACCCCCTTGTACCGTTAAGCGATCGGGGAAATACCTTCCTCCTTCGACCGGTATATTTGATGCGTCTTCGCTTCACATACCGTCTGACAATCGCTTCGTTGCCTAAACCTTAAGGAGAAAAACAGAGGGATACATACCCTCCCAACGAGGTAATCAAGGGGATATACTTTCCTTGAAATCGCACATATCATCGCGATTCTAGAGTATTCTTGCCCCCGTAAATCGCGATGCAAAAACTATAAGCAAACGTTGTCATGTCTCTTTCAGAATTTTCCCCGACAAAAAAGCATCTGTCAAGTGCAACATTAACGCCATCAACCCCTAGTTGCGCTTTGGCCACCAAGCGGCATGCCTACGGACATACCACGGACAGCGGAGCAGCCAAACCAACAACAAACCGACCAGCAACGTGGCAGCTGACACCACGCCCGCAATCACACGCACATCTTTTGCCGCATCATCCTCCGCGGGAATCTCTTCGGGAATGGCGGAACGTAATGCCGAAACCAACAGACGATGCGTATTCACACCGTACGGAGTGCATGTCATCAACGTGACCCGATCCTCGCCAGAGGTAATCTTCAATTGCGATGTGTCGTTAGGTTCGATTTCGGTAATACGATCCACCATATAGCCAAGCGCATGGCCCATCACATCGATATAGAAGTAATCACCAACCCGTATCTCATCCAAACGCGTAAACATTGAGGCTTCAACCAAACCCCGATGTCCGGTAATCACCGCATGCGTATCCTTGCCACCCACCGGCAGACTACTGCCATACAAATGCCCCGCACCGGACGCAAGCGTCTGCTCCGACGTGCCATGGTAAATCGGCAAATCCACAGAAATCTTTGGAATGCGGATGGAACCCATCACGCCATCGCCAGTATCCAGCAAACGCTGGTATTCCGCGTCTTTGGAGCTAGCGGAATCCTTGTTACCATCGCCAGTGGCGTCTGCGCCCGTCGAGCTGGAACCGGAACCGTCGCTGGAGTCGGACTGATTGTTGTTGTACAACTCGGCGAGCGGATCCTCAGCCTCGCCAATCACCGGCTGCCCCGATTCGGCGAGACGCTTGTTGTACGCCCCAGCTGCGGCGAATGCCTCGTCGGCCTGCGGATACGGCCAGCCCGCGACGCTCTGCTCGGAACGGGCGGACGTGCTCGCCAGCTTTTGCGCGGACTGGTATTGCAGCACTTTCGGGAAAAAACCAATGCCGATTGCGGAGAAAATCAGCACCGCCGCAAGCACACGCAGGGCAATGGATCTACCCACGTCGGCGCGACGCTCGCGAATCTCTTCGGACACATCGGTCGCCTCGGCGAACGTCGGCGGAACGTAGGTGCGCGTGTTGCGCGTGGTGTCGTGCGAACCGCGCGAGCCGTCGTTGCCATCGTGCGAATCGCCATAAAAATCGTCGGCGCGTAAGTCCTTAATTTGCTGAGGACCGTCGCTTCTCGACCCGCCGCGCGCGCTCCCATGCGGAAAAACTGCCATCAGTCTTGCCCCCTTGAACTGCCAGCCATAGGGAACATTATATTGCACTCCGCCCGCGTGCCTTCTTCCCTAACGATTCCGATAATGTCGGTCGAACTTGGACGGTCTCCGGCCACAGCTCTGAGCGAACCACGTTTTACGCAAATCATGGGTTAGGACTTACGCAAATCGTGGGTTAGCCCCAGCAAAACCCTTGCAGGAGGCCGAAATTGGCATTTTTGCCAAGAGCATCTCTAACCGAGTCTGCCCATGGTCAAACCGATGGGCCTATCTGGCTTATAGATGGCGGATTTGGGGCTTTGCGGAAAGGTATTTCGCTTATAGATGGCGGGTGCTAGACGAGAATAGGCGGTTCGGGGGTATGATTTACACCCCCGAACTGGCAAATGGGGCGAACCACCCGCCATCTATAAGCTAGATAGCATAAGTCAGGCCTCAGCGGAGGCAGGATTGGGCCCGACTTCCTTGTCCAGCTTGTTGCGCAACCTCACCACATCGCGCTCGAGCTCGTCGATACGACGAGCCTGCTGCCTGATAATAATGCCGGCCGTATCACCGTCGAACAGTCCGAGAGACAACGGATGAACGTCATTCGACGCAGCCGTTGCGGCAGGCTTCGGCTCAGTGGCCGTATTGGCGATGTCTTCAAGACTCCGCCTCGTCGCCAACGCACGCTTATACCGCGCCGCAAGCTGCGCTATGATCTCACCATCGGTCATGGTGTCGCTGCCGCTCACCGACTTGATGGCCGCATCCTTCCACCGCGCCACACTGCGCTCGATACGCTTGTAACCAACCAATTCCGGCGGCAGACCCGCTTCGCGGAAGATCTTGGTGGGCGACTCCCCCGCAAGATATCGGATGGTGCACACCTGTCTGAATGTGTCGGAATAGGTGATACGATCACGAGTCACATTGGAAACAGCCGGCAATCCACGCAACAGCTGAATCTCCTCGTCACTGAATGCTCCCCCACTGCGCATCGCAATACCTCCCATTGATGCTTCGTTGCTTTCTTTTGCGGATGTGCCTGCGATTCTATGGCCCTCCTTCCGTGCAATACCCCCACTTCACTCCCCTGACTAACAGCCCCCATAACGGTTCACGTTTCCAGATTCCGTTTGTTGCAACACATCCCACCGAAACTCCTTATACCCTCGAAAAACGCAATGTCCACCCACGTCGGGTGGCACGTCCAAAGCAACGTAATATGGCGCAATCCAAGCAATCCCACATGAAATACAGAGCAATACAAAAAAGGCCGACCCATAATGGGTCGACCTTAAATCACTCCGAATTGGCGTTCTTAACGAACGCCGTCAGAGATGGGCGATCAGGCCTCGGCGTTCTGACGAGACTTGATGGCGATGGTCACGCCAGCGCCAGCCACGAGCAGAGCCACAACGGTGAACAGCATGGTTCCCGCAGCGCCGGTGAGTGGCAGCTGAGTGATGGACTTGATGTTCTTCACGGTCTTTTCAGACGTGTTGACCAAGCCAAAAGCATCCTCATCGAAAGTGGCATTGCCATTCTTGTCAATGGTGACAGTGAACGACGGCAAGAAAGTGTTCATATAACCCTGCGGTGCCTGAGTCTCCGTAACCGTGTAAGTACCTGCCTTCAAGCCAGAGAAGGTGACGTTACCGTTGCCGCCAGAAGTCTGAGTCGTGCCGTATTCCTGACCATTCACGGTCGGAAGCATACCAGTCTGGTTGTCAGCAACAGACAGCTTAAAGGTTGCGCCTGCAAGGGCTTTACCATCGTTATCCCGCTTCTCAAAGTTGAAAGAGAACAGCTTAGTAGTTACGGTGTCATAACTACCGTCATTCTTAACCAGCTTGTTGCTCACGCCGTTGCCCGTGGCTTCGGAGTTCACCACAGCCTTGTAAGTAACAACAATGGTTTTACCGGCAAGTTCAGCGAGCTTTGCAGGAATCACCGTAACAGTGAACTCATTAGTACCGTTACCCTTATAATCGGACAAGCTGCTGAAATCAGTAGTGAAGTAATCCGCGAAAACAACAGAATTCCCATCAACGGTTGCGCTGAAAGAATCAGCCTTGACAGTCAGGCCAACGCTTGGAATATCGTGGAAAACAAACGCTTCCGGCTTCGGGTTAGCCACATGACCCGTCAGGGTATAGGTCAGGGTCTCACCGACAGAAACACTCGTCGCGGAGACAGTCTTGCTAGGCTCTTTGACGGCAGAATTCTTGAAATTCACCGTAGTGTCCTTCGTCGGATTAGTGAGCACACCATCCTTGACTTCTCCAGAAGAGACAATCATTGGAACAGCCTTGGTGACGCCAGCAGTCGCATCGGTGTTATCCACGACGAGATAGATACCAGCTGGCAGCGTAACCGTAGCCGAAGTGCCAGTCACAGTGAATTCCGGAGCTGGGGTGACAGCAGCCAGATTCTGCTGCTGGGCCAATGCTTCAGCAAACTTACGAGTATTTCCTTCAGCCCACGGACGAGTAAGCGACTGATCAAGCTTGCCGTCAGCTAGAGCCTTAGCAAGATTGTCGATGTCGGTCTTGTTGTAATCAGTGCCTAACGCCGTTCCCAATGCAGCATCCACTTGGGTCTTGTTAGCCGCGTAGGTCTGAACACCGTATCCGGCAGAATCGTCAGTACCATACTTGACGTAATCGCCAATCTTGTAGAAATTCAGCGTACGATTAGTCAGCTGAGCCGCATCATCAGCGGTGAACGTGAACGTTGCGTTGTCCGTTACCGTAGCGCCATCAGCCTGTGCGCTGGCTGCGCCCAGGACCATGCCACCCAGCAGCGTCGCCGCGGCGGCGATGCCGGCGAAAAGTTTCCTCATCTTCATGAGAATCCTCTCTTCCTTATTGTTTGATTACTTGTTTTTGCAATCGCGGGAGGCGGGAACCCAACTTGCTCCCGCGATCCGCAAATTTTGATTTGCCGACCGGAATGCCCTCAAGCTGGTAGGCATTCCGGCCTCACACAGCAACTCAGACGAGTCGCTTCTTGTTATTCCAAATTTCGGCAGCGCCGATAAGCAGCACCGCGAGTCCGCCGATCACGCCACCGACCAGTAGCCACTGGCGTCCCGTCGCACCACCCGTCAACGGCAGCGCCGACACCGCGACATATCGGTTGGTGAAGGTGACAGGTTCAGTAGCAGCACTTTGCGATTCGGGAACTGCTGCACCGTTGTCATCCAGCACCTTGGTCACGGACTTCACGGAAGCCTTCCACTCTCCGTTGGAGTCCTTCGCGACAGTCACGACAACCTCATACTTCGCCTGCGAATAATGCAATGAAGCGATAGAGCCCTTGACCTCCGTCACGTAATACGTGTAAGAGGCATCGCCAGCGTTGTAAGTGATGTTGCCGAAGGACGCGGTATGGCTGCCCGAATCGGAGTTCACCTTCACCGTACAAGGTTGATCGGCTTCGCACTTATCCGGCAACGGCGCATTGCCCTTCGCCGCCAGAGTGAAATCGAACGTGTCGGAGGTCTTCCACTCGCGTCCGGCCAGGTCCTTCTTCACCGAAATCGCGTTCTCCAGGGCAACCGTCTTCAACGTGTTAGTGATGGTCGCGTTCAACGTGCCCGCATCGGCATTGGAAGACCACACCATCTGCTTGGTCAAGTCGACATTGTTTCCCGTATAGGAGACGTCATATCGGTCATCACCAGAGATTTCCGCCACGGAATACGTGTATCCAGGAACCAGGTTGTCGACAGTCGTCTGCCAACCATTGCCCTTATTCAGCGTGATTACGCCACCGACGTCCTCCAGCTGAGCATTGGAATCGCCGCTCTTCTTACGCTGCAACTGCACCGTAACGGAACCGTCATCATGCTTGCTCGCACCATCCGACCATTGCTTGACGATCTTGATCTTGCCGAGCTTCACCTGCACCACAGGATGCGGATACTCGACTTCAGTCGGTGCGCATGACGTAGTTCCATTAACCTCGGTAAGCACGCAATAGTTCAATCGCGCGTCCACATTGGAATAGAATCCCGGCTGGCCCGCAGATGCGGTGCCAGTATTCGGCTCTCCCACATTCGGGTATTGCTGGTTGCCGGCATAAGTGGCATAGGCGGCATCGCTTGGCTTGACCTTGAAGGATACGTCGATGCTGTCGGCTTTCTCAGTAACGATACCGTCTGTGCCGTTAAACGTCACCGTCACCGTGCGATTGCCAGATTGATCGACACCGTACGTGGCCGTATATCCGCCCGTCAGCGCCTTATTGCCGTTTTTCACCGTCACATACTGTGTGATATCGACACCGTCGGCCACGCCAGCGAAATCGACCGGGTCGACCCACTGGGACAAGGTGTCAGTGATGGAGGAGACCTTGATCTTCGCGGATGAGGTGATGCTGGAATAGATCTGGCCGAATGCTTGCGTCAGATTCTCAGCATTCGTGCCATCGAATTCCTTACCGTTCACTGCCTTGGCTTCACGGGCGAAATCGGACATTCTATTGGCGTCAGTCGAAGCCTTCACCACATAAAGCGAAACATTACTCTCCCGCCTGTTGGCCTCGGCCAGAGCGGCAGCATAGTTGTAACCGTAGTAATTATCACTACCCTCGGTACCTGCACCATGCACACCCTGAGGTGTAGTACGCCAATCATCATCAGGATTGCACCTTTTTTTGCTGCACCCAATCGGATAATTGGATATACGGAACGTCGGATTGCCATCGGACAAGAAAATGATGTGCTTCTTCACGCCCGTGCGTCCTTGCAGATCATTCGCCTGCTTAAGCGCAGCCTCCCAGTTGGTTCCACCATCAGGTTTGCTGGACACAGCTGTTTTAATCTTGCTGACAGATGTGGTGAAGCTCTGCTTAGTCGAGGCCTTGTCGCTGAATGTCACAACCGCCATTTGGACTTGTTGAGATTCCGATAATTTGGAATTCGCCTCGGTCAGTAATTTCTCAGCAAGCTTATTTGCCGCGTTCTTCGCGTTAGTATCACGATTGTCGTTTTTATCCTGCATACTGCCGGACTTATCCATAACCAGCACAATGTCGGCTGGCGTGACGGTAGTGGTTTCGGAAGAAGCGCTATCACCCGAAGCATTCAAATGCAACTCGTACTGGTCGCCATCACCATCGACCTTTTCGATGGTCTTATTGTTTTGTGGCTTCACATTGGAATTGATAACAGTCACATGGCTGGTATCGCTCACCTTGAAAGAATGGGTTTCCGCATAGGAACCACCATTTCCATCGTTGTGCTGCGACAACGCCTCACCATTCGCGGAAACAGTGTATTTGCCGGAATTCAGCTCACGCACCGAATAGGTTGTGTCATCAGAGAAATCATTGGATTGCACACGAGCAAATTGGCCTTTGGCCAAAGTGATCACACCGTTCGAACCGGTGTTCAAACCAGAGCTGACAACCTGATTGGTGGACGCATCGTAAACGCTGTATTTGCCTTCATATGGCGTTTGCGAGCCATTGGCGAACAGCTGGAATTGGAACTGTTGATCGGCTGGAATAGTGCCCAATGTCTGCTTTTCAATGTCAATGGCCTTGGACGGCTTCACCGGCAAATTGAAGCTGATCTTGCAGTTGGATCCGCCGTCGCCGCGTTCCAGATAGAAGAAGCTCAAATGATGGGTTTTATATGCAGCGGAATCCCAGTTCTTGCCCGCATTACTGAATGCCTGGTTAATTGTCGTCGCGCGATCCGAACCATAACTTTGATTTCGATCATACGTGATATTCCCAGTAGCAAAATCAATCGTTCCGCGTATCGCCTGATGGATACCGCCCAAGTCAAGCACCAGCACACCATCGATGAACACCCACACATCGTCGTCACCGGTGAAATCAAACACCATGTTCTGATTGTTGACTTTGCCATCTTTAGGCATATAGAAATCGGCCCCAAGGTTCATGCCGAACGAATACCTATTGGCGTCGCTGTCATTGCCAAACGGCGTGAATAACGGGTCACGATTCCCGCTCTGGGTCTGCTTGGTCAATTCGAATCGTTTGCTATTGCGGTTATATTTCGCATATTTCGACGCCGCATCGAAACTGTAATTCCCTTGACCATCCGGAGTCAGCAAACCACCTTCCGGCATGTAATTAGTCACAGCATTATCAAACGCACCACCGAAGAGATAATCCAGCGATCCGTTGCCATCCGCCATGGTCGGATAATCGTTAGTCAGCAGAGGCTTCACAATGCCCGCGTACGCACCTTTGCCATCTTGAACATAGCGGTTATAGCCGGTTTCGTTTCTTCCGCTCATAAAATGCAACGCATGATTATTGTTGATGGAGCTGCGATTGTAATCATGCAGACCAATGCTGATACCATTCTGCTGCTCAACAGTGGCATTGACGTCATCGGCTAGTGCGGCAGAAGTGGTGGCGTAGCCCATGCCACCAAGCATGGCGACCGCGGCTACCGCAGCTACGATTCGCTTGGCAAAGTTCCCCTTTGGCTTTGGCTCAGATTCATGTACATGCCTCATGTGCATTGTCCCCTTAATACCGCGCTTCAACGCGGTTTCCGTCTCTAACACCGTCCGCGCATCACGCACCGGCACATGCCATGTCCAGTACGGATACACTTCCGGCGCTCCAATCTTGAATGTAGGAGAAAAGACGTCGGGAGATGCACACCCTAAGTGCGGGAAAGTCGAGGTATTATACCATCGTCAACCGTTGCAATCGCAACGTTTCACAATATGGGTGATACCCGAATAAAAAAGCCGGCAGGGGGCATCGGCAAACAGCGGTCGTTAGCCACGCTTCGGCCACCAAGCCGCATGCCTACGGATATGCCACGGTCGCCCGCGCAACCATGCCAGCAGCAGACCGAGCAGCAACGTGACCACCGCGGCCGTGGTCGCAATCGTTCGCGCATCCTTCGCCGCATCATGCTCCGCCGGTACCACGTCGGGAATCGGCGAGCGCACCGCAGAAACCAACAGTCGATGCGTATTAACGCCGTACGGGGTGCACGTCATCAACGTCACCCGGTCTTCGCTGGGAACGATCTTCAGCTTCGACGTATCGTTCGGCTCGATCACGGAAATACGGTCCACCCGGTAGCCGAGCGTGCGGCCCATCACTTCGATGTAGAAGTAGTCGCCGACGCGCATCTCATCCAATCGGGTGAACATCATCGCGTCCACAAGCCCGCGATGCCCGGTGATTACGGCATGCGTGTTCTTGCCGCCCACCGGCAGACTACTGCCATACAAATGCCCCGCACCGGACGCGAGTGCCGACTGCGACGTGCCATGGTAGATCGGCAGTTTCACGGAGATTTTCGGAATACGGATGGTGCCCATCACCCCGCTGCCGGAATCCAGCAGGCTTTGATATTCCGTATCTTTGGCGCTGGCGCTGTCTGATTCGTTGGAACCGGATTCGCTGGACCGCGAACTGCCCTGCACCTGGGAGAACGGGTCTTTCGCTTCGCCGAGAATCGGCTGCCCCGATGTGGCAAGCCGTTCGTTGTATTCCTTGGCCGCTGCGATTGCGTCGTCCGCTTGCGGATACGGCCAGCCCGCAACCGCACGTGCGGATTGGTCCGACGTGTTCGACAGTTCGTGTGCCGACCGGTATTGCAGCATCGTCGGGAATCCGCCGATACAGATTGCGATGACGATCAGCAGTGCCGCGGAGACACGCATGGCGACGGTTTTCCTACGACGGCCACGCCGTCTGCGCATGTCGTCGGAAACGTCGATTATCTCGTTGAAAGACGGTTCTGCGCCTTCCGTACGTTCCATGTTTTTCATACGTTTCGCACGCATCACTGGATGAACTTCCGCAGCACGCGTTCCAGCTCGTCGATACGCAACGCCTGCTTGGCTATCAGCATGTCGCATTTGTTGATGGTCAGCTGTGCCTGTGCAAGTTTCGACAGCATATCCTGCGATGCGCGCGATTCCTGCAACTTGTCCGAGCCTTGCGATTGCACGCCGTTGCTTCCCGACGCGCCAACGTTTCTCGTCGCGACGTCGCTTCCCGACGTCCCTGCCGCGCCAGCGCCATAAAGATCCACCACGGACTGATCCACATCGTCTCCGCGCAGTTCGATGGCTTCCAGCTCGTCATCACAATCCTGCATGTAATGGTTCGTATGTTCGTTCCTGCGCTTGTTCCGCTCCTCCTGCTGCTTCCAGCGCGCGATGCACCGTTCCACGCGCTTGTAGCCGATCAGCTTGGGGTCGAGACCCGCCTCCCGAAAGATGGCCGACGGCGATTCGCCCGCGTTGTACCGGCACATGACCTCGACCTTAAAGCGATCGGTATACCGGATATGGGATGGGCTCACGCTTTTGACCGCTGGCAGGCTGGCCAGATACGCACGCTCCTTTGCTGTGAATTTGCCATCAATCATTTTTTACACCCCCTAAATCGCCTAAACAGCTCGATTCAGCATCATATCGGGCTCTTTCCATTAACACCCTCGTTAAAACCCTCGAACGAAAGACCCATCCCCTTCAACGAAAAGAGGGGGCCAACCTTCAAACAAAACAGTCCCGCCATTTTCCACGGATAATAAAAGCTCATAGACCCCCCCCCCATAAAATTAACAAAAACTTAACCTCACCCCCAGCGCGTCATGGGGGTCACCGCGTATCCGAGCACCGTCACGCAGACTCACTAGGCTGGAAACATGACGCAAGAGCTCGTTTCATTAACCATCATCATGGCGGTGGCGGCCGTCAGCCCAATCGTGGCGCAGCTGATCCCGGGCAAGTTCATTCCGCAAACCGTGCTGCTGCTCGCCGCCGGAACCGCGCTCGGCCCGTACGGACTAGGCGTGATCGAAGTAAACGACGCCGTGAAACTCTTGAACGAGCTCGGCATGGCGTTCCTGTTCCTGCTCGCCGGCTACGAAATCGACCCCAAACGACTCGCCGGACATCAAGGCAAAGTCGGACTGCTTACATGGGGAATCACGCTAGGCCTCGCCTGGCTGGTTGTGACATTCCTTCCGTTCTTCACCAAGCAAGGCATCAACGGCGTGGCCACGGTAATCGCACTCACCACCACCGCGCTCGGCACGCTCATGCCGATTCTCAAGGAACGCAACCTCGAAGGCACCCCCATCGGCGACGCCA
>ENA-ORTW01002509-ORTW01002509.1-human-gut-metagenome-genome-assembly--contig:-NODE-2509-length-16997-cov-3.599398_pt1 | contig 16997 bp, 9 predicted proteins | sample MGYA00242072_ERZ509193 | MGnify/ENA primary metagenome ERZ509193 (study PRJEB26280, sample SAMEA2338813) | human gut metagenome | biome: human gut; feature: human-associated habitat; material: faeces... | reverse complement strand
TGCCTGAAATCGCCGCGGCCGGCTACACCTCCGTGCAAACCGAGCCGATGAGCAAAATCAAGGAAGTCGCCGCCAACGGCAAGAAGTTCACCGAAAACTGGTATTACGTGTACCAGCCGGCGAACACCTCCATCGGCAACTTCGTGGTCGGCAGCGAAGACGATCTGAAGGAAATGACCGCCACTGCACACAAGTACGGCGTGCGCGTAATCGTAGACGTGGTAGCCAACCACTTCACCTCCGACTGGAGCGCCATCGACTCCGATTGGCAGAACAAAGACTACTTCCACTCCCGTTCCAACTGCGGCGGTAACGACGGCGACCAGATCAACTATTCCAGCCGCCGCGATGTGACCCAGTGCCACCTGCTTGGCCTGTGGGACCTGAACACGCAGAACCAGTATGTGGCCGACCGCATGCAGGACTTCCTGAAGACCGCAGTCGCGGACGGCGTTGACGGCTTCCGCTTCGATGCCGCCAAGCACGTCGAACTGCCGACCGAAGTGTTCGACAACAAGACCTCCAACTATTGGAACACCATTTTGAACAATGGTTCGCAGTTCCAGTACGGTGAAGTGCTGCAGGGCGATTCCGGCCTCGACTACAAGGCCTATGCGGACCTGTTCGCCAACAATTCCTCCGACGGCGGCGGCAACACCGCATCCAACTATGGCAAGTCCGTGCGCGCGGCCATCAGCTCAGGCAATCTGAGCACCAAGATGGTGCAGAACATCGATACCGGCGGCGCCAAGGAAGACCAGCTCGTCACTTGGGTGGAGTCGCATGACAACTATGCCAATGGCGACAAGGAATCCACGTATCTGACCAATGATCAGATCGTATTCGGCTGGGCGATCGTGGGCTCCCGCAAGGCCGGCGCACCGCTGTACTTCAACCGTCCGGTCGGCTCTGGCGGAACCAATGCACAATTCGCCGAGCAGTCCCAGCTGGGTGATGCGGGCGACGACATGTGGAAGAACAAGTCGGTCGTGGCCGTCAACCACTTCCGTAACGCCATGGACGGCAAGAGCGAATATCTGCAGAACTGCGGCTCCGATCAGAACAACGCCAACAAGTCCTGCCTGATGATCGAACGCTTCACCAAGGACGGCACCGCCAACGATGGCGTGGTAATCGCCAACATGGGCGGCGACCAGAGCCTCGCCGGCATGAGCACCAACCTTGACGACGGCGTGTATCCGGATGAAGTCAACGGCGGAAGCATCACCGTTTCCGGCGGCAAGATCACCTCCGGCACCGCCAAGGGCAACGCGGTCAGCGCCTACTATCTGAAGGCCGAAGCCAAGCCGTACGTTTCCGCGGAACCGTCTTCCGCAACATTCAGCGGAAGCGGCGTTGACGTGACCCTGCGCGCAAGCAAGGCCGAAAACCTCAAGTACACGACCTCCGAAGGCAAGTCCGGCACCTTCAAGAACGGTGACGTCATCACCGTGGGCAGCTCCATCTCCGTGGGCGAGTCCGTAACCGTGACCGTGACCGGCACAAGCACGGAAGACGGATCCAAACTCACCGGAAAAACCACGGTGACCAAGACGGAAGTCGCCAAACAGAACCTCGCCTCGCGATATGGCACGAACAAAGTCGGCTTCGGCGTGAAGAAAACCATCAGCTTCAATGCCGGAAAAGGCGCGAGCATCTCCGATTGGGACAGCTCCATGCTGATCGCACAGGGCGCAGCCAACGACGATCCGCGCGTCTACCGACCGAATTCCATGTATGAGGTGCCGATCGATCTGTATGCACTGTATGGTGCCTACGATGACGACAATCTGTACCTCATGTGGGAAATGACCAACGTGCAAGACGTGGTCGACACCGGCGACGATTATCCGCTCAGCCAAGGCCACCTGTGGCAGACGCAGAATCTGCCGTTCCACATCGCCATCGACACGAAGGACGAAAGCACCCGAGTGGGCAAGGACGGCGGACTTTCCACCGGCGGAACCCTGTGGGCTTCCGGCATCAAGTGGAGCGGTGAGCAGAACGTCAACAAGGTCGTGACGATTTCCACCAACGGTTCCAACGGTCCGTGGATCTACAAGGGCGACGCTACAGGTCTTGATTCCAACGCCGAATATGGTCCGGCAGCCAACGCCAAGACCAACACCAAGGCTTCCGGCGTCAAGTTCGGTTACGGCAACGGCATCCTGAGCAGCCAGGTGATCGGCATCAACGGCGGCTGGGGTGAAAGCAACGGTCGAGTGGTCGGCGACATGAGCGCCGACAAGGAAGGCTCCGCACAGTGGGTCAACTTCAACGATCTGGGCCACAACTCCGCAGGCATGGACGATCACTACGAGATCGCCATTCCGCTGAGCGAACTCGGCACCACCGCGGACCATATCGAAAAGTACGGTCTCGGCGTTGAACTGGCAGCCACCTTCGGCCTTTCCGCAATGGATTCGCTGCCGTATGACATGGCGATGAACGACAATGCCGATCTGCCGGACACCTCCTCTCAGGTCAACAACTCCTACGAGAAGTCCGACGAAGACACGTTCACCGTTGCCATGGCCAACATCGGTGGCCATGAAGATCCGACTCCGGTGACCAGCGTGAAGATCAACGGTGGCAGCTACACCACTGATCTTTCCAATGGCGCCGTTGCGAAAAAGCTGACCGCCACCACCGATCCGGCTGGTTCGTCCGTGAGCTGGAGCTCCTCCAACACGGCCGTCGCCACGGTTTCCGCCAACGGTACGGTCACGCCGAAGAAGGCCGGTACCACGACCATCACCGCAAAGTCCGGTTCCCAGAGCGATTCGATCACCGTTACGGTGACCGGCACGCTTCCGACACCGCCGGTGGCGAAGAACACCATCTATGCGACCAAGCCTTCCGGTTGGAGCAAGATGTACGCGTACGTGTACACCGGCGACGGAGCGACCGCGAAGAACAACGCGGCCTGGCCGGGCGTCGAGATGGTGGCTGCCGACAACTGCGACCAGACCGGTTACCAGTACGAGGTGCCTGATTCGCTCGCGTCCGGCGCGAAGGTGATTTTCAACGACGGTGGCAGCCAGCAGTATCCGGGCTCCCGGCAGCCGGGCATCGACTACAACGGCGGCACCGTAACGTGGGATGGTTCGTCTGCTTCGTTGAAGGCCGTGGATTGCACCGTGGTGGTGCCTCCTGACGACGACAAGAACGTGCAGATCACGTTCAAGGCGACCGGCGTTGACCTGAAGTCCGGCGAGAGGGCCTACGTGGTCGGTGACTGGGGCCAAGGCAAGGGCAAGACCTGGAACCGCGCCGGTGGCGTCGAGCTCACTACCGTGGGCGGCGAACTGACCGGAACCGCGACCGTGGCCAAGGGCCAGTCCATGACCATGCGCCTGATCAAGGTTTCCGCTGACGGCAAGACCACGTGGGATCCATCCACCGACCGCAAGACCACCGCCGACAAGGCCAAGACCCTCACCCTCAAGTGGGATGAGCGCCAGGTTTCGCAAAGCGTGGACGTGACCATCAACGCGGCCGCCGACTTGAAGAGCGGCGAAAGCCTGTACGCGGTAGGCGACTGGGGTCAGGACGGCAAGACCTGGACCCGCGCCTCCGGCATCCGCCTGACCGCCACGGGAGCCGACGGCGTCTACTCCGGCACCGCGAACGTGAAGACCGGCAAGTCCATGACCTTCCGCCTGATCAAGGTCGACGCGAACGGCAAGACCACGTGGGATCCGACCACCGACCGCAAGACCACCGCCGACAAGGCCAAGACCGTCGGCGTGGCCTGGGATGTGAACACCGTGAACGAGGACGGCACCGTGCCGGTAACGTTCGCAATCACCGGTGACGGCGTCTCGAACGGCAAGCTCACCATCCAGAAGGGCCAGCTCGCGAACCTCTCCGTGAAGGGCGCCACGGGTGATCCCGACATGTGGTGGAGCGACGGCGCGGCAGTGGCGGTTTCCGGAACCGGTGTCGTGTACGGCGTCGAGACGGGAACCGCAAAGGTGAATGTGAAGGCCGCGGGCAAGACCGCAACCATCACCATCACCGTCAAATAAGGAATCAAACGGATTTCATAAAGCCATACATCCACCGGTCTGACCGGTAGATCTCAGGGGCGTGCGATTTCAATATGTGATATTGGAGTCGTGCGCCCTGTTTTTCATAATCGTTTGCAATGATCTGCAAACGTTTTTTCTTGTAATCCCAACATGATGGCAGCGAAACGCCGAAGTAGTAATGAAACAGTTGTGACGAGATTTTCAATATTTATGAAAGAGGCGATCCTGAAATTGCCATATCGGGGGTGTTGGATGGCGTGTGTGGGGTGTGATTAAAGCTTTAAATCAGTTCGTTTTCACGTCGTGTATGCAAACGTCTGCAATCTCTTGCAAAACATGATAATTTGTAAAATAATCTTGAAAAAGCTTGAAAAATGGGGTTTGTAAAACAGGAGTGTCTGACGTTTGGTGAAATCTAGATGAACTGTTGAGATAAAATGAAAACGTATGCTGTACCCTCCAGACAAGGGGGAGGGTGAAGTATAAGGGCGTGCTTTGGCAGTAGTGCGCGTCCGGTATAGAAGGGATGACAGTGATGGCGGACTCCGACATCACGGTGGCCGTGGCCACGCATAAGGCGTACCGTATGCCGATCGACGGCGTATATATGCCGTTGCAGGTCGGTAGGGCGTTGCATCCGAACGTCGATTTGGGTATGACGTGCGACAACACCGGCGATAATATTTCGCAGTTGAACGCACAATATTCCGAACTGACCGGACTGTATTGGATGTGGAAAAACTGCGATGCCGACTATCAGGGATTGGTGCACTACCGCCGTCATTTTGCCAAAAATGACAGTGCGAAACGCCACGGAGACGAAAACGAACGCTTCAGCTGCATCGCAGGAAAACAAGACTATGCGCGTCTGCTCGATACGTGCGAAATCATTGTGCCGGAACGACGCAACTACTATATCGAAACCGTATATTCACATTACGAGCACACCATGCAGGAAGGCCAGCTCGATGCGACACGAAGCATTATCGCGCAAACCAATTCCGACTACCTCGACGCATTCGACGCGCAAATGAACAAAACCTCGGCGCACCTGTTCAACATGTTCGTGATGCGCAAAGACCTCATCAACGAATACTGCTCGTGGATGTTTCCCATCATCGGAGAACTGGCCAAGCATATCGATTCAAGCTCATACAGCGTCTTCGAAATGCGATTTCCCGGACGCATCAGCGAAATCCTCTTCGATGTATGGCTGGAAACCAACCATTACCCGTACGTCGAAATGCCTATCATCAGCCCCGAACCAGTGGACTGGATCAAAAAGGGGTCCGGTTTCCTTATGGCGAAATTCGTAGGCAAAAAGTACGTGAAAAGCTGCTGAAAACAGGTCTTATGGCAGTTTCGACCCAACCCCTCATCAGCGTGATAGTGCCGGTCTACAACGTGGAACGGTATCTCGACCAATGCGTGGAAAGTCTTATCGGGCAAACCTACGAACGATTGGAAATCATACTGGTCGACGACGGATCCACCGATTCCTCCTGCGAACAGTGCAATGCTTGGGCGAATCGTGACAACCGCATTCGTGCGGTGCGCCAATGCAATGCCGGCTTGGCGGCGGCCCGTAACACCGGGCTCGACCTTGCCAAAGGCGAATACATCGGATTCGTGGATTCCGACGATTACGTGCTTCCCGATATGTTCGGCACGTTGCTGCACAATCTGCAGGAATCCGACGCCGACCTGTCGATCATCTCGTACGAACGGGAAAACCCTGACGGCAGCACCTACTGCAACGCTTTTCCCGACAAGAAAATCGTCATGACCTCGCAGGAAGCATTCGCCTATGTGAATCAGCATGGCTACTTTTATGTGACCGCGTGGGACAAACTCGCCAAAAAAGAACTCTTCGATAACCTGCGCTACCCGCTCGACGCCGTCTATGCGGAAGATTCGCCGGTCACCTACCAGCTGCTCGACAAGGCGGATCGCATCGTATATGATTCCACGCCGCTGTACCGTTACAGAATGTCGGAAAACAGTCAGTCGCATGGCATCACCGACAAATTCGCACAATCCACCGGAGCCATGCTCGACTTGGTGCGAACCAAATATCCGCATGTTGAAGCATATGCCGCATATGGGCATCTCGAATCCATTGTCGGTACCTGCAATCGCATCATGCTCGCGCATCAACGCAAGCAATGGGCGCAATTCGAACGGTATGCGCGTACGGAATTGCGCGAATTGCTGCCAATGGTGGAACGCAAGGGAATCATTGGGAAAAGTCAACTGCTGCAATGGAAACTCCTAGCCACCTTTCCGACGCTGTACGGCATGATGTACGCGCTGTACAAGCGACGGCATCCGGAAATCGCATCACATTAGGCATGGTGATGAGATGACCTCGACCATACTGTTCTTGACATTGCTGGCATTGCTGGTGCTGCTGATAGTGGCATATCGCGGGGATTTCGCGGAACCATCCATACTATTCGTGGTCGGATTCACGCTCGCGGTATTCAATGGACTCACCAATTACCGGACCTGGGATTTCGACCTGTCGATGCAAACCTGCTTCGTGGTTGGATTCGGCACGTTCGCATTCGCATTGACGGCTTACGGTGTGAAGGTGTTTTTCCGCAGCTGCGTCGGACATCGGACAGCACATCGGGAATACGGTGAGCCGCAAGATATCGTTCTGCCGATGTGGGTGTACGTTGGCGGCCTGCTGTTCACCGGTTTGGCATTGCTGATCGTGTCACGGCAGATAATCTCATTGACACTGCCCTACGGGGGAGACGGCTCTCTGGACAAAGCCATCGGCTTGTATGACAAACTCAACAAATTCAGCACCAAAGGCGTGGCCCTCTCTGGAATTCCCTCGCTACTGCATCTGGCGACCAACGCCATGGCCTATGCGTGGCTGTTTCTCGCCATGCGCAGCGTGGTGGTCCGTTCGTTGCACAACGATTATCTTGCGGTCATCAATGTGTTGGCGGCCGTTCCGATGACGTTGATTTCCGGCGGACGCAATAGCCTCATTCAGCTTGGCGTTGCCGCATGGACATACTGGGCGTTGTTCCGCAGGCAGAACAACCGTTGGAAAGGCATGCGGCTCGGCTTCCGCACTGTGTTGAAATTCGTGGCCATCGCGCTCGTGGGATTGGCTTCGTTCAAGCCACTGCTGTCGCTGATGGGACGCAAGGCGGGCGACTCGACCATGTACGAATACCTGTCCATCTACATTGGAGCGCCGATAAAAAACCTAGACGCGTATCTCACGAACTCCATGTCGCCTTCGTTGGCGGTCAAATCCACGCAATGGGGAGACATGACATTGGCTTCCACCCGGGCCTCGTTCCCCCAGATATTCGGCAAAACCGTGCTTGACTGGATGCAATGGCAACCCTTCCAACGGTATGGCGAGCGCAGTCTTGGCAACGTATTCACCACATATTACGCATTCATTTTCGACTGGGGCATCGCGGGTGCGATGCTTGCCATCGTGCTGATCGCCGCACTTTCTCAGCTTTGCTATGAAAGCGCGGTTTTCGCATTGCAATACGGCAAGGCGGGCATTCCCATATCGATGATGCTGTACGGTGCCATCGGCTATTGCTGTGCGTTCAGCTTTTTCTCCAACCGTTGGATGTCAACCATGTTCAACCAGATCATGCTCAGAAACATCATTATTTGGGTGGTGCTGATATTCTTCGTGAACTCCGTGCGCATACGCAAACGCGCCTTCGCCAAGCGGGTGGTGCTTTATGCCTGAACGTCAGCCGACCAAGCCGGTCGGGCAGCCGTCCAGCAAGCCGGCCAAGCATCCAACCGACGTGCGTATTCGATCCGTGAAATTCAACGTGCTGATGAACATGATCGTCACCACGTCGTCAGTGATCTTCCCGCTCATCACCGTGCCATACGTGTCGCGCGTGCTTTCCACCGGTGGCACCGGGCATGTGGCGTTCGCTCAATCCGTGGCCTCATACTTTTCGCTGGTGGCCCTCCTGGGCGTTACCTACTACGGAGTGCGTGTCTGCGCTCGCGTACGCGACGACCGCGCGGAACTATCGCGCACGGTGCTGGAATTGCTGGTTATTCTGGCATGCTCCACCACCATGGTGTTCGCGGTCTACCTGGCGTGCCTGTTCACCGTACCGAAAATGAACGCGCAATTCGGGCTGTTCGCGCTTTTCGGCCTGGCCATCTGGCTTTCCTCGTTCGGTGTGGAATGGTTCTATCAGGCGTTGGAACAATACGAATACATCACCGTGCGTAGCGTATGTTTCAAACTGCTGGCATTGGTGCTCATGTTCGCTTTTGTACGGCAGCGCGGCGACTACGCGATATACGGCCTGATCGTGGTGGTGGCCGGGTACGGATCCAACGTGCTCAATCTCCTGCGGCTACGCAGGCTCGTGGACTTCCGCAATTGTGGACATCTCAATATTTCCCGCCATTTCAAACCGATGCTATGGTTCACCATCGCATCCATTTCATCCGGCATGTATATTCAAGTAGACATTGTGATGCTCGGCTTCCTTGGCACCACCGATATGGTCGGCCTGTACCAGCTGGTATCCAAAATCAAATCCGTGCTCGTCACCGCCGTCAATTCCGTCGGCAACGTGATGCTGCCACGCCTTTCGTATTATCAGGCGCGGCGCAAAGAGCGGCAGGCAGGCGAACTGATCGCGAAAAACATGAATTTCGTTATGGTATTCGGCTCCGCGATCATTGCTCTGCTGATATTGCTTGCCGACCCGATCGTGGCATTGCTCGGTGGCGCTGACTTCGCGGAATCCGCGGTTCCGCTACGATTCGTCGGTATTGCGGTGATGTGTTCGGCCATGAATATCGTGCTTGCGAATATCATGATTTCCAAAGGAATGGAACGTACATGGGCCATGGTGAACGCGATCGGACTTGCCTTGGCCGTACTCGCAAACGTGCTGCTGATTCCACAGCTCGGCGTGGTCGGTTCCGCCATCAGCATTTCATTGTGCGAAGCGTTGATGCTGGCGATGCGCTCATATGTGTGCCGCGGGTTTTTGGTTGGCATTCGCACGTCGATCGATCCGATACGTATTCTGCTCAGTGCGATTGCGGCAGGCTGCCTTACGCGGGGCGCGATCGCGATATGCGGTGCCGAGACATGGAACGCCTTCCTGTGGCTGATGTTCGGCGGATTCCTGTTCACGCTGATATATGGCATCGCGTTGCTGCTGTGCCGCGAACGATTCGTTATGGCCATGCTTCAGCCGGTATTCAACCGACTGCATGTACGGAAAACGAATGATGAGAATAACGCGCATGGCGCAAGCAATGCGAGTGACGGACGATATGCAAACAATGGAGGTTGGCAATGACGAACTACGTGATCTGCGAACGTTCGCTGCATCATGCGCACGCTGGATCCAAAGCGCGCGATGACATTCGGCAGGTGCTCGAAAGCCAATCCTGGCAGCCGTTCGAAGTGCGTCCCGGCGAGAACAAAGGGTATTTCGACAAGCTGGTGTGCGTTGGACGTACGCTTGCCGATTGGCATCGGCTGGAACGAACCGTTCGCTGCGGGGATGTGGTGTTGGTGCAATTTCCGCTCATCATGTACAATAAGGTGTCGCTGTACGCCTTGCCTTCCGTGCGTAGGATGAAAGCGCGCGGAGCGTTGTTTGTTTTCCTGATTCATGATTTGGAAACGTTACGCGGCTACTCCTACACCGATTTCGACAAACAATGGGTGACCGAAGCGGATCTGCTCATCAGCCACAATCCGCGCATGAGCGAAGTGTTGCGCAAGTACGGCGCGACCGTGCCGATCGTGGAGATCGGCATTTTTGATTACCTGCTGCCGCAAGCGAATCCTGTGCCCATGGAACAGCGTCACGGCATCGATATCGCGGGAAATCTCAGCCATGGCAAAGCCGAATACGTGTATCGGCTGGCCGAGCGATTCCCCAAAGCCGACATCAATCTGTACGGGCCGAAATATGACCGGCGGAACGGCAAAACGGCGTGGTACCGCGGAATCGTCGCACCCGATGAACTGCCAGACAAACTGGAAGGACGATTCGGTCTGATCTGGGACGGCGACAGTCTCGACACCTGCGGCGGCTATTACGGCAAATATCTGACCGTCAACAATCCGCATAAGCTGTCGCTGTATCTTGCAGCCGACAAGCCGGTGATCATATGGAACAAGGCGGCGCTCGCACCATTCGTAGTCGAACAGGGAGTGGGCGTTGCCGTCGAATCGTTGCAAGAGGCCATGGCCGTGGAATACGGCATGACGCAAAGCGAGTATGCGCGAATGGTACGACGGGCTTCGCAATTGGGGCAGAAGCTGCGTGAAGGCTGGTTTACAAGGGAAGTCATGGCCAAGGTGCAGGCGGTATTGCCGTCGTTGCGTCGAGAAAACAAGGAAAGGTGAGATCATGGGCGTGAAGCAGCGAATCAAAACCATCGTTCCGCATCGCGTCTGGCGCGTATTGCAAGGATGCAAAGCGAACATGACATTGGCTTCGTACTATGCGGGGCAGCGCAAACGGTTCCTGAGATTCTGCGCGGGGCAATGGAATGTGGGGCAATCCGAGCAATTGCGCGGCACTATGGTGTATTACATTCATCGTATTGAAAAAGGATTGTCGCATAGACGGTTCCGTGCGGGATTCGGCAGATCCGCGTTCGGGGAGTTGCGTTCCGTGATGGATGAATGGCGGGAACGCGACTATCCGGTTGACGATGTGACGTATATCGCGGCACGGCAGGTGGTTCGTGCATACGTGCGCAAGCATCGGGCGTTGGAGAAGCCGATTCCTGAGTTTGTGGGCGTATGGTTTGCCGACGAAGTGGCCTCGGTGGATATCGAAAGCGTCGAACAAGCCGAAAAAGCCGACGTTGCGGGCAATGCGGGCGTGAAAACCGTGCGTGCCACAGACAAACGCGACAACGCATCGCTCGACTATGCAGCATTGTTCGCAGGGCGTTCCAGCGTACGCGAGTATGCCGAAACCCCTGTTGATATGGGAACGGTGCGTAAGGCCGTAAGCATGTCGATGAAAACGCCATCGGTATGCAATAGGCAGGCATATCGCGTGCTGCTGATCAGCAATCCGAAATTCATCGAACAGGCATTGGCGTTGCAGGGCGGGTGGCGTGGGTACGATGCGCCTCCGGTGCTGGCGTTGATCAGCGTGGACGTGCGCAGTTTCGTAAGCGTTGAGGAACGCAACGAGCCGTATATCGACGGAGGCCTGTTCGCCATGGCGTTCCTGACCGCATTGGAATGCGAGTCGCTGGCCGCCTGCCCTCTCAACACCATGATGCGTGAGAAGCAGGAGCATGAGATCCGCAAGCTGTTGGGCGTGCCCGACTACGAAACGCTGATTGCGTTCGTGGCGATCGGCAACTTCCCGGAAAGCATCGAATCGCCGGTATCGTTCCGGTATGATGCTTCGGTGATCACACGGGAGCTGAACTGACGATGAGCCATACCATCAGTGTGATCATTCCCGTCTACCGTGCCACGTTGCAAACGTTGCATGATTGCGTGAACAGTCTGCAACGGCAGCAGGGCAGTGGCTTCCGTATCGAAGCGGTGATTGTATTCGATGGTGAGCCGGCATTCGAAACGGCACCGATCTCGAATTGGAATTCGCCATTGGTCAGCATTCGTACGGAAACGATCGCCCATGCCGGAGTCTCCGCGGCTCGCAACGCGGGATTGCGCGCGGCCACGGGGCAGTGGGCGATGTTCCTCGATGCGGATGATGCGCTCGCCGAGCATGCCGTCGACGGCATGCTTGCGTTTGCGGTGCGATACCGCTGCGATGTGGTGATGGGGGCGTACCGCAACGTGCTTGCAGGTGCCGATGCCGATGCGAACGGTGTTCCCGACGCCGCTGGTGCCGTCATTATGGGCGGCAAAGGCGAGGGGTCTCCAAGTGTGGAAGAACACCATTATGCTGAAACTGACATGGTGTTCGAGGGACGCAGGCGTCTTGACCTATGCGAGGATATGCTCCGACCGCAGCGAGGTATCGCGCTTGTTTGGGGCAAGCTGTACAGCATGCCGCTGATCAAAGGGATCGACGGATTCAACGAAACCTTGAGTTTGGGAGAGGACGCCGAATATGCGTTCCGTGCGGTCGCGGCGGCGAATCGAATCGGCTATGTGGATGAAATGGTGTACGAATACCGCCGCAATGCGGATTCGGCGGTGCGGTCGTTCTCCAACGATTATGTGCGGCGAACAATATCTGCGATCGAAACAATGCGCGATACCATTCGTCAATTTCGGGAAATATCTGATGGAACGCTCGATGATTACACATTATTTCATCTGACGATCATTATGATCAATGATCTGTTCAATCCCGAAGCGCCATGGAACCGTCATGAACGAAAGAATCACTATGGAAAAGTAGTGAACATGCCGGTTTTTCGGCAGCCGCTTGATCGATATCGGGGAGGTCGTTTTCCTGTGACCCGACAAATCGCGTTGCTTTCGATGAAATATCGATGGTATTACGTGAGCGCTGCGATCGCATGGGTGCGTCATAAGCAATTCAGTGGAAAACAATGAGAAAGCGGAGTGCTTCTGCAATAGCGAGAAAACAAAGAAATAACTACTTGAACGACGAAGAAATATGGACGAGAAGCATAATATTATCGGTCTAATCACGTATCATGCTGCCTATAATTATGGTTCGGTATTGCAGGCGTATGCCACGCAATCAACCATCACGGACATGGGGCATGACGTTACCGTCATCGACTACCGGCCGCTTGAGGGCGAACGCTACTATGAACGCTTATATTGGCGTGGGCTGGGCCTCAAATCGTCCCTCGCGGATTTAACCATGCTGCCGGTTGCGGGACTGCGCAAGAAGCGCATGCGCAATTTCGAGCGGTTCATCAGCACGAACATACATGTGGGCCAACGACGCTATCAGGAGCCGGAAGAGCTGAATTCGCTGGCTGACGCATTCGACGTGGCCGTGAGCGGCAGCGACCAGATCATCAACAAGCATTCCAACGAGCTGGAACGCGTCGACTGGAAGTACATGGACCCGTACCTGCTGAAATGGGCGAACTGCAGGAAAATCTCGTATGCTTCGTCGCCGGCCACCATGACCGACGATGAGCTGCGGCGCATCGGACCGGCGTTGGTGGAATTCAGCGCGCTTTCGGCGAGGGAACGTTCCGCATGCGGCAAACTGCGGCAGGTAAGCGGCAAATATGTGGAACACGTATGCGATCCGACGCTGTTGCTCAACGCGGGCGAATGGGAGGAACGCATACCGTTGCGTAAGTCGCAACACGTGCCCGAACAGTATCTGCTGTTTTATTCGCTGCTGCGTCCCAAGCGTGCTGTCGGCGTATTCAGGCAACTGCGTGAACTGTCTCGTCGAGTCGGCCTGCCTGTCGCAGTGCTGACGCCGCAGGCGGGCAATGTGCCGAAATGCGATGAGCTTGTCAATGTGCTCGAGGCAGGGCCGGAAGAATTCCTCTCGCTGGTGAAATATGCGGAGGGTGTAGTTACGGACTCCTATCATGGCACGCTGTTCTCCATCAACTTCCATAAACCGTTCTGGGTGTATACGGAAGGTACCAAAGAGCATGAACTCGGCACCAGACGCGGTCAAATCCTGCAGGAAGTGCAATTCGCCGACAGAATCATCACTGATTTTTCCGAAGTTGATTGTACTGATACCTCACAAACCATCGATTTCTGCAATGCCGATATTGCACTGGATATCATGCGCAGCCGCTCAAAGCGATATCTGCACGACGCTTTGAGCTGATTATGCTAAATCCGCTGATTTTGATGTGTGTATTTTCATGCGTATAGAAGCGTTTGAATATGATTTGAGCCTTGGAGTGATATTGAATTCCAAGGCTCAAATGTTTTATGGATATCGGCGGTTGCCGTTTACTTGACGGTGATGGTGATGGTGGCGGTTTGGTTGCCGACCTTCACGTTCACCTTGGCGGTGCCGGTCTGGACGCCGTAGACGGTGCCGGTGCCGGAGACCGCCACGGCGGCCCCGTCACTCCACCAGACAGCGTCGGACGGGGTGGCGTCCTGGGTGCCGATCACGTAGAGCTCGGCGAGGTTGCCTTTCTGGATGGACAGTTTGCCGTCCGCGACGCCCTTGCCGGAGATGCTGATGGCGGAGTCGTCCGGGATCGTGCCGTCCTCGTTCACCTTGCCGGAGGTCCAGGAGACGCCGAGCGCCTTGGTCTTGTCGGCCTTGGACTTGCGGTCCTTGGCCGAGTCCCACGTGGTCTTGCCGTTGGCGTCGACCTTGATCAGACGGAATGTGATGGCGTTGCCCTTGCCGACCTTCGTGGTGCCGGTGTACGCGTTGCCGTACCTGGCGAGCTTGACGCCGCCGGCGCGGGTCCAGGTCTTGCCCTTGCCCTGGCCCCAGTCGCCGACCGCGTACAGGGTCTCGCCGGTCTTGAGGTCGGCCGTGGCGCTGAAGGTGATGTCCGCGGTCTTGATAACCGGAGGCGTTGCCGTGCAGGTGATGGCTGTCAGCGAGGCGGACGAACCATCCCAGCTCACCTTGCCCGAGAATTCAAAACCAGGCTGGCTGGCCCCCGGCATCTGCGAGCCGTTGCCGTTGGAGAAGATCACGCGATAGGTGCCCTCGCCCAAATCCGGAACCTCATACTTGTATGTGCCGGCCTTGGTGCACGAATCGGCGGCCGCCATCGCGGTCATCTCCACGCCCGGCCAGGCCGCGTTGTTCTTCGCGGTCGCTCCGTCGCCCGTGTACACGTACGCGTACATCTTGCTCCAGCCGGAAGGCTTCGTCGCATAAATCGTGTTCGCCTGAACCTCAACCTTGGTGTAGGTTGCGGTGAACTCGAGCGCTTCGCCGCTTTCGGCGCCGGTGCCCTTGACGGTCAGGGTGACGGAATCGCCGATCTCCATATCGCCGCCGATGGTGAGCGAGTCGCCGTCAACGAAGGAGCCGTTCTTGCCATTGCTCAGTGAGTAAGTGAGATTGGTGGCATTGCTGGCGTTCAGCGTCACCTTGATGGTGTTGGAGGAGAACTTCTTGCTGACGGTCGCGGAAACGGATTCCTTCACGCTCGTGTTGAAGTACACGCTCACCGCATCGCCCTTGGCGGTGCCGGAAGTGATCTTGCCGTTGGAAACGGTGATGGTGCCGCCGTTCACCTGATCGGTGTACGTGCCGTCGTCAAGCTTGGTCGGAGTGCCGGCCAGATTCTGGTCGCCGCCCATGTTGGCGATGCTCACGCCGTCATTGCCGGCATTGTTGTCGGTCTTGTAACGTTCCACCATGAGGCAGGAGTTGTTGTTCTGTTCGGAACCGCAGTTGCGCAGGTATTCGGCCTCGCCGTCCATGGCATTGCGGAAATGGTTGACGGCCGCAACAGCCGTGTCTTTCCACATGTCATCGCCGGCGTCGCCCAGCTGAGAGGCTTCTGCGAACTGGGGCTGATTGCCGCCGGAGGCCTTCGGACGGTTGAAGAACAGTGGCGCTCCGCCTGCGCGTGCGCCGACCACGGCCCAGCCGAAGCGTATCTGATCGTTGGTCAGATACGTGGATTCCTTGTCGCTATTGGCATAGTTGTCGTGGGACTCCACCCAGGTGACCAGCTGATCGTCGTTGACGCCCCCGTTGCGCAAGCTCATAAGATTGCCCGCATTGAGATTCTTGCTCCACAGTGCAGAACGGATGGTCTTGCCATAGTCGGAGGCCGTGGCTCCGCCGCCGCCTTCGCCATACTTGGCATACAGGTTGGCGTACGCCTTGTAATCCAGTCCGGAATCGCCCTGCAGCACTTCGCCGTACTGGTATTGCGAGCCGTTCTGCAGAATGGTGGTCCAATACTGCGAACCGTCGAATTCGTTCGGCAGTTCGACGTGCTTGCCGGCGTCGAAACGGAAGCCGTCAACACCGTCGTTCACCGCGGTTTTCAGGAAGTCGTGCATACGATTGGCGACTTCCGGATTGGCGGTGTTCAGATCCCATAGGCCCAGCAGGTGGCAGTGCGTCACCTGCCAACGGTTGGAATAATCGATGTTGTCGCCGCCGGAGCCGCTGCAGGAGTTGCGCGCATGGAAATATTCGCTCTTCTGCCAGTCGGAGTCGATGGCGTTCCAGTCGGCGGTGAAGTGGTTGGCCACAACGTCGACGATGATGCGGATGCCATGCGCGTGGGCTGCCACGGTCATGGCTTTCAGGTCGTCTTCGCTGCCGACCACGAAGTTGCCGATGGAGGTGTTCGTCGGCTGATACACGTAATACCAATTTTCGGTGAATTTCTTGCCGTTGGCGGCGACTTCCTTGATTTTGCTCATCGGCTCGGTCTGAATGGAGGTGTAACCGGCTTCGGCGATCTCATCCATATGTTCGGTGATGGTGTTGAACGACCACATCCACGCGTGCAGAATGGCGCCGTTCTTCATCTCCTTGGTCAGACCGTACTTTTTGCGTGCTGCTTCGAAAGTCGGGTTGCCTACGGTGTCCGCATAACTGTTACGGTCGGTGCTCGCCTGTGCGGAGACGCTGGCGACTGCCAGTCCGCCGAAAACTGTGGCAAGGGCTGTGGCGCCCACCGCCAGCTTCTTGCTGACGCGCAGACCCAGCTTCTGCCAGGCGGGAGTTGGTTTCCGATGTTTCATTGACCTTCCTGATCCTTCTTTTTCTTGTGTTTGGGCCGGTATCGGGGCTTGTGGCTCCGTTATCGTGGCCGCTGCTTTGCGACGGGGGTCCCATCTTCTTTGATAGCGTTTGCAGTACTGCAACCGTGTAGTGTATATTCTATCCCGATTGGAGTGTAAAAGATGCTGAAAAATGGCGGATTTTCAATGAAAATCGTTACTGAGAAAATCATTGTAAAAATGAAAATGATTGCAAAAGATAGTTGCGCAAGATAGCCCCTATATGAACCGTTTTGCAAATGATATGCATGCATAAAGCACGATATTTCAGCGCTTTCTATATGAAATTG